>Ga0224507_10000973_pt1 | contig 11399 bp, 11 predicted proteins | sample SF_Jan12_sed_USG_3_FD_170159 | JGI IMG/M metagenome (GOLD analysis project Ga0224507, IMG submission 170159) | Sediment microbial communities from San Francisco Bay, California, United States - SF_Jan12_sed_USGS_13 | ecosystem: Environmental > Aquatic > Marine > Sediment | place: USA...
AAACCCGCTCCAAAACTCAATAAGGAAAACTGCAAAATAGATTGGCATCAATCAATGAATCATATTTTTGATCATATCAGAGGTTTGAGTCCATATCCTGCTGCCTACACTTTTTTACACAATGATACAGATATCATTGAAGTCAAAATTTACAAAACTGCAAAAATAGAAGCAGCACATACTTTAGAGTTCGGTAAAGTCATCACCAGTAAAAAAGAAATTAAGGTGGCTGTAAAAAATGGATACATCAATATACTCGAATTAAAACTTGCCGGAAAACGTAAAATGGATGCCAAAAGCTTACTTAACGGATTTGCTTTTAGTGAGGATGCTAAAATGATGTAACCCCTATATTTATAGCTCTTTATGATAAATTCAATAAAAATTATTCAGTTTATCAACAATTTGACATGAATTATTAACAAAATCACACATTTAAAACCCTAAAACTTGCGGGAGACCCTATAAAATCTATATTTGTTATGCTATTGAAATGCAAAAAATTAATATTTAACCAATTTAAAAAATTAAAATTATGAACAAATCAGATTTAATTGAAGCAATGGCTGCTGACGCAGGAATTTCAAAAGCTGCTGCAGGTAAAGCTTTAGATTCTATGATGGCTAATGTAAAAGGTGTACTAAAAAGTGGAGACAAAATTTCTCTTGTAGGTTTTGGTTCTTTTTCAGTAACATCTAGAGCGGCTAGAGACGGAAGAAATCCTCAAACTGGTGCTACTATCAAAATTCCAGCTAGAAATGTTGTGAAATTCAAAGCAGGTTCTGAATTAAAAGATGCAGTTAACTAATCGTTAATTTTACATAATAATAAAAAAACTCTCTTTTAACAAAAAGAGAGTTTTTTTATTACTTAGTTTTTTGTACATTTAATCAAGTATAAAGTTAAAATGGACTCAATAAAACTAACAAAAGGAAAATTACTTATTGCCGAACCCTCAATTTTAAATGATAGTTCGTTCAATCGGTCTGTAATTCTCCTGACAGAACATAACGAAAATGGTTCTGTTGGTTTTATTTTTAACAAACCTGCGCCATACACTTTAAACGACCTGATTCCAGAAATAGACTCTTCATTAAAAATATATTTTGGTGGTCCCGTTTCAGAAGACAACCTATACTTTGTACATAAAGTACCCGAATTAATTCCGGAAAGTATTGAAATTGCCAATGGAATATATTGGGGCGGAGATTTTAACACGGTTCAAGACCTGTTAAAAGACGATATATTATCAAAGCATGACATCAGGTTTTTCCTTGGTTATTCAGGTTGGAGCGAACAGCAATTAGAAAATGAACTGTCTATAACTTCCTGGCTGGTTATAGAAAATAAATTCAAAAATTTATTTTCTATCGGTCACATTAATTTTTGGAAAAATGAATTGATAAAGTTTGGAGGTATCTATAAGCTTTGGGCCAATGCTCCTAAAAATCCAAATTTGAATTAATTCATTCCTTTTTATTGAATCTTTCCCAAAACAACTGCTTTATTTGATTTGTTTTATCTGTATTATAGATCTTTTTTCGATACTTGCTTACCGTCTGAAATTCAGTTATTGAATTTGTTAAAAAAACCTCATCGGCTTTTAATAACTCAAATGGAGAAATTGCTGATTCTTCAATGGTAAAATCGTTATTATCTGCCAGTAATTCAATGATTTTTTTTCTAACTATACCATTGATACAGCCTTCGGTTAAGGCCGGTGTTAAAACTTTATCACCTTTTATTAAAAATATATTGGCATTATTTGCTTCTACAATATTTTTCTTTTCGTTGATCAATATGCAATTCTGAAAATTGTTTTCAGAACTAAATATACTTGAGAGTACATTGATCATTCTGTTATTGGTCTTAATGGTTGATAATAAACCTGAATATACCGGAAAGTCTTTGAATAATTCAATTTCATAGCTGTCGTATAACTTAGCCTCTCTTTCATTTACTTCTATCAAAAAATCAACATCGTTGGTATCAGGCGTATATAGACCGCCATCTTTTCTGGAGACAGATACCCTAACCCTTGCCTCTTTGTGAACATCATTATTTGAAACTGTTTTTTTTATTTCAGTTTCATAATAGGCCAAGGTCAATGCCATAGGAATATTCATTCGCAGCATTCTCATGGATGACATCAATCTAAAATAATGATCTTCTAAAAAATAAATTTCTCCATCGTCATACTTTAAAGTATCAAAAATTGCATCTCCATATTTAAATGCCCTGTTCTCTATACCGGCATGGTATGCGCTTTCGGAGATAATTTTACCATTAAAATTTATCATAATGATCGTCTTTAAAAATATTTATTTTGCAAAAGTAAATTAAAAAAGCCTTGACATCTCAAGGCTTTCATATATATTTTTTATTGCATGGATTTATCAACCGCCTATAACATGTTTTAATTCGGCCACCTGATTTTCCCAAAACATTTTTGATTCTTCCAACTCATCCTCTTCCGAAAAATCAGTTACAATTAAAGAAACATCCTTGGTCAAAGCATCTACTTGTATACGAAATTCAAAATAGCTTTTTTCTTCTTCATCTTCTTCCCATTTAAATTTAACAAATTCATCAGATTTTTGCGAAATTCTTTCTGCAACCTCTTCTGAATCATTCCAAATAAATGTGAACATTTTCCCTCTGGAATTGACGTTATCGGCAAACCATTCACCTAAAGCATCTGGAGTTGAGACATATTGATACAAAAAGCTTGGTGAAGCGTGGATTGGGAACTCTAGTTCAAATTTTATTTTTCCTGGCATTAGTGATTCATTTTAATTCAGGCAATATATATAATATCTATTTCTAAAAAAAATTTTTTATTCAAATATTTTTACGATGTTTTCTTGCTACAATTGATTTTGTTTTTATATTTGCAAACTCAAAAACGGCGAGGTAGCTCAGATGGTTAGAGCGTCGGATTCATAACCCGGAGGTCGGCAGTTCGATTCTGCTCCTCGCTACTGAAAAAGCTTTCAACCAATATATCAAAATGGTTGGAAGCTTTTTAATTTTATGCTTGTAAAAAACATACGCCTTATAAGCTTTTAATACTCAATAAGAGTCTTTTACAATATCAACACATGTCTTAAAACAAAATCTTTACGATACATGCTCTTTATAATTCTAGAAAAAAAATCATATTTTTTTATTAGACTTGTGACTTTTGTCACAACTTATTTATAAGAAATGTAGTAAATTAGTTATCCCCCTTAATGAATTTTGAATTAGAAAAATACCTAAATGATTCTTATATCTTTTAGGTATTTTTATTTTTTAGATGGTCTTGATACGTATATATAAAAAAAAGACAGCAAATTTGCTGTCTTTTTTTTATACCTAATGCGTTTTTAAATAATTTTTAAAGGCATATGATGACGATCTGTTTCCTAAACGGCATCTAATACGATGATACCTGCCGATGTAATAATCCCCGGGGTGACGCTAAACACCTCTATAGACTCATAATTAAATCCTTCTATTTTAATTTTATAATCTCCCTGCTCAAGTCCCTGAATCAGAAAATTACCATCTAAATCGCTTTCAGATCCGGCAACATAATCATTATCTAAAGTATAAACACTCACCTTAACACCTGCTAAAGGCACTTCAAGATCAGCTTCCTCTGAGGCTTTAACAACCTTACCTTCTATAGAACCAGAATTAACTTCGGTGTTCACTCTAATAACCGGTTTAAGGTTGTACTTTCCTTTGTCACCTGCATTCACTATTGATTTTTGAACATCCCAATCAAGAATGAAGGTATAAGAAAAACCGGGTACTAATTCTGAGTTTAAATTTAATTTTAAACCCGATTGCAAAGCGCTCGGAGTCTCTAAATGTGACTTTATTGTTTCCTCCTGATCTCCTTCTGATTTTACAACCACTTCTACCATATTATTATCGCTCAATACTAATCTTATTTGCTTCAACATCCCCGAAGGAATAATTTCATCTGCCAATAAAAGACTGTTTCCGGCGATAAGTTGTGTTAAATCAACATTGATAGGATACCCGTTTTCTGGTGTAAAACTCGTCCATCCGTTATCTTCACCTGAACGGTTATACTGAATATCGATAATCTCTACCTCTACTTTTTTATAATCACCCTCAGCATCAATTAATTTTAACTGAACCCTTGAGGTATCAGGTGCTTTATCATCACTACAACTTAAAAATCCTAAAGACATCACCATGGCAGCAACGATTAATAATACATTTTTTTTCATAACTTTTATTTTCAATTGTTTCATTTTGCAGTAAACATAATGACCTTTTCTAAAGAAAATCTAAAGCTATATTCTATAAATATTTATTTTGATACCATACAATTTCCAACAAAAAAAAGACTGTAAATTTACAGTCTTTGATAATTTGATATCGTATGAACATCAAAGCTATACTTGCTTTTAATGTCTGTTTTTTACTAAAAATTGAAATAAAATATCAATACAAATAATAATATCAGAGCGATTGTAAATATTGATTTTACAATTACTTCTTTATTTTTTTCTGAAATAATCATAACTTATTGTTATTGTTAGATTTATAATAACGTAAAGTTTTATGATTTGTTATAAATTAAAAGCGATGATTCAAATAATATGGGCCCCTATACCAGGTTTTTAAACATCATATAATGCCCGCCTATTTGTGGAATATCAAATACTTCTCCCTGTATTTCAAAACCAAGATTTGCATAAAAGTCTTTTGCCAGAACACGGGCATTACACCAGACAATATTGACTTTTTTCTTTTTTAAAATAGCTTCCGATTTTTGAACCAGCATTTTTCCAAATTGTTTACCCTGATAGTTTTCTTTGGTTGCCATGCCCCTTAGCTGATACTGCTCACCATGTAAATTCGGATGTTTAGCTTTCATAAAACTAGCAATACTGACCAAAACACCCTCGTCATAAACTCCTAAATGAAAAGTCTCTTTATCAAAATCTCCATTGAATTCGAAGGGTAAATCCATATTTTTTCGAAGTACCTCTTTACGGATCCCGTAAGTGTCTTCTGCTTTAATTTCTTTAATATCAACCATGCTCAATTTTTATTTTTTGATACGAAAATAAATAATTTAATGAAAATCCAACAGATAAAATTAATTACAAAAAGCATTGATTTTCATTGAGTTATCAAGAAAAAATATTTATCCCCTTCGGATGCCACTTAAAATATCAAGATATCGTATTAAACTCCAATAAAAGTAACACTTGCATCACTGTTTACTGGCCTTTTTACTTCCTTTATACATCTCATATTTTACAAACCTGCATTCGAGCTTTCCGTTAAAAACTTTAATTTTTTTAGAAGTCCTCAGCCCCACACTTTTTAGTCCATTTGTAAAATCAGAAGTAATGAACCACACATCGGTATCCGGATAACTTTGCTTCAGGGTATTTCCTATTTCCTTATAAAAGACCGGCACATTAATTTCAAGTCTCTCTCCATATGGCGGATTGAACAGTATCAAAGTTTTGCCTTCTACGGGTTTTTCAGAATCAAAAAAGTTTTGTTGTTCAATATCAATAAATTCCTCTAAAGAGGCATTTTTAACATTGTTAATGGCCTTTCTAACAGCAGATGGTGCTTTGTCATATCCAATGATTTTATGTGTGGAATTTCGAACTTTTTTCAATAAGGAATCATTGATCTTATCAAATAAATCTTCATCAAAATCCTGCCATTTTTCAAAAGCAAATTCCGGCCTGTTGATATTAACAGGTATATTATTGGCAATCATGGCTGCTTCAATTAAAATCGTACCACTCCCACACATAGGGTCGATAAAATGCTGGGTACCGTCGTAACCCGAGAGCAATACGAGTCCGGCAGCCAACACTTCATTGATCGGTGCAATATTGGTATCGCTTTTGTAGCCTCTTTTATGCAGAGATTCACCTGAGCTATCTAACGACACGGTACAGGTATCTTTTTGGATATGAATATTGAAAAGAACATCAGGGTGATTGATATCAATACTCGGGCGATCTTTATACTTTCTTCTAAAATAATCAACAATTGCATCTTTACTTTTTAAAGATACATAATGAGAATTTGTAAAATTATCAGAGTGTACTGAAGAATTAATAGCGAAGGTTTTATGAATGTCTAAATATTTTTCCCAACGCATTTTTTGTAAATTCTCGTACAGATCATCTTCATCATATAATTTAAAACTGTGTATGGGTACAAGTATTCTTATAGCCGTGCGCAGAGCCAAATTGGCTTTATACATAAAACCCTTATCCCCTTTAAATTTGACATTTCGCACCCCTTCTTTTACTTCCTGTGCACCTAAATTTCTTAACTCTTTGGCCAATATTGGTTCAAATCCGAACAAACATTTAGCCAGCATATTATAATTTCCATCCATATGGCAAAATTACATTAAAAAATAACTCTAATCTATTTCTTTTTTCTTATCCATAATTTTTTAAATTTGCCTCTCATATCTCAAAAGATGCATAACAAAAAAGAATGGTTTCAAGATTGGTTTGACACCCCCTATTATCACACCTTATACGATCACCGAAATGATGATGAAGCAAAGCTATTTATGGAAAATCTTATTGATTTTCTACAATTAAAGCAAAGTGATAAGATCCTGGATTTACCTTGCGGGAAAGGGAGACACGCTGTTTTTTTAAATGAAAAGGGATTTGACGTGGTAGGTGCTGACCTGTCTGTTAACAGTATTGACACTGCCAAAAGCTTTGAAAACAATACTTTGCGTTTTTCTAACCATGATATGAGACAGAGCTTATCGGGAAAATACAATGCGATCTTCAATTTATTTACAAGCTTTGGGTATTTTAATGACGATCAGACCAATATCAATGTTTTAGAGAACTTTAAAAAAGCATTACTGCCAAATGGTTATATTGTGATTGACTTTTTAAATGTAAAAAAAGTAGAAAAAGAATTGATCCCTAAAGAAGAATTTACAAAAAATGGTATCACATTTTTAATCACCAAACACATTGCTAATGATTTTATTATTAAAGATATTTATTTTGAAGTAGATGGCAAACCACATCATTTTACCGAAAAAGTGCAATGTTTGCATCTTGGTAAATTGTATGAATTTGCTGAAAAAACAAATTTAAAAATACAAAATATTTTTGGCGATTATGATTTAACGCCCTTTGATGAAAATAAATCGGACAGACTTATACTCATATTACAATGAATTATTTAGCTTTAATATTTGCAGTATTCTTTGGTGCGCTTGTAGTGATCATGATCAAACCAAATAAAAAGATAATTCAGTTATTATTATCTTTTAGTGGCGCTTATTTACTTTCAATTACTGTCTTACATTTAATACCAGAAGTATTTGAAGAACAACAAAATAACATCGGTTTATTTATTTTATTAGGCATCGTATTTCAAACTGTGTTAGAATATCTTTCTAAAGGGGCCGAGCACGGTCATATTCACATACACGATCTTAAGAATAATGTGCCCTGGTTGTTATTTTTCAGTTTATCATTGCATGCATTTTTAGAAGGCATGCCATTGGGATTTGAAAACAACAATGAATTGCTTTGGGCCATTGTCATTCATAAAATTCCGATAGCCATTATTTTATCGGTGTTTTTTAAAAATTCCAATTTTTCCACGACACATGTAATTGCTATCTTGACCATATTTGCCTTGATGAGTCCATTAGGCAGCTTTGTGGCCAATAAACTCCCGGTTGTTCATCAATATGAAGCTCAGATCAATGCTATCGTTATCGGTATATTTTTACATATATCAACGGCTATCTTGTTTGAAAGTTCAGAAAACCATCAATTTAATTTACAGAAGTTTATCGCTATTTTAATTGGCTTTGGTATCGCCTTTTTAAGTTTATAATTTTAATTTGCTACCTCACTGATAAACTTGATACGCATCAAACGAAGTTCTTCATCATCATAGTCGCCTTCAAATTCATCTAAAGCAAGTTGGATCTTATCGTTATCGGATTCCATAAAATAATCGAAAATCTCTTCTTGCTGGTCTTCATCCAACAGATCATCTATACAGTAATCTATATTGATCTTTGTACCTGAATATACGATTTGCTCCATGATTTTAACAAGCTCAGACATTTCAATCCCTTTCGCCTTGGCGAGATCCTCCAGCGGTATTTTTTTGTCTGTATTTTGAATGATATACAATTTCAATCCCGAATTTACCCCGGTACTTTTAACTATAAGGTCATCGGGCCGTGTAATATCATTTTCTTTGACATATTTTGCGATTAAATCAACAAACTCTTTACCGTATTTTTTCGATTTACCATCGCCTACACCATGTACATTGGCTAGTTCTTTTAGATCAATAGGATATTTTAAGGTCATATCTTCCAGTGATGGATCTTGAAAAACTACAAAAGGAGGCACACCTAATTTCTTTCCAACTTTTTTACGCAAATCCTTTAACATCTTCATTAAAGTTTCATCGGTACCGGCACCTGATCCTTTGGTATTTGTTATGATATTGTCATCATCTCCTTCGGCATAAACATGATCTTCTGTCATCAAAAAGGATTCTGGCTTTTTTATAAAATCCAGGCCTTTCTCCGTCAGTTTTAAAACACCGTATTGCTCTATTTCTTTAGACAACAGATTCGCTACCAAAACCTGACGTATCAGTGCCATCCAGTGCTTACTATCCTTAGATTTACCAATGCCAAAAAAATCCTGTTTATGAGTTTTGTGTGAAATCAATAAAGCATTTTCCTTACCAATCAACGTATTGATAATTTCTTTGGATCGATATTCTTCTTTGGTTTCTTTTACAACTTCCAATAAGATCTTTACATCATCTTTGGCTTCGGTTTTCTTTTTAGGATTTCTTACATTATCATCCATATCAGCACCTTCGCCGTTGACTTCATCAAATTCTTCTCCAAAATAATGCAATAAAAATTTTCGTCTAGACATAGAGGTTTCGGCATAAGCCACAACTTCCTGCAATAAGGCATTACCTATTTCTTGTTCGGCAACAGGTTTATTTGATAAAAACTTTTCTAATTTCTCAATATCCTTATAGGCATAATAGGCCAAACAATAGCCTTCACCGCCATCTCTTCCCGATCTTCCGGTTTCCTGATAGTAACTTTCTAGACTTTTAGGTATATCATGGTGGATCACAAAACGAACATCTGGTTTATCAATACCCATCCCAAAGGCAATGGTTGCAACTACAACATCAATATCTTCCATTAAAAACATATCCTGATGCTTGGCTCTGGTTTTGGCATCTAAACCTGCATGATACGGAACGGCTTTTATACCGTTAACCTGCAATATTTGGGCTATTTCTTCAACTTTCTTTCTGCTCAAACAATAGATTATACCCGATTTACCTTCATAATTTCTTATAAATCTGATGATATCTTTTTCAACATCTTTAGTTTTTGGTCGAATATCATAAAATAAGTTCGGTCTGTTAAATGAAGCTTTAAAAGTTTCGGCATTCGATATGGCAAGATTTTTCAAAATATCTTCCTGCACTTTTTCTGTTGCCGTAGCTGTCAAACCAACAATAGGAAAATCGCCTATTCTTTTAATGATATTTTTTAAATTTCTATACTCTGGTCTAAAATCATGCCCCCATTCTGATATACAATGTGCTTCATCAATAGCAAAAAAAGAAATTTTTTGATTTTGTAAAAACTCCACATAGTCCTCTTTGGTTAAAGATTCAGGAGCCACATATAACAATTTGGTGATACCGTTTTCAATATCACTCATCACTCTTGCTATTTCACCTTTATTTAATGAAGAATTTAATACATGCGCAACACCATATTCATCAGAAATGCCTCTGATGGCATCTACCTGATTTTTCATCAAAGCAATTAATGGGGAAACTACGATAGCCGTTCCTTCCAAAATTAAGGCAGGAAGCTGATAAATCAATGATTTTCCTCCTCCGGTAGGCATAACTACAAAAGTATTGTTACCTTCCATCAGACTTTCTATCGCACCCTCTTGTAAGCCCTTAAATTTATTAAATCCAAAATACTTCTTTAAATTTTCTTGAAGATTAATTTTTGTCACTTTCATTTACGTATTTGTCTATTTTTGAATACTTTTGCAAAATTAATACCAAATTTGATCGAGGGGAGGTTAAATTTTATTGCAATCTTAATTTTCACATTTTTAATTGCAATCATAATATAAAGATAATGTAATATTTGTTAATTAAAAAATTAAAATATTGAGCACCTTTCAAAATATATTAAAAACAGCCATAACAACGATAAACACTGAGGCTGAGGCGATAAAAAACTTAACTAATTTATTGGATCAAGGCTTTGTAGATGCTGTCAAAGCCATTTATAATTCGAATGGAAGAGTGATACTCACCGGCATTGGCAAAAGTGCAAATATTGCTGCAAAAATTGTTGCAACTTTAAATTCAACCGGTACGCCTGCCATTTTTATGCATGCCGCAGATGCGATTCATGGCGATCTTGGAAACATTCAAAAAGATGATGTCGTTATATGTATATCTAAAAGCGGTAACACACCTGAGATCAAGGTTTTAATACCTCTTATTAAAAATTACGGCAACAAAATAGCCGGAATAACTGGCAATACAGATTCGTTTTTAGCGAAAAACTCTGATTTTGTATTGAATTCATATGTAGAAAAAGAAGCTTGCCCTAACAACCTTGCTCCCACAAGCAGCACAACGGCGCAACTGGTCATTGGTGATGCATTGGCTGTTTGCCTTTTAAGTTTGAAAGATTTTTCCAGCAATGATTTTGCAAAATATCATCCCGGAGGTGCTCTGGGAAAAAAATTATATTTAAGAGTGAATGATATTGTTGCAAATAATGAAATCCCAAAAGTTGATCTGAATGCCGATGTAAAAGATGTCATTGTTGAAATATCTAAAAAGAGACTTGGTACAACAGCGGTTATTGATCAAGATAAAATTGCAGGCATCATTACTGATGGAGACATCAGACGTATGCTTGAAAACAATTCGGATATTAGCGAGTTAAAGGCCAAAGATATTATGGGTAAGCATCCAATTATTGTTGACGCTAACACCATGGCTGTAAAAGCGCTTGAGATCATGCAAACAAATAACATCACACAGATACTGGTTACCGAAAATGACAAATATCTGGGCGTTGTTCACTTCCATGATTTATTGAAGGAGGGTATTATTTAAGCGGCATCAAGGTATAACAGTCATCCATAGGGGCTGAACGGGTTTAAATTTTTCAATAAAGCTGCTATCAAAAAGCAGCCCCAAATTTTTTACTTTCTTCTTTAAACTTATTTCTTAAGAATTAGCTACTTTTGGCTACAAATATTTTTATATGAGTGAACAACAAAATGAAATGTCATTTTTAAACCATC
>Ga0224507_10000974_pt1 | contig 11395 bp, 9 predicted proteins | sample SF_Jan12_sed_USG_3_FD_170159 | JGI IMG/M metagenome (GOLD analysis project Ga0224507, IMG submission 170159) | Sediment microbial communities from San Francisco Bay, California, United States - SF_Jan12_sed_USGS_13 | ecosystem: Environmental > Aquatic > Marine > Sediment | place: USA: California...
ACAGTCAGTCAAAAGAAGAGCCAGAGGATACCGAACCACCAAAAATCTAATCAACATGGCCTTCCTGATTGCCGGCAAGCTTGATTTTGCGTTACCCACATGAAATAGCGAGGAGCCTATTAAATACTACGCAAAGGTAACTGTCGATTGGATTTGGTTATCTTTATATACAAAGGTAGTTTAATACGATGAAAAAAACTACTGGTCCTTGCACACACGTAAACTATCACCCAACTATCAATGGCCTTTATTTAAATAAATTGAGAAAAGATTAGTTAGAAACACTGAAGAATGGAAAGGGAGGGTGGAATAAGGAACTCGAAACAAATAAGTTGAACAAAAACTAGTAAGCGTTCACCAATGGTGCAAACGTGAGCAATCAGGCCTGTAAGTTATAGTTATTTCAATTTAAATCCAGACTGATCGCGCGTAGACGTGGTGCTGGTGAACGCTTACACAAATTGCATAAGGTTATGACTTGTTAATAACAATCACAATAAAGGGCGATCCTAATGATCGCCCCTACCGTAAGTGGTCACAGGTTCCCCATCGGTTCCCCCTGCCCGAATAGAAGGGGCTATAGCGAGCAGCAGCAACTGCATAAACCGAGGCACCTTTGGTGACCACTTACAAACTCGCACATATCAAATCAGCTTGTTACGAACCCTGCGTTCAGGTACCTTTAGCAAGATCTAACATCTACACAGTCACCTACATATCAGTAGCAGATTGAGCTAATCGGACCAGGTTTATAAATTCTGCACGATACCCAAACTCATCAGACCCTTTAACTTGCTTTGAAATATCTATAATTTGTTCATAGCCGAAATTTTGTATAAAAGGGTCTGCCCGCAACACCTGCCCAAACCCTGCAACAGCTGTGGCAAAACGCATTTCCACGGGAACTGCTGCAAATTCCTTAAATTCCGAGTCCTGATCAATGGGGGTGGCAATTAAGGTGCTAGTATCGGAATCAGGCAATTTATAACGAATTTTCAGAAAAGCATATTCTGCACTCTTAGTGACCTTTTTGGTGTCCGGTGTCTCGGCATAACGCAGATTATCTATCAGTCCTGGCTCACCGGAGGTCGGAGTGATTTCGTAGATAGCGGTAACGCTATTACCTGAACCCACTTCTCCGGCATCTACCTGGTCATTATTAAAATCCTCTCGGTTAAGCAAGCGGGTTTCATAACCGATAAGGCGATATTCTTTTACCATGGCAGGATTAAACTCGATCTGGATTTTTACATCCTTAGCTATGGTAAAGAGGGTAGAAGATGCCTCTTCCACCAATACCTTACGTGCCTCACTCAGTGAATCAATATATGCTGCATTACCGTTACCATTTTGAGCGAGGGTCTGCATAAGAGCATCATTATAATTACCCTGCCCAAAGCCAAGCACCGAGAGAAATATTCCGCTATCGCGTTGCCGTTCAATGTAGCTTTTAAGCTCTTCACGATTAGTGATACCCACATTAAAATCACCATCGGTTGCCAAAATCACCCGGTTAACCGCCTCTTTGCTAAAATTGGCTTTAGCCAGAGAATAGGCAAGCTTGATTCCCTCACCTCCAGCAGTGGAACCACCAGCGTTCAGCTTATCAAGGGCAGTTAAAATTTTAGCTTTTTCCTTCACAACTGTGGGCTCAAGAATCGTCCCGGCAGCGCCAGCATAGACTGCAATAGCCACCGTGTCTTCGGGAGAAAGAGAATTAACCAGCAAGCGAAAAGAGTTTTTTAACAGCGGCAATTTATCCGGACTATTCATGGAACCAGAAACATCTAAGAGAAAAACCAAGTTGGAACGTGGCTTCTCCGTGGGCGCAATATCATAACCCTTGATACCGATATGAAGTAGTTTGGTATTTTTACTCCACGGAGAAGGGTAAACCGCAACACTTGGCTTAAAAGGGCGGCTCTTATCATCAGGCAAAGGATAATCGTAATCAAAATAGTTTATCAACTCCTCTACTCGTATCGCATTTTTCTGGGGCAGAACCCCGTTATTGAGCTGGCGACGCATAAATGAATAGGAAGCGGTATCTACATCAATTGAAAAAGTGGAGACCGGCTCTTCGGAGACGAGTTTTATTTTATTGCGTTCAATTTTTTCAAATTGGTCACGTCCTTCATCTTTATAATAGTGCTCTGTAGGTTCGGGAGTAACAAAACCGTGCATCCCCCCTTTTTCAGAGCCATTTCTCGTCCGCGCCATCCCACCGCTAACCTCGCTCATTCTTTTGGCAACTGACATGGTTACATTCTGACTTACTGATTTCCCAGGTGCTGGCGGAGGAGACGCCAACTTATCGCCTGTAATCCTAGACCGCTGTTCAACTACCCTGGCTACCTGTTCCTGTAACAGGGGAGCCTCTGCTTGAGGCTTATTAGCCCGCGTCGTTACCTGGTCCGAGCTAGAAGGGACATCTCTATCTACAGAATCTACACTTCCTATTTCCTGCTCCGGCCTCACCTCCAGGTCAGCCTGTTTGCCTTGCTCTTGATACATTAACAAATTAGGTACGGTAAAATAGCCCACACCTAACAATATGCCTGCAACTAAAATGTATTGGTAACGTTTAGGTATCATAACGAGATCTCCTTTTGATGGAATGAGTAAATGAATTACTTTACCCATTAGACGTCTGAAAAAATCGAATCCTTTGCTCTTTTTTTTCTCCATTGCCTTTTTTTGGACAAACAGCTCTGTAGCCAAACGTAAGGCATCGTCCCGTCGTTGTTTATCAGGCGGGGGGATCTCTCGGCGCTTAAACGCTTTTTTAAGTTCGTTATCACTTAGCTTCATGATAGCAAATCCCTTAACTTCCGCTTTGCCTTAAAAATACGCCATGAAATAGTGGTTTCAGCACATCCTAATATCTCTGCCGCTTCTTTGTGGCCAAGCTCTTCACCATAAACCAAGACCACCGTTTCACGTAGCTTCGGAGACAATTTATCCACCGCTTTAAGTAGAGCATCATAACGACCGGGGTTGTCGGTAATATCTTGTGCCCCATGCACTCCGTTTTCATAGGGTACCTCGGCAGCTCGAGATTTTTTTCGCAAATAATCTCGAGCGGTGTTTACTGCAATCCTATATAACCAAGTAGAAAAAGAAGATTTATTATTAAAAAGATGCAACTTATCAGCAACTTTAATAAATACCTCTTGAGCTACATCTTCACCATCCTCACGATGTCCGCACAAACGATAACCGCACCGATACACCATATCATAGTGGTGCGACACCAGTTTTTCAAAAGCCTGGACATCACCTGCCAGAGCCCTCTTCAGTATGTTTGCATGGGTTTGTGAATCGATCATTTACTCATTAGACGAATAAGAAAACTTTTTCCTTTGAAAAAAATTATTATTATAAATTATGAAATAACTTTCTTGGATGTTACTTCACAGGTGAACCGGATACGATAATTTTATATATTCCTACCTAATCACAGACAACGTTAACAATAAATCAAAAACTACCAAGAGCCAAACTTGCCAATCAGTTTGTTATAACCCCTATGACCAGATACAGTTTACATTCCTGTACAACGCTTTAGCCACCTTTTAACATCATTTATGTGCCAACCATACAGTATTATGCTTAACACCATTAAATCACACAAAGACAATATTTTACGCTCCGGCTTACTATTAGATTCCCTCTTTCTTGCCGCCGCCATAACTGTTTTGACTCTACTGGTCCGTCATGACCAAATGCTCGGTGATTTTTCCATTACCTTTCTGGCCATTATACTTGAAGCGCTTCCTTTTATGCTGGTGGGCTCCCTTGCTGGGGGACTCATCGAGGTTTTTATGCCCGACGGACTCTTTGATCGACTGCTAAAAGGAAAAAAATATTGGGCCATTTTTGTTGGGGCTGGCCTGGGATTAATCTTTCCGGTTTGCGAATGCGCTATTATTCCTGTGGTTAGACGTTTATTGGGCAAAGGTGTCCCGTTCTCCGCCGCCATTGCCTTTCTGCTCGGTGGCCCCATTGTCAATCCGGTGGTGGCAGCCTCCACAGCCACGGCCTATGGCTTCGACTGGACAATGGCCGGAGCGCGACTTGGTTTTGGCTACCTAATCGCAGTCACCGTCGCTTTTCTCATGGGGTCTTTTTTCCCTGATAAAAAAGCACTAAAAATAATTCCCCTTCCCATGATTATGCTTAATGATGCAATCAAAACAAAAACCTCTCATAAAGTAAGCTTCTTCCATGTAGTACGTCATGCTGGGGATGATTTTTTTGAGGTTGGCAAATTTTTAGTTATCGGTTCCTTTATCGCGGCCCTACTCAGAACTACCATACCGGTTTCAGTCTTTGAAACCTTGAGCGCAGGTCCCTTTACCGCCATTGCGGTGATGATGACCGCTGCGATTCTTCTTAATTTATGTAGCGAGGCGGATGCCTTTATAGCAGCGGGTTTTCGTAACATCCTACCAGAATCATCCCAACTCGCCTTTATGGTGCTTGGCCCCATGCTGGATATTAAGCTGCTGCTTATGTACCTCCCGGTATTTAAGAAAAAAGCGATCATCACACTTGCACTACTCACCACCACGGCAACCGGTCTGGCAATGTGGTTTTATGAAATATCGGGAGTAATTCAACCATGAGCCGAGCGGAACAAATCCTTCGCATCACCACCCTGAGCGGCTGGCTCATTTTATTCCTCCACTTACTGGCAACTCCAACCGGCGGTCAAACCCAGCGATTGGGATATTTTTTAAATCCATCACTTTGGTGGCTAATAGGATGTGGCGTGGTAATGACGATTATCTTGCTGGCCTCCGAACTCTTTAGTAACCGCGGCCCCCGACAAGGTTTTCGTCCCGCAGCTCTCGGACAAAACCTCATCCTTCTACTACCACTGCTCTTATACCTACCCGCACAAGATGTCACCCTAAGCAGTGCAAGCTTTAGCAAACGATTAACCGGCAAACCGGACCTGACCTTATTACAAAATAATGAACCCATTTTACAGCCAGGCCAGCACGACAAAAACGCACCCTCAATTCTGGAAACCGAAAAAAAGCGGATCATGGAATTCCCACTCTCCTACCTCATTGATAACCCCAAAAACTATATCGGCAAACAGACCAAAGTCAAAGGTATGGTTTTTTATAATGATGATTTACCAGCCTCGACCTTTCTCTGTATTCGACTCCTGATAACCTGTTGCCTGGCCGATGCGAGCCCCAAGGGCATTCTCATTAACTACAGCGATAAAACTCCACCGCCGGAACACTCCTGGGTAGTAGTAGAGGGTAATTATATGGCTATTAATAGTAGGGATAAAGATTTTCTTGGCATCAAGGCAAAATCATTAGAGGTGGTGCCGGAACCGCAACTTCCTTATCTTTATCGTTAACGTTAGGTAAAGATAACTTTCACAATTACCTCGTGATCACAATATTGCCCACACCTGCATTAATATATTTGAACGAGTAGCGGCAACTGTATAAACCCTAGACCAACTCCATGCACAACCCTAATATATCAATCAATTACTGTATGTTGGGGCAGAGAAGACTCAAGGCATTATGTGTGCGTGGCACAAACAAGGTAGAAGCACACGACCCGGATGTGATCTGGAAACATTCGACAGCCTTTCTTAAAGGGTTAGTTCACGATTTATATGACTTTGGTCAAACCATGAAAATCTATGGTACTGCAGGGTTCTTAACAGACTCTGCAGAATGTGGCGATTCTCCAGTAAATAATTGGCTGGGTGTAGGGGATAATGATTTTCAAGCAACAAAAGCCCATCGAATTAACGCATTCGAAATAACCGTGTACGAGATTATATAGTATGCTTGCTGCGGCTGCCTATTCGGCTGCGGTGATATTTGCAGTGTACCGGGAAAGGAAAAAATACAAGAAATTCATCGCCCAGAGCATGTAACAATCTGCTGGTTTGAGTCACAATTACTTAACGATAACCTTGAAAGCATTTTTATGGTCAATGAAATATGCAACCACGCGGAGATTTACACTATTAGCTTTGCAACTACAGTCGACTGGACATTCGAGGTATTTGAGAAAGGATTAATTACCGAGAAGCAGACCAATGGACTTCGCTTGGCATGGGGAAATAGCGATGCGGTAGTGGAAATTGTATAACAAATCGCCCAAAATAAAGGCGTTGGCAAATATTCAAACGACGGCGTTCAAAATGCAGTACGACAACTTAAATTTGATGTTAAGGAAATAGAATCTGCGTCCATGCCTGTGCACGGTCAGAAATTACCGATGCATGATTCTAGATATAAAGATGGTGGGTTGGGCTAGGGGATTTGCTACGAAAGCTAACCGACACCTGAGCGCACACCAGCACCTTTCCAGACATAGATGATTATACCCAGTCTCCCAACGGAAAAAGATTAAACAAACATTATAGGCACCTCATCTTCATGCGGTAGCCCCTGCCTGCATAGATGGACTATAGCGAGCAAGAGCTACTGCATAAAATCTAACCCAAAAAGGCGATAAATGCGGATGAACATATGACATACAGCTATGCGACATACCAAAACTAGACTTGATATAAAAAAATATTTTCTAATTCAGTTTACAAATCGTTTATAAAAACAAAAGAATACAAAATATCCTTTGACTATATTAAAAATGAAAAACCAATAAGAAACGGCCAGACAATAAGCCACAAAGATAAGTGGAATACCAGAAAAATGAAGTGCCCACGGCAGGAATCGAACCTGCGACACCAGGATTAGGAATCCTGTGCTCTATCCCCTGAGCTACGAGGGCAAAATATGAATTGAAAAGTATTTGACCTTATAGCTAACGGATAGTTCTTTGTCAAGTTGCTTAAAGTTATGGCGGTAGAGGATGGATGTCATTAGACACATGACCCTCATCAGCAAATGAGAGCTGGGCCGGTGGACGTCTTTTATCGACCCAGAAATCCACGTGTTGCGCAACATCCCGTAAATGTTCATGGGGATAGTAATTATCCATATGCCCAGGAGTATCCATACCGGTTCTGGTAATAATATATGCAAAAAGTACCCATAACGATGTCGCTGAAGTACAAAGACTGGACTCGGAAAAATTAAACCACATAATATCTATAAGATAAATAATTCTTAACCGGCCCACCGCTTGATTAACTACAATCTGCCGTGATGCATTAAGGTAAGTATTAGCCACAATAAAAAAAAGAAAAATCAGACCGACAATGCCTAGAGTGGTAAAGGTATCCACATAACCACTATGGGCCTGGTTAGGACGCCATATATATATTAACCATAGATTATGAACATCATCTATCCAAAACGCTTCATAGCCCCAGCCGAACCACGGCCGCTCCATGGCAATTTTCAGTACATCCTCCCATAATTCGGCTCTACCGGTAAAGGTCATATCACGGCCGATGGCAGCAAAAAAACTTCCTAGTAAACCACGGGCCATCAAGTTATCAAGAAAGAAAAAACAGGTAAGCGCGAAGGCATAAATAAAAACAAGAAAGGAACCGACAAGCCGATTCCCGATTTTCACGTTAAATAGCCCGTATAGGGACATGGAAAAAGTGAAAACAATCATACTAGTCATACTGTTACTATTAAACAGGATAAAAACTCCGCAGAGAACAATAAAAATATCTTTTTTTAATGCATTCTTTATCCCATTTTCAAAAAGACGGGTAATAAGATAAATAGAACCTACACAGCAAACTTCACCTAAAATATTTTTATGGGAGGTAATACCGAGCCAAACCGTATTTTTTATACCATATGAAGGAATGATAAAAATAAAAAGGGCTGAGGTACTAATAAGAACCGAATAGGTCCGGTGCAATACTTTCTTAAAAGCTGCAGTGGGGTCGTTTTCCGTGATAATGATAAAAGCCATCATTAAAATACCCACGGTTTTCGCAAAACGTTTCACTGAGGTTATAGGATAATCCGACCAGGATATAGAGATGCCCATATAGGCAAAAAACATAATAACTAAAAAGTTATGACGAATTAGCTCATTCCAGTCAATTTTACGATGAAAGAGGGCATACCCACCCAAAAGAATCAATGTAAAATAAGTCGCCTGTGCTTTAAAGCCTGCAGGTCCGCCATGCACAGAACCTTCAAGACTAAGCCCAGTAAGTATACGAGAGGCATTACAGAATAACCAAATACAGGGAAGCCAGAGATAAATGGAAAACTTTTCTTCCTCTATAACTTCCCCTTGCTCGCTATATTCATCATCAACCTGGGAATACATGGAAATTCACAACGGAAATTATAAAAGTAACATTTACATGAATCATCACAGACCACTTACTATATCGCGATATATTACAATCAGCTCGTTACAAACCATGTTACCAGGTACACCTGGGGGACACGGAAAAAGATCATTCTATTTTACTTGTATTTTTAGCCGTCTTCTTTATCAGGGCAAAAGTTACATATAATATTAATTACCTGTCATCTTGTACCTGGTCACATTTTCTGTGGGCTTTATTGAATTAAAACCGGCCGACACTCTTTTTCATCAAAATCTGCATAACGATGCTTAGTAAAGATATCCCATCGATAGGGAATATTATGATCAAAACGAAACCCTTTATCCCAAGCAACTTTTATTCAAGGGGTTTTATTTTTCCCGCAGTAACTTTAACAGTCTGACGATTCACCATACCATTGCCGGCAATAACTTTGAACATGGTAAACCCCTGTTGTATTTTGATACAAAATGGCTGGTCATTGGTAATTTTTCCCAACAATTTCATTTTACCGTAATGTACTTGATAGATCTCAAAAACAGGTGAATACTCTTCCAAGCCACTTCGAAAAAACTTAATATAGCCCATCATGGGCAACTCTATTAACAAATCAAGCTTATAGCGACGAGCATCAAGTATCGTTTTAACTGACGATTGTTCAGGTATAACTTTAGTAGCAGAGTCTTCATCCGTTGTCGCGTCCTGCTGTCCAATAGAATTAAAATTCGTACAACCAGCCAGCACCATACCTATAATAAATGACCAGAACACAAACCTTATTTTTCTAAAGCCAACCAATATTTAACCTCTCACACACTCATTTTCCTGAGCTTTAAATCCAGTACAAAAGTACCGAAAGGTAAAAGAGATGAAAAAAACACCAGCAGCCAAAATCCAATGGACCAGCTCATGCGATGACTAATAACGAGCGATGAAACAAGAAAGACCAGGAAAAGCACACCATGCCCCCAGCCAACTACCGGCATCATAGCTGGATAGCCCCAATAATATTTTGCCGGCATTGCTAAAAACAACAAAGTTAGCAGTGAGCATCCTTCAATAATACTAATCTTTCGAAAATAAGGGAGAAATGAGTCCATATTATTTATATTTTTTTATTATTAGTTATTGGGCAATTTCCAAAGTTGGCTGGGTAAAATACATTTCAACCCGCCGATTTAACTTACGCCCCTCAGGGGTATTATTATCTCCCACCGGCTGATCTGGTCCATACCCCCTGATCGTGAAACGGGTTTCATCCAAACCATGGGTCGTAAAAAAGTCACGAACCGATGCAGCCCGACGATAAGAAATAAGCACGTTCCGATTATGGTCGCCGACACTATCGGTATGGCCCGCTACTTCAAAGGTGAATGCAGTATGGAGCTTGAGCTGAGAGTACAACGGTTTGAGCCACTCTTGCGCAGCAGCAGTAAGAACCGATTTTCCAGGAGTAAAGGATACTCCTTGGAGTAAAATAACTTCCTCAATTGCACAGCCCAAAACATTAACCTCTTTACTCGAACTATTAGGACAATAATCAGAATCATTGGGCACCCCATCACCGTCAGCATCACTGACGCAACCGTTTTCGCCAACCAGAGCACCAACAACAGTTTGAGGACAGGCATCCCGACTATCAGGTATCGAATCATTATCGCTATCGGAAAAATCGCGCAAAAGAGCATCATGTTTTTCCTGTAACCGAACTAACTCCTGTCGCGCCTTCTGCTCCCGTCCCACAAGACCTGCTGTGGTCACCGCAAGTTTTTGAAAAGCGGTGGACTTAGATGCTAATAGCGATTTTATTTGAGTCAACTCCCCAACCGAAACCGGTAATGGTTCCGGCATGGTTGCCATTGCCCCCAACCGGACAGCAAGTTTGTGAAAGGCGACATCCTTGGCCCTAAGCAATACCTTAAGTTGCTCCATCTCGTCCTTCATGGCCGTCAACTCAGTTTTAGAATTAATCAGCGAACCGGTCAGGGTGGTTAAACGCTGAAATGCAAGTTCTTTAGCATGAAGCAAGGTTTCTAGAGCCTCAACCCGCTCATCAGTACCATTCTTAATAAGCAGAGCATTTTCATGCACTTTTTCGCTTGTTATTTTATTCATATCCAGAGAGGAGAGCAAGGCCTCTATTTTGGACTGACGTGATTCCAACTCGGTTATGAGAGCATCTCTTTCACGTTCCAGTGAATTAAACTTTTCTTTGAGTGCTTTTATTTCCTTTTCCGCTTCCACAGCCCGTTGAGAACTTCTCTTTTTATCAGATTGAACGTCAGCAAGCAATTCTCCTAAGGCACCAAGCTTGATACCATAAGAGGCCTTCTGCCTCTCAGCTTCAGACAATTTATGTGACAACTCAGTGCTCAACCGATTGGCATCATCAAGCTTATTTGCTTTTTCACTAATCGACTCCTTAAGAGCAGCGATTTGCTCTTCAAACATAGCCGCTTTCTGACGTTGCCCCTCAAGGGCCTTTACCTCACCCTCCAAAGATCCAATCCGTTCATTCTTACTAGCCAATGACTTTAACAATTCGGACTTTTTTTGTTCCAAAGCGGATACATTATCGCTTTTTACCGTTCCCGCACCACTCAACTTTTTGCGAGCCTGATCCAGTTGGTTCACTAACTCGGCAACCTTAGTATTCAAGCTCTGTCTTTCCCGCTCTTTATCAGCCAACTGCGTCTGCAGCCTTGAGAGCTTAGCTTGATCAACCAAAGGCTGGGACGGGGTTGCAGTACTTTTCCGTAAAGCTTCCTGCAGTTTCTTATTTAGTTGTCCAATAGTTGCCTGATGACCAGCAATAACATCATTAAGAGCATTAAGCCGAGCATCGGATTCATTATTGGTTTCAGTGAGGGCCTGAGCAACCGTTGCCTCTTGCTGGACTTTATGCTCTTTCAAGCTTTGTTCCAGCTCACGAACCTTTCCAGTTAAAACCAAGACTTTTCCTTCCGCATCTCCTTTATCACGCAAGGCTTGTTTAAGCAGATCATTTACCTTCGTAGTGGTATCAAGTGCTTTGGATAATCGATTTTGCAGATCATTTAGTTCAGCGGCAAGTCCATTCCTAGCAGACTCAATAACACTAACCTCACTATCTTTAGCCGCCAGCGAAACTTCACGTTCTTT
>Ga0224507_10000975_pt1 | contig 11388 bp, 3 predicted proteins | sample SF_Jan12_sed_USG_3_FD_170159 | JGI IMG/M metagenome (GOLD analysis project Ga0224507, IMG submission 170159) | Sediment microbial communities from San Francisco Bay, California, United States - SF_Jan12_sed_USGS_13 | ecosystem: Environmental > Aquatic > Marine > Sediment | place: USA: California...
TGCGGGGTAAAAATTAAACATACCTTACAACCTAATCCCTCCTGGATGGCTAAGGAAATAAATTTACCAAATCATGTTATTCAACGTATTATTTCTCCATATATGGTTTTAATTCCCGGTGCATCCATGGGACATGCCGAAAAAAGATGGCCCCATTACGACCAATTAGCTTCTTGGCTCAAAAAACATTCTTTCCAAGCATATACCGTACCTGGTCCCAACGAAATGGAACTATGCCGCTCTTTTAAACACGCCGAAATGTTAACCGACGGCGAACGATTTCTTAATTTTTTTGAACTCGCTACAATACTAAAAGACGCACGATTCATCATAGGTAACGACACCGGCCCCACCCATCTTGGTGCCCATCTAGGTGTTCCCGGTCTCGCCCTTTTCAGCGGTCATCTACCTGCCGAGCTCACCGGGATCCAACACAGTAAATTTTCCCATATGGAAAATATAGATCTGCGACAACTCTCCCTTGAACGAATCACTCGTCACATCCGTGAAACGTTACCCGATAATGATCCTTGCCCAAAATCCTTTTCATAAATACTGCAACGATAGTCTTCGACTCTCAAAACCATAAACCCATCCAGGGGCAGGTAAAAAAAATATCAAAATTGCTCAGAGTTTCTTATCTTCTTCAACAAATAGCAACTGGCTTATAGTACGCACGATGTAACGATACATAAACTAACGGCCTAAAAGACAAGCAGATTAATCATCAACTCCAAGATAAGATTATTTTTCCCAACCCCTACCCCATGCCTTCATAAATCGAGTCTCACACCTTATGATTTTTACCCTGCAATTACCTTCAGGTAAAACGTCAACATACTGCAAATCTTCGTATTATCATAAAGTACTTAATATTTCGACAATTCCGTTTACAACATAAGCAAAAAATTTTTATAATTATAGGATAATTTCATTACGATTTTTTAAAATATCGTGATAAATTATAACTACTATAATTAATATTAACGAAACTGCGTACCAATATTCAGATCACAGATCACTTCCTCGCAGTGTTTTAAATCAACTCATTATAAACTCGGTGACCAAGTAGAGATAAACAACAGACTCCAAGATGTTATAATTTTTCTTTTCCGTGGCCCTATACCCGTAGACCTATAACCAATTCAACATATATTGCTAAACAACAAGGACATAAACGTGAGGGTTCCATTATCCACAACCATAAAAAACAAAAAATTATATTTCCTAAATGGAAATTACACCAATGTCGCATTTTTTGTAACTGGTGCTATTCCCACCATTCTGATATTTTTAGCTATGTTTGGTGCAACTGGATGCGACCAACCAGATAATTCTTTTACCTGCATGGACGATTTAGGCTGCATCCACATCTCCCCCCAAGAACCACTTAACATCGGAGTTCTGCAAGCATTATCCGGCGATGTCGGCCCTCTTGGAAAAGAGCAGGTACGCGGTATAGAACTGGCCTTAGCCGAACGTTCCGGCAATATTCTCGGCCACCCGGTAAACCTTCAGATTGAAGATACCGGATGCTCCAGCGAAGGAGGAGCAAATGCGGTTTTAAAAATCATTGCCGACCCAAAAATTATCGGCATCCTAGGTACCACCTGTTCCTCAGCAGCTGCTTCAGCCGCAAAAGCCATGTCCACCGCAGGCTTATCCATGATATCCGGCAATAATAGTGCACCATTCCTTACCAGTATCGGGGGCCAAAAAGCACCTTTTTGGCAAAAAGGATATTTCCGCACCGCTCCTAATGAAGAAAATGCTGGAAAAACTGCGGCCATTTACGCTTTTAAAAAACTCAATATTCACAAAGCGGCCACCATCAATGACGGCGACATTTACAGTAAAGGACTAACTGATGGATTCGAAGCTGCATTTATTGAACTCGGAGGAGAAATCACTTTAACTGCTTCTATCAGCAAAGGCGATGACGAAATGGAACCAGTATTAACCGCCGTTATCAACTCTGATGCCCACCTTCTATTCTTTCCACTATTCCAGCCGGAAGGTAACCATATCCTTCTCCACACTAAAAAACTCGCGGCCTTTAAAAATATTACCCTCATGAGCGACGGAGCACTACTTGAACATAGTTTTCTTGAAGCAGTAAGTGACAAAGCTATTGGCATGTACTTTATAGGTCCCTCTTACCACAAGGGAAAGGGGGTTGATATTCTCAACAATAAATATGAATTGAAATATAAGAAACCACCATCGGCAAGCTACTACCAAAGCTCTTTTGACGCAGCCAACCTACTCTTTCAAGCCATAGAGGACGTAGCCCAACATACAAGCAACGGCTCCTTGTATATCGGTCGACAAGCCATCAGAGATGCACTTTATACCACCAAAAACTTTAATGGTATAACCGGCTGGTTGGAATGTGACAATTTCGGAGACTGTGCTGTCCCTCGTTTTCATATTCTTCGAATGGATAATCCGAAATTGGGACTGAAAGGTTTACTAAACAATATTATGTTTTCCTATCCCGAAGATCTTAAGGAACAATAATAGAAACATGATAATTCGACGATTGTAGTCATATTAAGGAACACAAAATAAATAACTTCCGTAATTATCGTGTTCGAATTTAGGTCGGATTTGTTCGCTCCGACTGAGCAGAACCGCAGGCATAGTAGCGCTACGTCGAGGATTTTGCTACCTGAGGAGCGGAAAAATGCGGCCTGAAGGCGGACGCGAGAATAGGAAGTTATTTATTTTGCGTTCCTAAGTTAAGCTTCCAGAAATACTAATTCTCAGCATGCTATTATCGAAGTGAAAAATAACACAACACGATACCAAAGAATAGCAAAACGACTTTACCAGCTCATACCATTTTCCAGTCCAACACCTGGAAAGGTGGATATACCGAAACAACAAAGCCCTACCCATCGCATCCAACAGCTTAGTATAACAGTTAAATTCAGCGCAGGCATAGGCATCCTCCTCCTTCTTATTCTTCTTATTGCCGCCACAGGATATTATGCTCTTATTCTCAACGTACGCGCCAATGAATCTATCCAAATAAGCACCGAAACCCAACGTTTAGTCCTGGAAATGGACCGCGGCCTGGAAAAAGCACGACGATTACACGGTGACTTTTTCCTCCATTATCCTGAAATTGGGTTAACCAAGGCCCACGAAACCTATGCCCAACCATCAATTAGACAAATAGCCAGGGTTATTACCGCCAGCAACTCCTTACGTATGGTTATTGAACGTTCTACAGTCAATGACACCCTGCGCAAGAGTCACACCGACCTCAACCTATATTTATCCAGCGCAAAACGTTTTGCGGACACTTCCATTAAATCATTTGAACTGGTAACTAAACTCGCCACCCCAAATATCGGCCTAGAAGATAAATTAGATCAACATCTTAATACAATATCCACCGAGCTAGCTCCTTCTGAAGACCTACTTTCTTCATTTTATAACATGAAATCCTACATCCAAGACTATAGGATTAAACGAAAACGTTTCCTAATGCAATCCGCCTTCAATGCCGCCTTTACTTTACGCAATCAACTAGATAACGAACACACCCATTCCCAGGAAAAAAAGAATAAAATCAACAAGAATTTCGACCAATGCCTTGCCACCGCCGAAGCAATATTACGCTATGACACTGAGATTAAAGCAAAGCTCAAAGACTTCGCTCTCCAGGCCGAAATCGAGGGTCCAATCTCAAACACCTTAATCCACTTAGCCAATGAAGAAGTAGCAAAATCAAAAAACACTATTCAACAAACTTATAAAATCGCGTTTTTACTTTTTGCAGTAATTACTTGTATAGGTTTCATCACCGCCCTCCGAATCGCAACCATACTTAATAACACTATTACCAGACGAGTTATTAGTCTAACTCGTGCCACCGATAAACTAATGCAAGGAGACTCTGAGGTCACAGCCACGGTGGACAATATGGACGAACTGGGTCAACTTGCGGGTACTTTTAACATCATGGCCGCCAAAATCAATGACCTGATTAGCACCTTAGAAAAAACAGTAGAACAACGAACGGCCGAACTTGCAGCAAGTGAGAAACGCTATAGACAACTTTTTGAACATTCAAACAACGGGATGATAATCCTACAACCATGCGAAAACAACACAGATTATATAGTAAAAAACCTTAATAACTCCGCAGAAAGAATAGAAAACAAACCACGTCATGAACTTATCGGTAAAACCACAAAAGAAATATTTTCAGATTTTGACCACTCAGGACTCCATGATCTTTTTCGCCAAGTAAGCCGCACCGGAGAATCAATACGTCACTGCCTTACTTTTCGTTCAGCTAGCGGCGAAAAACAGTGGAGAGAAAATTCAATTTTTAAATTACCTTCTGATAACATCATCTTTACTTACGATGACATATCAGCCCAAAAACAAGCAGAATCGGAAAAACAATTACTCGAAAATCAACTACAACGTGCCAAAAAAATGGAAGCCATAGGTCTGCTTGCCGGAGGGGTAGCTCATGACCTTAATAATATACTCTTAGGGATCATAGGTTACCCAGAAATACTCCTCAAACAACTACCAAAAGAAAGCGAACTACGCGAACCCTTGATGGCAATACGGGAAGCAGGGAAAAGGGCAGCGGCAGTGGTCGCCGACCTGCTTACCGTTGCACGGGGAGTGGCCAATACCAAGCATACCGCCTGTCCCAACAACCTCATTACCGAATACATAAATTCCCCCGACCATTATCACATTATCTCGAAATCTGACAGAATTAGTTGCACCTTACAGCTTGATCCCAAGATAAAATATATTTCCTGCTCTCCGATACATATCAAAAAATGTTTAATGAACCTCGTCCTTAACGGCTTCGAAGCCATCGAAAGTAATGGACAAATAGTCATAGCCACCACCAACAGAGATATCGATACCGTTACCGCCCGCAAACATGGCATTACTCCCGGAAAATACGTTTCCATTATAGTCAGCGATAACGGACAAGGTATTGCTCATGCAGACATGGAACATATCTTTGAACCATTTTATACTAAAAAGGTCATGGGCAGAAGCGGTACAGGTCTGGGCTTGGCAGTGGTATGGAATACCATAAAAGACCACCTGGGATTCATAACTGCCCACAGCAATACCAATGGCACTTCATTTGAAATAGCTATCCCAGCCACCGATAAAGAGATTACAGCCAAAGGGGTTACTATCGATCCCGACGCCTATTTAGGGAACGGAGAAACAATTTTGATCGTAGATGATGAAGTACATATTCTCGACATTGGCAGTCGTATGCTGAAAAACTTCGGTTACGAGGTAATTGAGGCTAATTCAGGTGAAAATGCAGTGGAACTGCTCAAGTCTCAAAAGGTAGACCTCATTCTTCTTGATATGATCATGGATCCGGGCATAAACGGCCTCCAAACCTATAAACAAATCCTTGAAATGCATCCCCAACAAAAGGCCATCATAGTGAGCGGCTACTCTAAAAACGAAGATATAGAAAAATTACAACAATTAGGAGCCAAAAAACTTATTAAAAAACCGTTTTCATTAACCCAACTCGGTCTTGCCATCAAGGAAGAGCTAACCAGCTAAGGCCTTCGGAAAATGATAAATATCATAAAATATAATTAGCAGGTAAGCGATTGACTCCGAGATGGGATAATGTATTTTTTAGGGGTCCTAAAAGTAAGAGGCCATAAGCACCTCACTTCACATGGTTGCCCTGTCCGCGTAGATGAGATATTTAACTATGGCCGCGACACGAAAAGGGCAACTCCCCCCTCAACAAAGCCATTCGACTCTCCTTACATTATACATTTCATTCCTTAGAGTTACTTAACCATGCCAGACGAATTTATCCACATCCGGTCCGCTCACCAAAACAATCTCAAGAACATCTCCCTTGATATCCCGCTTAATAAAATGACCGTGGTCACCGGGGTATCGGGATCGGGAAAGTCCTCCCTTGCCTTTGACACGGTGTTTGCCGAGGGGCAGCGGCGATACGTGGAAACCTTTTCCTCCTATGCCCGCCAGTTTTTAGATCGGATGGATAAACCACGAGTGGAGCGAATCGATTCAATACCGCCAGCAGTGGCCATTGACCAGACCAATCCAGTGCGTACCTCCCGCTCCACCGTAGGAACCATGACCGAGATCAACGATCATCTTAAGCTGCTCTACGGTGGAGCATCCGAGCTTTTTTGCTCCCAGTGTCACCGTCCGGTGAACCAGGATGTTCCGGAAACGATCTATGCACAATTAGCGGCTGATTTGGATACGAGCCAACCGCTGCTGCTCTTCATTACCTTCCAGGTTACGGTGCCGGAAAATTTCAGTGAAAAAGAGGTCCGGGAATATCTAAACCGTCAAGGCTATATTCGGGTGCATCAACGGGTGGGCAACGAGTTGGAGGTAATCCAAGACCGGGTCGGCTTACAAGAAAAAAACCGAACCCGCATTGTGGACGGGCTCGAGGCAGCCTTTAAATATGGCCATGGCCGCTTAACAGTACGCCCTTTCACCAAGAATAAAGAGCCATTGGCGGAGCATCATTTCTCAAAAGAATTGCATTGTGCCCATTGCGATATCAATTTTCAGGCACCGAGCGGCAATCTTTTTTCGTTTAACTCTCCCCTCGGTGCCTGTGATACCTGCCGGGGTTTTGGACGGATGATCGGGGTCGACTACGGTTTGGTGGTGCCCAACGAGGGATTGAGCCTAAGCCAAGGGGCCATCAAACCATGGCAAACGGACAGTTATTTGGAATGTCAAAATGACTTACTCCACTTTGCCGCCAGGGCAAAGATCCCCGTGGATATCCCGTGGCGAGACCTATCCGATGCGCAACGAGAATGGGTCCTGGAAGGCGAAGGAGAACACGATGAGGGTCTTTGGTACGGAGTCAGCCGCTTTTTCCATTGGCTGGAAACCAAAAGCTATAAAATGCACATCCGGGTCCTACTCTCCAAGTATCGCGCCTACCATCTCTGCCCGGCCTGTAAAGGAGCGCGGCTCAAACCAGAATCACTTCTATGGAAACTTGGCGGAGAAGAGGGTTTAGCCATCCATGAACTGACCCAATTACCCATTGATGACTGTCTCGATTATTTTCACAGCTTCACCCCTAATCGTGGATTAGATGAGGCCACCCAGCAACTACTCGGCGAAATCCAATCGCGACTCAAATATCTCTGCGAGGTTGGCCTGGGTTATTTGACCCTGGACAGACAATCGCGGACCCTCTCTGGAGGCGAAATACAGCGGGTCAACCTCACCAGTGCCCTGGGCGCTTCCCTGGTCAACACCCTCTTCGTGCTGGACGAGCCGAGCATCGGACTCCATCCCAAAGACATCAAACGATTAATCTCCATCTTGCAGCGTTTACGCGACAGCGGCAATACCCTGCTCATCGTTGAACATGACCCCGAAGTGATGATGGCCGCCGACATGGTGGTGGATATGGGACCGGGACCAGGCGAGCGAGGCGGTAAAATAGTATTTTCTGGCAATATGAATGAGTTGCTCAGCGATCAAAGATCACTAACCGCTCAGTATCTAAAGGGCACAAAACAAGTGGCCATCAGCAAAGACAATCTGGCAGTAACCGACCTCACCCCCCGTATGGAAATACTCGGTGCCGCCGCGCACAACCTGAAAAACATCGACTTTCGAATACCACAACATCGTCTGGTCTGCCTTACCGGCGTTTCCGGCTCCGGCAAATCCACCTTGCTCGAAGATGTGCTCTATCGTGGCCTTTGCAAACGACTTGGTAAACCCGTGGAGCAACCAGGTGCCCATGACGAGATGAAAGGTTTTGCAGATATCCAGGAGGTAGTGCTGGTGGATCAATCATCCATCGGGAAGACCGCTCGTTCTAATCCAGTGAGCTATGTAGGTGGGTTCGACCCCATCCGCAAACTCTTCGCTGCTACCCCCTTCTCCAAAGAACGGGGTTACACCGCCTCCACTTTTAGTTTCAATACTGGCAAAGGCCGCTGCCCTGAATGCTCAGGGACCGGATTTGAGCATGTGGAAATGCAATTTTTAAGCGATGTCTATTTACGCTGCCCGAACTGCGATGGAAAACGTTTTCGCCCAGAAGTCTTGGAGGTGACCATAGCGAGCCCCATGGGTGATGAAGAAGCCGAGCCTGTGGAACATTCCATTGCCGGGGTCTTGGCAATGACTGTTAATGAAGCCTGCGACTTCTTCAGCCAACACCCCAAGGTGCTCAAAGCCCTAAAACCCCTGCAAGATGTGGGACTGGGCTACTTACGACTGGGCCAGCCCCTGCCCACCTTGTCCGGCGGCGAGGCTCAGCGCCTGAAACTTGCTGGACATCTGGCCAAATGGTCCGGTGGTAAAAAGAAACAACAACATAAAACCTTATTTCTCTTTGACGAGCCCACCACCGGCTTACATTTCGCCGATATAGCGGTGCTTCTGGTTGCCCTTCGCAAACTTTTACAGCATGGCCACTCCCTATTAGTCATTGAACATAACCTGGATGTTATCCGGGCTGCGGACTGGATCATTGATTTGGGACCTGAAGGTGGCGAGCAAGGCGGACAGATCGTGGCTCAAGGAACGCCCTATCAGCTGGCAAGAGAGAATAAGAGTCATACCTGCCGAGCCTTGGCCGAGTTTGATCGTGCTGGCCACCAGCTCTTACCCCCCGTAGAACCATTTCCCTTGGCCTTGGCTGCAGAGCCGAGCACCCCGTACTCCTCCCCCGATATTATTATCCGCCATGCCAGGGAACATAATCTCAAGAATATCGATCTGCGTATCCCCCTGGATGGTTTCACCGTCATCACCGGGGTATCCGGTTCTGGTAAGTCAACAGTGGCCTTTGACATTCTCTTTGCCGAGGGTCAGCGCCGCTACCTGGAAACCCTCAACGCCTATGCCCGCCAGTTCGTACAACCGCCACCCCGACCTGACGTAGACGCGGTGTTGGGTGTACCACCCACCGTTGCCATTGAGCAACGGACCAGTCGCGGAGGGCAAAAATCCACGGTAGCCACGGTTACCGAGCTCTACAGCTTTCTACGCCTGCTCTTCACCAAACTAGCCACCCAATATTGCCCTGAATGTAATATTCCTATCACCCCACAAAGCCCAGAGATGATCATGGACGAAATATGGCATCGCTACCAAGGGCAAACAGTGTGCATTATGGCCCCCCTGGTTTCAGGACGTAAGGGATATTATAAAGACCTGGCAGAGTGGGCGGTAAACAAAGGATTTAACAATCTTATACTAAACGGCGAACTGCAACCCACCCATAAATGGCCTCGCCTTGATCGCTACAAGGAACATACCATTGAGTTACCCCTTGGCCCCCACGAAGTTACCACCGAAAACAAAGACGACCTGGCCAACTCCTTAAAAATAGGTCTAGAATACGGCAAAGGCGTGGTCTCAGTGGTAGCATTGAACATCTCTCAAGATTACAGAGGGCAAGGAATATTATTTTCAACCCATCGCTCCTGTACCGGCTGCGGTATGAGTTTTCCGGAACCAGATCCCCGTCTCTTTTCCTATAACTCTAAACGGGGCTGGTGTCCGGATTGTTACGGCACAGGTTTGGTGTTACCGGACTTCGATGAAGAGCAAAGCGGTGAGGAAAACCACTGGAAGGAATGGACTGAGGATCAAGAACAAGTTTGCCCATCCTGCGACGGAAGCCGTTTATGCCCCGAGGCCTTGGGAATGCGTTGGCAAGATCGTTCCATTGCCCAGTTCACTGAAATGACGGTGGCTAAAGCACAATCATTTTTCAGCAAGCTAACCCTTACCGGAAGAGAGGCTGAGATAGGACACGACATTGTGGCCGAACTATTATCTCGACTCGGCTTCTTACGCCAGGTGGGCATGGGATACCTGGCCCTTAACCGATCAGCTCCAACCCTCTCCGGCGGCGAAGCCCAGCGCATACGCTTGGCAGCTCAATTGGGCTCCAACCTGCGAGGTGTCTGCTATATCCTGGATGAACCCACAATAGGATTACATCCCCGCGACACCATCATGCTACTGGATATTTTGCATCGATTACGGGCCAAAGGCAATAGCGTGGTGGTGGTGGAACATGATGAAGAGACAATCAAAAGTGCAGACCAAGTGATTGATCTCGGGCCGGGAGGCGGAATTAATGGAGGCAAGGTGGTGGCGGTGGGGCCGGTGGAGGATCTCGTACGCAACCCTACCTCCATCACTGGCCAATGCTTACGCAGTCCCATGAAACACCCCTTGCGCGGAAAACGGCGGCCGGTTTATAGCACCACCGATCATTTGCTGATCAAAAAGGCAAACCTGCATAATTTAAAAGATGTGGAAGTGAAATTTCCCCTCGCACGTCTGATCTGCGTTACCGGGGTATCAGGGTCGGGTAAATCCACTTTAGTGCGGAAAATTCTCTATAATAATTTGCATCGGCTTACCGCTAAGGGAGCTGGTCGAGACAATAATATTCCCCAAATCATGGGCTGCAAATCCATTGAAGGATGGGAGAAGATTGCCGGAGTAAAGGAGGTGGATCAGCGTCCCATCGGCCGCACACCCCGTTCCTGTCCGGCCACCTATATCAAATTTTGGGATCTGATCCGTAAACTTTTTGCCGAGACGGTGGAAGCCAGGATGCGGGGCTATACACCACGCCGCTTTTCCTTTAACACCAAGGAAGGAAGTTGTCCGGAATGCAAGGGACAGGGACTGAAAAAGGTGGGGATGAGCTTCCTGCCCGACGTGACGGTGGAGTGCGAAACTTGCAAGGGGGCGCGATTCACCAAAGAAACCCTGGATGTACTCTATAAGGGTAAAAATATCGGCGAAGTGTTGAATATGAGCATTGACGAAGCCGTTGAGTTTTTTGCCCACCATAAAAACCTCAACCACAGCCTAACCCTATTGCGCGACGTGGGCTTGGGCTACCTCACCCTCGGCCAGCAAAGCCCCACCCTCTCAGGCGGCGAAGCCCAGCGTATCAAGCTGGTAGCTGAACTTGCCAGGGTGAAACCGGTTAAGGAGCGACCAACTCGCAAAAATATCACCCCACCCCACTATCTTTATGTTTTAGATGAACCCACCATTGGCTTACACATGGCGGATGTGGAAAAACTGATCCGAGTTCTGCACCGTTTAGTGAATAACGGCAACACCGTAGTGGTGATTGAACATAACCTGGACGTAATGGCAGAAGCTGACTGGCTTATTGATCTGGGGCCAGAAGGCGGTACAGGTGGCGGCAGAGTTACCGTCCAAGGGAAGCCTGAAAAAGTAGCTAAGGAGGAAGACCTCTCTCATACTGCTGTATTTCTTAGTGAAATACTCGACAGGTAACCCCGGAAATAGCGGAAAAAAATGATAAGAAATCATAGATAACAGGAAGTCATT
>Ga0224507_10000977_pt1 | contig 11378 bp, 11 predicted proteins | sample SF_Jan12_sed_USG_3_FD_170159 | JGI IMG/M metagenome (GOLD analysis project Ga0224507, IMG submission 170159) | Sediment microbial communities from San Francisco Bay, California, United States - SF_Jan12_sed_USGS_13 | ecosystem: Environmental > Aquatic > Marine > Sediment | place: USA...
CACCGTACTGTGGTTGCCTTTGCCCGCACCGAGGAAGGGCAGCTGAAAGGGTCTGCCCGTTCGGTCACGGGACTGCATATCCGGGACGCCATGGATAACGTCGCCACCCGGCATCCCTCAATGCTGAGCAAGTTTGGTGGTCACGCGATGGCTGCCGGGCTGAGCCTGGCCGAGAAAGACCTGGATGGGTTTCGACAGGCCATGGAGCAAGAGGTGGCTCGCTGGGCGGGCGATATGGACATGCAAGGCGTGCTTTGGACCGACGGTGAATTGCAGCCCGGTGAATTCAACCTGGAAAACGCGGAATTACTCAGGGAATCCGCTCCCTGGGGTCAGCAATTCCCGGAGCCCCGCTTTGACGGCGTCTTCCATATCCTGGAAAGCAGGATCGTTGGCGAGAAACATCTCAAGTTACGGGTCCGCGATGCAGCCGGTGGCGCCGTGCTCGACGCCATTGCATTCGGGCAGGGAGAATTGCAGGATCAGCTCGCTCAGAACATGAGTCTGGTGTACAGGCTTGACGTTAATGAATGGCAAGGCAGGCGCAGGTTGCAGTTGATGGTGGAGCATATCCAGGGACAGTAAAGGGGCTGCGGCGGTTTAGCAGTTTCGTGGGAGCTGTTTTTCAACTACCATTGCCCCCGTTTTGGCTTGCATTGAGCGAAGTGTATGGAGACCAACCAGCAAAAATCCCAGATCAAGGACCTTCAAGGGCGCACCGAGGCCCTTAGGGGGTATCTTTGACTATGCTGGAAGCGCTGAACGCCTGGAAGAAGTGAGCCGCGAACTGGAAGATCCGACTATCTGGAATGACCAGGAAAAAGCCCAGTCCCTGGGTCGTGAGCGGGTCCAGCTTGAAGCCCTGGTGACCAGTCTTGATCGTCTCTCTAGTGGTCTCCAGGATGCGGATGATCTACTGGAAATGGCTATCGAAGAGCAAGACCAGGGCACCGTCGATGAACTGATCGCGGACCTGAACGCCATTGAATCCGAAATCAGCCAACTGGAATTCCGCCGAATGTTCTGCGGTGAAATGGACGCCAGTAACGCCTTCGTGGATATCCAGGCCGGCTCCGGTGGTACCGAAGCCCAGGACTGGGCGGAGATGCTGCTGCGAATGTATTTGCGCTGGGGCGAGGCCCGGGGCTTTGATACCGAGATCATCGAGGTCTCTGCCGGTGAAGTGGCGGGTATCAAGAGCGCCACGGTGCGCTTTGCGGGTGAGTACGCATATGGCTGGCTGCGAACCGAGACCGGGGTGCACCGCCTGGTTCGTAAATCGCCCTTTGATTCAGGCAATCGTCGTCACACCTCTTTCGCCGCGGTGTTTGTCGCGCCCGAGGTGGATGATGACATCGACATCGAAGTGAACCCTGCTGATCTGCGAATTGATGTGTATCGGGCCAGCGGCGCCGGTGGACAGCATGTTAACCGTACCGAGTCGGCGGTCCGAATTACGCATAATCCCAGTGGTATTGTCGTGCAGTGTCAGAATGATCGTTCGCAGCACAAGAACAAGGCTACTGCGATGAAGCAGTTGAAAGCGAAGCTCTACGAGCGGGAGCTTCAGAAACGCAAGGCGGATTCGGATGCCCTGGAGGACACCAAGTCCGACATTGGCTGGGGCAGCCAGATTCGTTCCTATGTACTGGACCAGTCGCGTATCAAGGATTTACGCACGGGTGTGGAGACCGGCAATACCCAGGCGGTATTGGACGGAAACCTGGACCAATTTCTTGAGGCAAGCCTCAAGCAGGGCCTGTAGTCTACCGGTAGACCGCACAGGCTAATTCAAGGCAGGAATTGCAGATGAATCACGAAGAAGAACATACCCTGATTGCTGAGCGTCGTCGCAAGCTCAATGAGATGCGCAGCGCAGGGAATGCCTACCCGAATGACTTCCGCCAGGAAGCCCTGGCGAATGAATTGCATTCCGAGTACGGAGAGCATTCTGCCGAAGCCCTGGATGAGCTTGGGAAAGTTGTGAGTGTGGCCGGGCGTCTGATGGCCAAGCGGGTCATGGGTAAGGCGAGTTTTGCCAAGATCCAGGATCGCTCAGGCCAACTGCAGTTATTTGTGCAGAAGAACAGTCTGGGTGACGAGTTGTATACCTCGTTCAAGTCATGGGACCGTGGTGACATCATTGGTGCTCGCGGCAGGCTGTTTAAAACCAAGACCGGTGAATTGTCAGTATGGGTTGAGGAGCTTCGACCACTGACCAAGTCGCTGCGCCCCTTGCCGGAAAAATTTCACGGATTGAGTGATCAGGAAACCCGTTATCGCCAGCGTTATGTGGACCTGATTATCAACGACTCGACCAGGGAAGCATTCAAGATTCGCAGCAAGACCCTGGCGGCGATTCGCAGTCAGCTGGACGAACTGTCTTTCATGGAGGTCGAGACCCCCATGATGCACCCGATTCCCGGTGGCGCCGTGGCGCGTCCCTTCGTAACCCATCACAACACTCTTGATATGCAGTTATATCTTCGGATTGCTCCGGAGCTGTATTTGAAGCGATTGATCGTGGGCGGCCTGGGCCGCGTATACGAGATTAATCGCAGTTTCCGGAACGAGGGTATCTCCACCCAGCACAATCCCGAGTTCACGATGCTGGAGTTGTACCAGGCATTTGCGGATTACGAGGACATCATGGATTTGACCGAGAACCTGATACGCAATACCGCCCAGACGGTTCTTGGGAGGCAGGTGCTTGATTACCAGGGCGTGGAGGTAGACCTGGCAAGGCCATTCGAACGGATTACCGTCGAAGAGTCTGTGCTGAAATATAACCCGGACCTGGATCCCAAGCGCCTGCGTGAGGTCGAGTACCTGCGTGAGGTCTGCAAGAAGCTGAAGGTACAGGCGAAGGACAGTTATGGTGCCGGCAAGCTGCTGATCGAGGTATTCGATGCGACGGTGGAAAGCGAGCTGATGCAGCCCACTTTTATTACCGGGTATCCCACCGAGGTGTCACCCCTTTCACGGTGCAATGACAATGATCCGTTTGTCACCGACCGTTTTGAGTTGTTCATGACTGGAAGAGAGTTGGCCAACGGATTTTCCGAGTTGAACGATCCCGAAGAACAGGCGGAACGCTTCCGCGACCAGGTGGTCGCCAAGGATGCCGGAGACGACGAGGCCATGTTCTTTGACGATGACTACATTCGTGCGCTGGAATATGGTTTGCCGCCCACGGGTGGACTGGGAATTGGTATTGATCGGCTGGTGATGCTCTATACCAATTCGGCCTCAATTCGAGACGTGTTGTTGTTCCCGCTGATGCGCCCCGAGGTCTAGCCGGCTTCGGGCAGGGAATAAGGCAGGGGCCGGTTCTCTACCCTGATTTGGCCAATGCGCATGGGAGAGCCTGTCTGCACCGCGTCTAGTTGAAGGATGGCCAGGGCGGAAAACCTGTCGCCCAGGCTTGCGCTCAGCAGTACCTGGCCGATTCCCCGGTCATCGACTTCCACGCTTGCGCCCGGGTTCGGCGCACTTCCCTTGCCTTCCAGGCGAAACAGTCGCCGCTTGATACGACCCAGGTGCTGGGTCCTGGCGACGATTTCTTGTCCGGTATAGCAGCCCTTGCGGAAACTGACCGCATCCAGGACGTCCAGATTGAGCATCTGGGGGATGTATTGGCCACCGCTACGCTCGTCAATTTCTGGAAGGCCCGCGTCGATCTGCCATTTCCTGGCCAGGTTTTCATCGAATTCGGTCAGTCCGGATCCCGGTTCCTCCAGGAGGCGCCAGACCAGAGCGGGGTCTGTGCTGGCAACCCAGGTCAGGCCGTTCTGATCACTGGTGACATGGTCCCGCCTGCTCGATTTGTCGGGCAATCGGTTTACGCAGATTAGCAGTCCTTCGCTTTCGACCTCCTCAAGGCTCACCCGGGAACGCATCACGAACATCCGTAGTCGGGTCATTACCGGCTGCAATAGTTCCCTGGGCAGTACCATCAATAGTCCATTTTGCTGGGGAAGGAGGGTAAGCAAAGCGATGGCGCGCCCCTGGGGCGTGCAATAAGCGGCCCGGACCGCCCGGTCGGGTGCCAATGAAAGCACGTTATTGGTCAGTTGGCCCTGTAGGAACACCTGGGCATCTTCCCCGGTCACGCGAATTACGCCGTAATCTGGTCTTCTCATCCATAGCATGATCAGAGTGTACTCCGGGTGCGGAATTAATGCCGTGAGTGTGCAGGTTTTCGGGGTGCAAAGGTAGTGGTGATCTGGCAGAATGCCCGACATGTCGGAAAACCATGAAGCAAAATCCAAACTCCCGTCCGAGCAGCCAGAAGTGACTGATCGGGAAGACAAATCTGCCGCTTCTGGTGAGCAGGTGATGCCCAGGGAAATTGGCGGCAGGTCCGGACCTGAACCTACGCGATTCGGCGATTGGGAAAAGAACGGTCGCTGCATCGACTTCTGACGTAGAGTAACCACAGCACTTTAAAGTCCTCGCGGGTGGGTTCGTTCCCACTGATGAGGCTGTATTGATTGACTCGGTAAAGGACTAGACATAAATGACGACGAAAAACCGTCCACTGTCTCCGCATCTGCAGATTTATCGCTGGCAGATCACGATGGTCATGTCCATTCTCCATCGCGCAACCGGTGTTGCGCTGGCATTGGGCAGTTTGTTGCTTGTTTACTGGCTGGTCAGCCTCGCCAGTGGTCCCGAGGCGTATGCCTTGGCCCTTGAGTGCCTGGGTTCGGCCCCGGCCGTGGCGGTCCTGGCCGGGGCTTCCTTCGCCTTTTTCTACCACCTTTGTAACGGTATCCGTCACCTGGTGTGGGATACGGGGCGGGGTTTTGAAATCTCTCAACTCTACGCATCAGGTTACGCAGCAATTATCGCCAGCATTGCCCTGACCGCAGGGTTCTGGCTGCTGATTGTCTAAGGGGATTGAAGATGAGTCTGAAAAGTCCGCTTGGAAAAGTGCTTGGTACCGGTTCCGCCAAGAATGGAACAGGCCACTGGTGGTCGCAGCGCGTCACTGCCGTCGGCCTGGTGTTCCTGGGGTTATGGTTTGCCGCCGAACTGATCTGCCTGGACAGCTTCGATTACCAGAGCATGACCGTATTTTTATCGTCGCCGTATAACGCGGTCCTGTTGATCCTGCTGGTCGGAACCCTGATGTACCACTCGATGCTGGGTGTCCAGGTTGTTATCGAGGATTATGTGCATCATGGCAGTCTCAAGGTTGTGTCATTGATGCTGATCAAATTTGCCCACGTGCTGGCCGGTGCGCTGGGCGTGTTCTCTGTACTCAGAGTGGGATTTGGAGCTTAACGATGTCGCAGGCCTACGAGTTTATTGACCACACCTACGATGTTGTCGTGGTGGGAGCCGGCGGCGCCGGATTGCGGGCAACCTTCGGGTTGGCCGAAAGCGGATTATCTACCGCCTGTATCACCAAGGTGTTTCCAACCCGAAGCCACACTGTGGCCGCCCAGGGCGGTATCAGTGCCGCGCTGGGTAACATGGGTGAGGACGACTGGCGCTGGCACATGTACGACACCGTCAAGGGATCGGACTGGCTGGGTGACCAGGACGCCATCGAGTACATGTGTAAGGAAGCCCCTGGCGCGGTAATCGAACTTGAGCACTACGGTGTGCCGTTCTCCCGTACCGAGCAGGGCAAGATATACCAGCGTCCGTTCGGCGGTATGACCACCCGCTATGGCGAGGGTCCTGCCGCCCAGAGAACCTGTGCCGCAGCTGACCGTACGGGTCATGCCATGCTGCATACCTTGTACCAGCAGAGTTTGAAGCACGACGCGACATTTTTTATTGAATACTTCGCTATCGATCTGATCATGGAAGATGGCGAGTGCCGTGGCGTTATCGCCATGTGCATGGAAGACGGTTCACTGCATCGTTTCCGTGCCCACCGTGTGATTCTCGCCACCGGCGGTTATGGCCGGGCGTTTTTCTCCTGCACTTCGGCACACACCTGCACCGGTGACGGCAATGGCATGGTGCAGCGTGCCGGCCTGCCGCTCCAGGACATGGAGTTTGTGCAGTTTCATCCCACCGGAATTTACGGGGCGGGTTGCCTGATCACTGAAGGCGTGCGGGGCGAGGGCGGCTACCTGACCAACTCCAATGGCGAGCGTTTCATGGAGCGTTACGCACCCAACGCAAAGGACCTGGCGTCCCGGGACGTGGTCAGTCGGTCCATGACCATCGAGATTAATGAAGGCCGTGGCGTTGGAGCCGAGGCGGATCACATTAACCTGCATCTGGAGCACCTGGGTGCCGAGGTGATTCATGAGCGCCTGCCCGGAATCGCTGAGAGCGCACGTATTTTCGCCGGGGTCGACGTGACCCGCGAGCCGATCCCGGTGTTGCCTACCGTTCATTACAACATGGGCGGAATCCCTACCAATTACCATGGCGAAGTTGTCACCCTGAAAGATGGCGATCCGGACTATGTGGTGCCGGGTCTGATGGCGATTGGGGAGGCGGCCTGCGTGTCGGTTCACGGTGCCAATCGCCTGGGTTCTAACTCATTGCTGGATCTGGTGGTGTTTGGCAGGGCCGCAGCCAAGCGCTGTGCCAGCGAGGTCAAGTCGGACACCCGGCACAGAGCGCTTAAAGAGGACGCCGGTGATTTTGCCCTGGCACGCCTGGACAAGCTGCGGCATTCCAAGGGTGAGCTCTCGACCGCACAGATTCGCTTGAACATGCAGCGCACGATGCAGAATCACGCAGCAGTGTTCCGTACCGGTGAAGTGCTGGATGCCGGTGTGGCGAAAATGCAGGAAGTGTTCGCCTCCTTTGAACAGGTGGGTATTTCCGATCGTTCGCTGGTCTGGAATACCGACCTGATGGAGACCATGGAACTGGACAACCTGATGGGGCAGGCCATGAGCACCATTTGCTCTGCCGCCAACCGTCAGGAAAGCCGAGGGGCCCATGCGCGGGATGACTACCCGGATCGCGATGATGCGAACTGGATGAAACATACCCTGGCGTGGGTGGGAAGTGATGGCAAGGTGCAGATCGATTATCGACCTGTGCACATGGCTACGATGACCGACGAGGTCGACGTGGTCCCGCCGAAGAAACGAGTTTACTGATTGCGATCCGGAGAGTACGCGTAATGGCAGAATTTCGATTACCTCCCAATTCCCGTATCACCAGGGGCAAGGTGTTCAAGGCTCCAGAGGGCGCCAGGAATGTGCGGAGTTTTGTCGTGTACCGGTATGATCCGGACAGCGGCGAGAATCCGCGCCTGGACACCTATGAGGTGGACATGGATAGCTGCGGTCCGATGGTGTTGGACGCACTTATCAAGATTAAGAATGAGGTGGACTCCACCCTGACCTTCCGGCGTTCCTGTCGAGAGGGTATCTGCGGGTCTTGTGCCATGAATATTGACGGCACAAACACACTGGCCTGTACCAAGGCGACCTCTGATGTGAGCAAGGATGTGAAAATCTATCCGCTGCCCCACATGCCGGTGGTGAAAGACCTGGTGCCAGACTTGACGCAGTTTTATGCCCAGTACGCATCGATCAAGCCCTGGCTGCAATCCAGTACGCCGCCACCGCCCGATCACGAAAGGCTCCAGACCAAGGAAGACCAGGCAAAGATTGACGAGCCTTCGGCCTGTATTCTTTGCGCCTGCTGCTCAACCAGTTGCCCGAGTTACTGGTGGAACAGTGATCGTTACCTGGGTCCAGCTGCCTTGTTGCAGGCGTACCGCTGGATTGTGGACAGCCGGGACGATGCGACCGGCCAGAGACTGGACGACCTGGAAGATCCTTTCCGACTCTACCGTTGCCATACGATTATGAATTGCACCCGCACCTGCCCCAAGGGATTGAATCCCGCCAGGGCGATTGCGGAAGTGAAGAAAATGTTGTCCGACCGGCAGCACTAGGCCAGTCGGGTGTCAGCATGAAGGAAATATCCCGTTTAAAGTGGCGTTGCCGTCGCGGAATGCGGGAGTTGGACTTCCTCCTCGGGCGCTACCTGGAGGAAGACTATCCCAGGGTATCTGCCGAAGAGCAGGAGGCGTTCAAGGCGTTTCTTGAGTTACCGGATCCTACGATATTTTCCTGGGTTACGGGCAGGGAGCAGCCGCCCCAGGGACTGGTTAGTGAGATTGTCGGCAAATTATTGCAGCAATCTGGTCGTTGATTTGCGACCGGGGAACTGGGCGGGGTTCTACCTGTCAGTTCTGAGCGGCGGAATGTTGCTTTCCGTGCTTCTGTCCGGCCTGGGGCCACCCCTGAAACTCTTGTTGCTCCTGGCTTTGGCCGGCTGGAGCCTCAGGGCATGGGTCAATCGGCCTGGTGCAATTCGCACCGCTGTGTGGCAAACCCGCGGGGACTGGCGTATTCAAACCGGTGCAGGGGATTGGGTGGCTGCCCGCCTGCTGCATGCCTGGACAGCCGGTCCGGCCTTTTCCGTTCTACTTTGGCGAGACGAATCCGGCGCCCGGCAACTTGCCCTGGTGACTCCCCGGGCGACTTCCGAGGCGACTCGGAGGCGATTGTCCTGCCACTTGCGGTGGCGTCCCAAAACCGCCTGATAGAGCAGTTTTGGCAGTAAAATCAAGGCGTGGGGCCATTCTCCTGCTAGAATCGGCCGTACTATCCAGGGACAGCATTCGAGATCAGGTGAAAATAAATCAAAGAGCGCAGAACTTTCCTCGTCTCATCAGGTCTATCCCAGTGATGACGTGGACCGGCTGGCTGTAAGGATTGTCTATGGCTGGCAGGACGGATGATTGGCAACTGGTGCAACGCGTTCAGGGCGGAGACAAGACAGCTTTCGATGTTTTGGTGCTCAAGTATCAGCATAAGATCGTGAAGCTGGTAATGCGTTACGTGCAGGATCCCTCTGAGTCGCTGGATGTGTCCCAAGAGGCATTCATCAAGGCGTACAAGGCCTTGCCGAATTTTCGGGGCGAAAGCGCGTTTTATACCTGGTTGTACCGGATAGCCATCAATACCGCGAAGAATTACCTGGTCGCCCGTAAGCGCAGACCGTTGGATTATGACGTGGACCTGCAGGATCCGACCCAATACGAAATGCAGGCCCGGTTGAGTGATGTCGCAACGCCAGAGGGGCATGCCCTGGGCGAGGAAGTGCGAGAAGTTGTTTCGGAAGCCGTAGAGAAATTGCCGGAGGATTTGCGGATGGCAATTGTCCTTCGCGAAATCGAGGGAATGAGTTACGAGGAGATTGCCGAGGCTATGGATTGCCCGGTCGGTACGGTTAGATCAAGAATTTTCAGGGCCCGCGAGGCGATCGATAGTCGTCTCAGGCCATTGCTGGATTAGGAATTAGTCATGTCAGACAGTGTGAATAAACAGCTTTCGTCGTGCCTGGATGGTGAGTTGCCTTCGGAAGAGGCGCCCATGCTGATGAAGAGGCTTGCTCGGGATTCCCGTTCAAGGGCGGCTCTAAATCGTTATAGCGTGATGGGTGAGGCCATGCGCGATGGCCTGGTGCCTGGACTGCTGGATGGCAATTTTGCCCAACGGGTATCCGACGGGATTTCGAATGAAGAATTTTCTTCTCCTGGTCATTCATTCTGGCAAGGAAAGGTACAAAGATTGGTGGCCGGCGCAGCTGTGGCCGCGACGGTTGCCGCAGTCGCCCTGGTATCACTGCAAACGGCCATCATCGACACCGATCAGACAGGCTTAAGTGCCCAAAGTGACGTGGATGCCATCAGTTATACCGTGCCGGAGCCTCCGGACAGGCTGAACTCGTACCTGGTGCGTCATGGAAGCCAGGCTGCCATGGCCCGAAACAGCAGTTGGACCCGCGTGGTTACCGATGTGGCGAGCAATGCCGCGGAACAAACTGACGGCACGCCGGAAGTTGATGATGATCCGGTACCGGAGCCGGACGCTGTCGACACGACGAAGGTAAGGCCTTGATGCGTCAGTTCTGGCTGTTGTGCCTTTGCCTGTGGATCTCCCAGCCGGGTTATCTGCGCGCGGAGGATTCCTCCCGGTACTGGATGGAGCGCATGGCCATGGCCGTGGACAGTTTCAATTACCAGGGGGCCTACATTCGGATGAATGACGATGAGATGGAGACCCTGGAGATCTTCCACCGGGTGGATGATTCTGGCGAGGTGACTCTGCGCCTGGTTTCCCTGGATGGCGCCGGTAGAGAGATTGTCAGCGATAGCGAGGGCGTCAAATGCTATATGCCGGACAAGAAGTCCGTGCTGGTGGAAAGAGCCGATCCGAACGCCCCGCTGAGATCCCATATCGGGCGCTTTACGGGTCAGTTTTCGGATAATTACCGGGTAGTGGATTGCGACCGGTGCAAGTCTGCTGACTGGCGAACTGCGCAGGATGCCGGGGGTTGTGGAAGCTGCATGCCCGGTAAAAATGCCGAGCAACGCATGCTTTCCATGGATACCGTCATGCTTGCGATTACGCCAGGGGATGCCTATCGATACGGTTACCGTCTCTGGCTGGATCGCGGATCGGCGTTTCCTATAAAAACCCAGGTTCTAAATGAGAAGGGTGAGGTTATCGAGCAGGTTCGTTTTACTCGCCTGATAATCGGCAAGACTGTGGCGGCCAGTTCGGTGCAGTCCGATATCGATACCTCCGATTACGAATGGGTATACAGCGAGCAGAAACATATGCCGGAAAAGCGGGACTCGCGCTGGCGGGCGGCCGCGTTGCCGCCTGGTTTTATGCTTACCCGGGTCGCACATGACGGTGACGAGGGGGAGGTCGAGTCCGACGAGCACCTGGTGTTCAGTGACGGAATGGCCAGCGTTTCGGTATTTGTTGAGCAAGGTGAGAATCCGGGGGTCAAACTGGGGCTATCCCGGCTCGGTGGCGCCAATGCTTACTCCACTCATAAAGATGGTTATTACGTGACGGCCATGGGCGAGGTCCCGCCGGCAGCGGTAGAAATGATTGCCCGCCATATGGAGCCCATGGAGGGCTCGCAGTTCCCGGCGACATCGGAATGATCGTCGAGCGCGGAAAAGTTAGTCGCCTCGAGGGCGGTATTGCCTGGGTAGAATGTCAGTCCAGATCTGGCTGTGAACGCTGCGCGCGTGGACAGGGCTGCGGAGGTGGCGTGCTTGGCGCGCTGCTGGGTGACCGTCTTCACCGGGTCCAGGCATTGGCTGGAGACCATGAACTGCAAGTGGGTGACCAGGTGGAGTTGGGAATAGCCGAGGCCAGCCTGCTGAGCGGGGCATTCCTGGTCTATTTGCTGCCCCTGGCCGGCCTGTTGGCTGGTGCCCTGGGAATGGGGTACCTGGTCGGTTTTGACAAAGATACTCTGACTGTCATGAGTGGCGCTGCGGGATTGGTTGTCGGCAGTCTTGTGTCCCGTCGGATCCATGTGGGGGGGCAGAAGCGCTTCCAGCCGGAAATCCT
>Ga0224507_10000978_pt1 | contig 11373 bp, 7 predicted proteins | sample SF_Jan12_sed_USG_3_FD_170159 | JGI IMG/M metagenome (GOLD analysis project Ga0224507, IMG submission 170159) | Sediment microbial communities from San Francisco Bay, California, United States - SF_Jan12_sed_USGS_13 | ecosystem: Environmental > Aquatic > Marine > Sediment | place: USA: California...
TCCGGCAATGTTGCCGGAGCCCGGCGATGGCCGCATCGGTCTCGAGAAAGTATCGTTTCGCTATCCGTCCAGGCCGGAGTCGCTTGCCATCGACTCGCTCGACCTCGAGGTTGCAAGTGGCGAGACGCTGGCAATCGTCGGCCCTTCCGGCGCCGGCAAGACCACTCTGTTTCAGTTGTTGCTGCGCTTCTATGATCCTGAGTCGGGCTGTATCAAAGTCGATGGCGTTGATATTTCGCAAGCCGCACCGGAGGCGGTACGAGGGCGAATCGGTTTAGTACCCCAAGAGACCGTGATCTTTGGCACGACGGCGAAAGAGAATATAGGTTACGGTCGACCCGGCGCCTCTGACAGTGAAATCAAAGCAGCAGCGGAAGCTGCGGCAGCAGACCCGTTCATCCGCCAGCTACCCGAGGGCTATGAGACCTTTCTCGGCGAACGGGGAACGCGACTCTCCGGCGGACAACGTCAACGCATTGCCATTGCACGCGCTATATTGAAGGACCCACCAATCCTGCTGCTCGACGAAGCGACGAGCTCACTTGATGCGGAAAGCGAGCGTGTCGTGCAGGAAGCGCTGGAACACCTCATGCAAGGTCGTACGACGATTATCATCGCACACCGGCTCGCGACAGTTCTCAAAGCAAGCCGGATTGTCGTCATGGATCACGGCAGAATCATCGACATTGGCGCCCACGACGAACTCGTCAAGCGCGACTCACTGTACAGGCGACTGGCCGAGCTGCAGTTTGGAGAGGGCCGCATGTACGGCCTCGTCGCCGATTGACCCGGTCAACATTTGTACTACGGCTGGTGGCTATCTTTCCGGTATCTTGAACTCGTTTTCACGCAGCTTCGCATTGGCAACCGCCAGTCTCGCCACCGGGACACGCGGACCCGAGCACGAGACGTAATTCAGGCCAACATGGTGACAGAAACGGATTGATTCCGGATGCCCGCCTTGTTCACCGCAGATGCCGATCTTGAGATCCTTGCGTACCTCCCGACCGCGCCGCACCGCCTGTTCGATGAGCTGCCCGACACCCTGTATGTCCAGCACCTCGAAGGGATTGTCCTGCAGGATTCCCGAGTCGTTATACATCGGCAGGAATTTATTCTCCGCATCTTCGCGCGAAAATGAAAATGTGGCCTGAGTCAGGTCGTTGGTGCCGAACGAGAAAAACTCGGCGCTCGCCGCGAGCGGCCGTGCCCGGGTGCAGGCGCGAACGGTCTCGATCATTGTGCCAAACTTGAACCGAAGCTTCTGGCCGGACTCTTTCTCGAGCCGCTCTGTCAATTCCTCGACCGTGCGCTTGACGTGCGCCAGCTCCTGCGAGGTGATGACTTGTGGCACCATGATTTCGGGCTGCACGTTGATGCCTTTCTTGGCGCACTCTACCGCGGCTTCGAGTATGGCCTCGATCTGCATTGCGTAGATTTCCGGGTACGTAATGCCCAGGCGCACACCACGATGCCCCAGCATCGGATTGGTCTCCTGCAACTCGCGCACTTTCTGCAGCATCCTTTCTTTCTTTGTCAAGGCATCGGTAACGTGTTCTTCGCTAAGCTCGGTGAAAGCCTTGGGCAACTCTGGCGCCGATGCGAGCGCCGTCAAAGCAGTTTGACGGCCCCTGACGACATCCCGATAGAGGCGCAAATTCTCGACCTGCTGCAGCAGTTGTTGCTCCGTTGGGAGGAACTCGTGCATTGGCGGGTCGAGTAAGCGCACGGTGACCGGATCAGGAGACATCACCGAGAACAATTCGATAAAGTCAGCGCGCTGTATGGGCAGGAGATTATTCAGCGCTGCTTTTCTGTCTTCCTTATTGTCTGCGAGGATCATGTCGATCACGATGGGCAGCCGATCGCTGGCATTGAACATTCTTTCCGTGCGGCACAAGCCGATACCCATTGCCCCGTATTCACGCGCCCTTCGCGCAGCATCCGGTGTGTCGGCATTGGCCATAACTTTCAGGTCAGCAACCTCGTCGGCCCATTCGAGCAACACCTGAAGTTCATCAGAAAAGTGCGCCGGCAGCGTCGGAATCGCGCCCAGATAGACTTCGCCCGTTGCGCCATCGAGTGTGATGACGTCTCCTTCGTGAAGGATATGTTCGCCGACCTTGGCCAGGCGCAGAGCGACATCGACCTCTATTCCCTCAGCACCTGCGACGCACGGTTTGCCCATGCCTCGCGCCACTACTGCTGCGTGCGACGTCTTGCCGCCCCGGCTCGTCAGAATGCCCTCGGCAGCGAAGAATCCGTGGATATCCTCGGGCCGCGTCTCTTCGCGCACGAGGATTAGTTTTTCTCCGGACCTGCCCAGCTTTTCGGCCAGGTCCGCGTCGAATACGCATTTTCCGGCGGCGGCGCCGGGCGATGCCGGCAAACCGAGCGCGATCGGTTTTACGGCGCTATCGGGGTCAAGGCTCGGATGCAGCAGCTGCTCCAGCAATTCCGGGTCGATTCTGAGCAGCGCCTGCTCCCTGGAAATCAGCTTCTCGCGATACATATCCACCGACGTTTTCACCAATGCGGCCGCATTCATTTTGCCGTTGCGTGTTTGCAGGCAGTACAACGTTCCTTTTTCAATCGTGAACTCGTAGTCCTGCACTTCTTTGTAATGTGACTCGAGCTTGTTGCGCAGCTCGACAAGCTGCGCGAATTGCGACGGCATCTCTGTTTCCATTTGCACGAGCGATTTCGGCGTCCGAATGCCAGCAACAACGTCCTCCCCCTGCGCATTGGTCAGGTATTCGCCGAACATTTCGTTTTCGCCAGTACCAGGATTGCGCGTAAAGCCAACGCCTGTCGCACAATCATCACCCATGTTGCCGAACACCATCGTGCATATGTTCACGGCCGTTCCGTTTGCCATGTCCGGCGTAATGTGGAACTCGCGGCGATAGTCGACTGCGCGCTTGCCCATCCATGAACGGAACACCGACTCGACGGCGAGCTGCAGTTGCGTCATCACGTCCTGGGGAAAGTCCTCGCCTGTCTCATCGCGAACAACGGCGAGAAACCGCTGGCTGATCTCTTTCAGGTGGGCGGCTTCCAGAGCCACGTCCGCCTTCACTCCGGCCAGCTCCTTCACCTCGGCAAAATGTTCGTCGAACTTCTCGTCACCGATGCCCAGTGCGACTTTGCCGAACAGCTGAATAAAACGGCGATAGGCGTCATAAGCAAAGCGCTCGTCGCCGGTTTGCTCAATCAGCCCAGCGAGCGTTTCGTCGTTCAGGCCCAGATTCAGGATCGTATCCATCATGCCGGGCATCGACAAAGCCGAACCGGACCGGACCGATACCAGCAGCGGATCGGCTCCGGCGCCGAAGGTCCTGCCGGTCGCGGCCTCCAGCTTGTCGATTTCGGTCTTCACCGCCGCCATCAACTCCGGTGGGAGTTCGTTTTTCTCGAGGTATGCGAGACATGCTTCGGTCGTGATCACGAAGCCGGGCGGGACGTTGAGGCCTATCTGTGTCATTTCGCACAGATTCGCCCCTTTGCCACCGAGCAATTTCTTGTTGTGCCCGTCGCCGTCGGCGAACGAGTAAACGAGCTGGCTTTTCATGTTTTTGGCCGCCTGCATTTGCATCTGGAGATCCTCCCACACGAGATGCTGTGTGAATGGCCCGGGGGGCGCTATTGGGGCAAACCACTAGCCGCCAGCGTGTGTTTGTGCAATGGGCCAAACGAACTGATAGATTATCGCAGCAAGCAACGGCGATACAATCTGCATGAACACAGACTTCTGTCTCGCAGCGGAGCACGTGTATGCGTTTGAAATGGCGCATTGCCTCGATCATTGCCGCACTGCTGTTGGCGGCCGTCGGCGCTTATTGCATAGAGCTTGCCATACCGAAGCATGACTATTTCGTCCAGCGCGCCGGTACGCTGCGGCGTGTCGAAATCATCGATAGCAGCGAATCAGTCGCCATAAGTGAGACTGTAGAGCTCGAGTCATCCACCGGCCTGCTCGTCAGCATGCGCACTTTGCGCCCCAGGAACGCGGCAGCTCGAAGGCTCCCGTTAGTGCTGGTGCTCAGCGGACGCGGAGCCGGCAAAGATGCCGTGGAGCTCGTAAGCGACCCGCAGGGTATTGCTTATGCGGCCATTGACTATCCGTATGACAGTGATCAGGCCCTTGATGAGTTCTGGACATCAGCGGCAGGGTTGTACGCAGTGCAGCAGGCCTTTATCGATACCCCACCGGCTGTGTTACTCGCTCTGAGCTGGCTATTGCAACAACCCTGGGTCGATCAGAAAAATGTCGAGCTTGTCGGCGTGAGCCTTGGCGTCCCGTTTGCCGCTGTTGCGGGGGCGGTGGATAAGAGGTTCACGCGCGTTTGGCTAATGCACGGCGGTGGCGACAACCTCAGCTGGGTCATGTATCTCGCACGTGATCAGATCGAGAACGACACGTTGCGGAATCTCGCCTCACGCGTAGCGCTGTTTGCCGTCTACGGAAATTCCTTCAATACCGCTCGTTGGATTCGAGAGACTGCGCCGCGGCCAGTGATAATCGTCGCGGCGCATGACGATGACATTGTCCCGCGTTCGTCGCAGCAACCACTGATCGAAGCAGCGACAAGCGAGCACGTTGAACTGATCTGGACCGAAGGCCAGCACGTCGGTCGGCGCCGACAAGAAGAGGTGCAGCTGCTTCTCGATATCATCTCCAGCCGCGTCGCTGCTGCCAGATAACCCGCTGCAGCGAACGACCGAAAAACAGAGACGCTAGCGAAGTGGCCGCCTGCCGCGACGCGCCAGCAACGCTATGAGCCCGAGAGCCCAGAGGAACATCGGGCCCGCCGCACCGCCACCGTCATCTTTGGGGTCACGGACTCGGACGGAGCCAGTGGCGCTGTTGTCTCCGATATTTGCGTCCGCTTCATTGGAAGACAGCGTCATCGTGTAGTTTTTCGAACCGCTTGCGATGCCTGTTACGCCCATACTGAGCGTCGCGCTCGATTGCGCCGTGAAGTTCGACGTCTGGCAGTCGATCTGTTGCCCTGCAATCGTGCACGAGCCCAGCGACCAGCTTGCGGAGTCTGCCCGCAGTCCGGAATTGAGGGTGATGCGCAGCAAGACGCCACTCGCGGCGAGAGTAGAGCGATTCTCTAACATCGCGCTCACTGTCGTGGCTTCATTGATATTGATCGACGCCTGAGCCGGCGCAGTCACGACCAGGTCCACTGCCGGATTCACAGTGACCTGAATCGCCTCCTGATTATTGCCGGGCCTTTCATCGACATCTGCCGTTACGTTGGCTGTCAGCATGCCAACGCCGACCGATGAGGGTGTTGTGGTTATCGTAACGGTTTGGTCGCTTGAGCCGGGAACGACCCCTAACACACAATTGACAGAGCCGCCTGCGGTCGTACATGTGCCCAAAGTCGCTGTCACCGATTCGATTGTCAGGGTGCTCGGCAACGTAAAATCTGCCGTGACATTCGTCGCCTGTAAGGTGCCGTTGTTAGGCAAATCGTAATTGAGCACGGTGTTCGCGCCGAGCAATAGCGTCGATGCCTGACCGTTCAGCGCAATGGCCATATCAACGGCCGGAATCGCCGTAATGCACGAAGCCGCTGCCACATCGTCCTGCATTTCGGTGATGCTGCACGCGGAGAACTGATTGCTGCCATTCAAGGACGGCGCCATGATGAAGTCCCCCATCTCCGCTTCGCACGCGGAACCTGCTTCGCCGTCATGCGGAGCGCCGAAATTGTGCCCGATCTCATGCGCAGCAATCAGGCTGTCAAAGGTGGCGCTGCCATTGCCTTCACTGAGCCCTGCCCCAAATCGCGTGCTGCATAACGCGCTACTGTATGCGATGCCGACGGTTGATGTGTCGAGGTCGCGCCCTGTATACAGATGAGTAAGGCCCTGGCTGTTCTGCGCCGGCGTGGCTTGCCGGTAGTCGGCCAACTCGTCGAGCAACGCGCTCGCGTCGCCCGTATCGCTGAAGGGATCGGCCGCGCTGCTGAAAGTATCAATGGTCTGAATCGTCAGTTGCACGCCAAGCTGCTGACTGAATATCCCATCGACATTGTTGAGACGCGCGGTGATTGCCGCAACGGCGGCCGAATCGCCACCTCGGGCATTCGTGAATTCGAAATCGCCTACCGCGCCCAAGTTGATCTCTTCCACCGCGCCCGGCGCTCTTGCGATCGCTCCGCCCAGCTCGCCGATCAGCTTCTGGTATGTTGCCGTACCGCTGCCAGACGACATTTGCGTCCCGCAGCTGACGCTGCCCGGCTCGATGAATACGTCTGCGAGACGATAGATAACCGCGACACTTTGCTGCAATGAACTATCGCGCGGCGCTTCAATCGCGAACATCTCATCGCCATCCCAGATCAGCCCAGTTGGCATGCCGTCGAAGATGACTATGCGGGCCCACGAATCTGTGTTGTCTTTCAGCTGACCGCGATATATTGCAACGCCGTCCGCGAGCACATTACGGGGCGCCGCTGCAATCAGCGTTGTGTTGGGCTCGAGTTGCAGGTCGAATGTCTTGCCCATGGCATCGAAGCTGAGCGTGGACCTTCTGGCTTCGCCTGGCTTTTGACTCGATGCGCTACCTTGTGTGGTAACGCTCAGCCGCTGTAGCGGCTCGAAATGCGATACGGTCACGCGGCTTGATTCACCCGCATAGAGGGTCGATGAGATACTCAAAACGGCGCTCGCCGCTATCCATGTGAAGGCTTTCATAGAGACCCCGGGCGGTCTTCCTTGACGATGTATTAGCTAATCAAACGCGCCTCTTCGCAACAAGGTACCAGCTAACGCTTATGGATAATGTCACAGTAAAAGTGTGCACTGGTTCTCACTTTTGCGGCAACAAGCTAATCATCCATCGTCGGACCCTGCATCCAGCATAAGCGCGCACTTGGCGCTCTCACCGGTCGACTGCCAATGCTCGAATTGTTGCGGCGTATACAAATAGGATTTGTTGTCGTGCCGGTGCAGGTACATCTTGTCTATGGATTCGCCTTCAACCGACTCCATCAGGACTGTTTGTCCATCGATTCGATACTTGCCGCGCAGCGGATAGCCGGGAAACTGATTGACGACACTACCCTCGTCATTCACGACCACCGCATCGGTAAACTTCTCCCAGACGAATTGCCCGTCGGCCAGTGTGATCGTGCTGCCAGCGTACGCTATGCAGCTGGGTGCGTAGGTTCCATCGTGTGATACACAGCCGGACAGCAGCGCGGCAAATATCGTGATCCTGATAATGATTGCTTTCATTTGCGCAGGGTATCAGACTCAGCCGCGCCAGTGCTATCCTGTCCAAATAGCTGAAGGAGGGGAGCTCTACTTGGCTGGAAAAATAAAGAAATTCTTCAAATACACCGGACTGACTTTCGCGGTCGTGCTGGTGTTGGCTGGATCTTTTGCGGCTCATGAGTGGTACGCAAAACCTTTCTATATCAACAACTTCTTCAATCGCGCGTTTATCCAGTTCATTTGGGATAAGCCCGAAGCCCTGACCTCCATGGGGATGCTCGAGCAACTTGGGATAAATGGGCACAACGCCGAATGGAATGACGACTCCGAAGCGGCCGCGGACAGAGACTTCGCGTTCCTGACTGAAATCATGGATACGTTGGCTGAGTACGACGAAAACAAGCTGACCGAAGATGAAAAGCTCTCTGTGAAGGTCCTGAGAGAGCTGCTGGGTAACCCGGAAGAGGATCGGAAATACCGCTATCACAACTATCCTGTAAATCAGCTGTTCGGATTGCAGAATGCGATTCCGCGGTTTCTTGACACGTTCCACCGGGTCAACACCCGCGAGGACGCGGAGCACTACATCAGCCGGCTGTCCAAGATCGGCCTCAAGATGGACCAGAACATGGAAGGCCTGTTGATTCGCGAAGAACGGGGCATTATTCCGCCGACTTTTGTCATCGACAAGTCCGTCGACATCATGCAGGAATTTGTCGCCCAGCCCGCGGAGGAAAACGTACTGTATGTATCCTTCAAAGAAAAGCTGGACGGAGCCGAAGAGATAGGTGATCCGGACCGACAAGCGCTGTTGGAGTCTGCGAAGACAGAGATCGAGAACGTCGTCTATCCCGCGTATCGGGGTTATGTAGATTACTTCACCGCGTTGCGTGCGAAATCGAATAACGATGCTGGCGTGTGGAAACTTCCGGATGGCAAGGCTTTCTACAACTATGCGCTGCATCGCAACACGACCACCGACATGACGGCCGATGAGATTCACGCCATCGGCCTGGCCGAAGTCGAACGAATCCAGGCTGAGATGCTGGACATATTCGCCGCGGAAGGATACGACCCTGCACTCGGCGTCAAGGCACTGTTCGACCAGCTTGCAACCGAACAGCGGTTCTACTACCCCGATACGGATGAAGGGCGGGCGCAGATTCTCGAGGATTACGCCACCATCATTGACGAGATCGAAGCCGGCATCGCTGCGGCCTTCAATATCAGACCCAAAGCAGATATCGTCGTTAAACGGGTGCCTGAATTCAGCCAGGAAACAGCCCCGGGTGCCTATTACAACGGCCCGTCGCGCGACGGCAGCCGGCCCGGAACGTTCTACGCCAATCTCTTTGATATCAAGGCCACACCCAAGTACGGCATGCGCACGCTCGCCTATCACGAAGGTGTTCCAGGACACCACTTTCAGATTGCCATTCAGTCCGAACTCGAGGGTATTCCTGAGTTTCGCAAGGAATCGCGTTTCACTTCCTATACCGAAGGTTGGGGCTTGTATGCCGAACGCCTGGCCTGGGAAATGGGCTTTCAAGCCGATCCCTACGATAACCTCGGACGCCTGCAAGGTGAATTATTTCGTGCCGTGCGCCTCGTCGTCGATACGGGCATCCATGCCAAGCGCTGGACGCGGGAAGAGGCGATTGACTACATGCTAGCCAATACCGGAACCACAGAAAGCGACGTTGTTGCCGAGATCGAGCGTTACATCGTCAATCCCGGTCAGGCTACCGCTTACAAAGTCGGCATGATGGAGTTATTGCGGCTTCGCGAGGAAACTCAGCAAGCGCTCGGCGACAAGTTCGACATTCGCGATTTCCACGACGTGGTCTTGAAAAGCGGCGCGCTGCCGTTGACCGCCCTGCGTGAACTCGTCATGAAATATATTGAGGAGACGCAAGCCGCATAACACCTGGTGCTATTCTTACTTGTTGTACTTGGTCTTCAGAGCATCCACCAGGTGCTGGCCAGTGCAGTTGTAAGGGTCGCAGTCGACATCGTACGACTCGTCAACTTGCAGCCACGTGACTTCAACATTCTGGACGGCAGACTGATTGACTTCAGCCGCTTCGTCGCTATTCATTTTGTTATCTGCGAATCTCGCGGGCACGTTCCTTGGCGCCGTTTTATCCGTTGACATAATGATGTTTCCCTGAATCGTCTGACGATTTCATCGTATGTCGTACCTAGGGCGCCGTGAATATCTCTCGTCGGACCACAGACACCGTTTGTCGGATCGTCGCCGCTGGTCGCTGAAAATACACCGCTCGTCGCTTCTTTGCGCCTGCCTGAACGCGGACAAACTTGCAGGAAGCAACGGCAGAAGAAGCGATCATCGTAACTCTCACAACGGGGCGATCGAGCGCACATGTGCCCATTTGGCAATTCGATTCGAAGCATTGAGGAAAAATCCGGCGATTTCGCGTAGTATTACGCTGATTCGCGTAATTCCGCTTGGGCATGGAATAGACTCGAATACCGCTCAGGTGGACTGTCGCGCCGCGTTATCGACACGGAAAGGGAGGGCACCCGGCCAGAACGATGGACAGCCAACCGAAACCGCATAGCCTGCACAAGATTGTCGTCCTGAATCCCAAGGGCGGTTGTGGGAAAACGACATTAGCAACCAACGTCGCCAGCTATTATGCGCGGCGTGGCCCGCCTCCGACATTAGTCGACTGCGATCCGCATGGATACAGCATGCGCTGGCTGAACAATCGCTCGGCGCAGCGACCGAAAATCTTTGGTGTTGCCGCGTACGAACATTGCACCCGGGCTGGAAAGGGCTTTGACCTGCACGCGTGGCCCGGTTCCGCCCACATGATTGTTGATCTTCCGGCCGCACTGCCCGACGATCAGCTTTACTACCAGACGTATGACGCGAACAGCATCCTGATACCCGTCATGCCATCCGAAATCGATATTTATTCCGCTGCAGCCTTCATTGCCAATCTCTTGCTAATTGCGCAACTTGACCGGCGTAACCGCAACGTGGCGATTGTCGCGAACCGAACACGACAGAATACGAGAAGTTTGCGAAAGCTCATGCGCTTTCTGACGAGTCTTGAAATTCCGATAATTGCGCAACTTCGCGACAGCCAAAACTATGTGCATGCGGCTGCCGAGGGCATCGGTGTTTTCGAGATGCCCGCTTACAAGGCCAGAAAGGACGTCGAGAAGATGCAACCGATTATTGCGTGGCTTGAAAAGTGGCGAATGCGCAAACTGGATGCGGCGGCATCAACTGATTTCCAACACGCTTTGGGCTCAGAGATTCTTACGCCAGCCGAGCTATCGAAACGCTAGCTGGGTTTGGCGGGATTGCTGCTCTCGCCGGAGTCAATCCATACCTTGTCATCGTTGCAATGAAATACACGATGTACCTTCTCGTCCCGAACGGACTCAAGATGCACATCGAATTGCCACAGGCGATGCACATGCTTCATGACTTCCTTTGCATCGTCCTCGTCAAGCGGGATGCGGTCCCGCTGCTTGTGCCGTAACCTGATGGACCGGTCGCCGCGCAGTGACACCTCCCAGACCTGAATGTCCGGCTCCTGCTTGCTGATATTGTGCTGGTCCGCAAGCTCCTCCCGAACCCGTCGATAACCGTCATCATCGTGGATGGCCGTGACCCGAATTGCGCTGTCCGAGTCATCATCGACGATGCTGAACAATTTGAGGTCTCGAATGACCTTTGGTGAGAGATGCTGCAGGATGAAACTCTCGTCCTTATAGTTGGCCATCGCGTGATGCACTGTGTCGAGCCAGTCGCTGCCGGCAATTTCCGGCGAGAAGCGCCGGTCTTCTTCAGTCGGATTCTCGCAAATCCGGCGAATGTCCGTGAACATCGCGAAGCCCAACGTGTATGGGTTGATACCGGAAAAATACGGTGAGTCGTAATCTGGCTGATGGATGACGTTTGTATGCGACTGCAGGAACTCGAGAATATTTCCTTCGCCAATCAATCCCTCGTCATACAGGTCATTCATCAGAGTGTAGTGCCAAAACGTCGCCCAGCCCTCGTTCATGACCTTGGTCTGACGCTGCGGATAGTAGTAAACAGCAATCTTGCGTACTATGCGCACAATCTCTCGCTCCCAAGGCTCGAGCAGCGGTGCG
>Ga0224507_10000980_pt1 | contig 11363 bp, 9 predicted proteins | sample SF_Jan12_sed_USG_3_FD_170159 | JGI IMG/M metagenome (GOLD analysis project Ga0224507, IMG submission 170159) | Sediment microbial communities from San Francisco Bay, California, United States - SF_Jan12_sed_USGS_13 | ecosystem: Environmental > Aquatic > Marine > Sediment | place: USA: California...
ACCGAGGGAATCCAGAATTGCCTGGCCTGCCTGGCGGACATCGGCCTGGCTCTCGGAATGCAGCTCGAGCATGCCGTAGTGCCGTTCGACAATCTGCATTCCCGCGGTGACGTCCGTCGATTTGAGCGCGACATCGAGGATGTGATTGATCGCCATGCCCGGGGCGATCTCCACGAACAGGCTTGCCTGACCCACTTTCGGCAGGTAGCCCTTCGAGATCGTCGCCTGGAATGAGGCGAACTGTGGCTGCAATGAGTCAAGAAATACGTAAGCTCTCAGATCGACCATCGATTCAACTCCTCAAGCGCTAACGCTCGTTGATTTTGCTTCCTGCACAATGCCGATGCTGGCGCTGGCGCCAAGACGGGTTGCTCCCGCCTCGATCATCGCCTTGGCATCGCGGTAAGAACTGATCCCACCGGAGGCCTTGACCTCCATGCCGGCGCCGCGAACGACTTCAGCCATGAGCGCTACATCGCTCACAGTGGCGCCGCCGGTCGAGAAGCCCGTAGACGTCTTGACGAAGTGCGCGCGTGCAGTCCGCGCGAGTTCCGAGGCGCGGCGCTTTTCGTCGTCCGTCAACAGCGCTGTTTCCAGAATGACCTTGCACACCGCGTTGCCATCGACACAATCTTCGACCACGGCCCGAATATCACGCAGCACCAGCGCATCGTTGCCGCTCTTGAGCGCGCCGATGTTGATGACCATGTCGATCTCACGGGCACCGTTGCGAATGGCGCGGCGTGCCTCCATGGCCTTGATTGCCGACTCATTGGCGCCAAGCGGGAAGCCGACGACGGTACAGGTGAGCACCTCGCTGCCCCGCAGCCGTTCGGCGGCCAGCGCCACCCAGGTCGGGTTCACGCACACCGAACGGAAGTTGTAGTCGCGCGCCTCGGCGCAGAGATTGCGTATCTGCTCTTCGGTTGCGTTGGCCCTGAGCAAGGTGTGGTCGATGTAGCGGGCGAGGTCGCCGGGGATGCTTCCAGGCCGCTCTGCCGGGGCCACGCTGGTCAGCCCGGTGGCGCCGAGCCGCACGAACTCTCGTGCTGCCTCGGGATCGTCGCCAACGCAGGCGCCGGCAGGCTCGACCGTCGTCACCGGTCCCAGTATCTGATGCAGCCGTGTCACGACCCGTTCAATGTCCTGATCCGTCAATTGCGGCTCAGCCGGCGCGCCGGTGTGGAAGCCGGAGCGCGTCCCAGAGTCCGCGTCGGCGAACATCGCGACCCGATGCTTGTGACGCGCCTCGGTACATTCGGTTGCCAGCCAGACGTCGACGATTTGCCGGGCCAGGCCCGCGCCGATCAGGCCGGCGCCGAGCGTCAGCACGTTGGCATCGTTGTGCTCACGGCTGTTGCGGGCACTGGACAAATCGTAAGCCAGCGCCGCCCGCACATTCGGCACCTTGTTGGCGACCATGCACGAGCCGATGCCGGCGCCGTCGATCATGATGCCCACGTCGGCATGCCCCCGGGACACTGCTTCTGCAACGGCCCGGGCAAACACCGGATAGTCAACTGCTTCACGAGATGAAGTACCGACATCCTGCAGCTGGTGTCCGGCCTGGCGCAGGTGCTCGGCAAGAATGCCCTTGAGTTCGAAACCGCCGTGATCGGCGCCCAGTGCGATTCTTTTCGGGCCGTAAGTCACGCCCAGACCGCCGCATCGTCACGCCGCTCAGCGCGTGAAGGTCGTGCTGCCCCCGCTTCTGCGTCCAGCACCTTTTGTAACTTCATAACATGAAGTCGAAGCCGCTCGAGGCCGAGTTCGGTGAGACGAAACTCGGTCACCGACCGCCGTCCTTTCCTGACCTTGTTGATTTCGATATAGCCCACGTCGGCAAGTTTGCGGGTCTGCACGTGCAGGTTGCCGTCGGACAGGCTGGTTGCGGCTTTCATCGCCGTAAACGAGATCGGTTTGCCGGGCACGAGGGTGGCCAGGATACCTAGGCGACAGGGAGCGCTGATCATTTCGTCGAAGTGAAGGGTCACGGTCTAATTAACTTTATTTCACAAAGTATCATGCCTGGAGTGAGCCTCTGTCAAGCGCTTTTCAGGGCTGGGAACGAATATTACTTCACATTATGAAGTATCAACGAAATATGATACCGCCGCCCGGCAAAAGGCAATAGAATCCGGGTGGACGAAGTCCCGGAGGCGCCCTCATCACATACCTGAAGCGACTGTTCGTGCTGCTCGCGGTGTTGTTGGTGCTCCTCGTATTCGGCGGCAACGGCTATCGCTATCTCGGCGGTGCGCATTCGCTGGATGTGACCGGCCATGCCAGAATGCACGGCGGCGTCGCGAAACTTCCCGGCAGCGGCTGGAGCCACTACGGCAATGATCCCGGGGGGCATCGTTTCAGCGCGGCGGCACAGATCACCGCTGACAATGTTCATGAACTCGTGGTGGCCTGGCAGTCCAGTACGGGGGACATGCCATCCAGAGCAGCCGTGATGGGCCAGAGCATTACCGAGGGCACGCCCATACTGGTGGACGGCAGGCTGATAGTCTGCACACCGTTCAACGAGGTCATTGCCCTGCATCCGGGCAGCGGTCAGGAGCAGTGGCGCTTCGACGCGCGTATCAATCCTGGTCAACAACCTGCGAACAGGTTCATTTGTCGGGGCGTGGCGCACTGGCGCGACCATGACAGCACCGCAGGCTGTTCCTCGCGCATCCTGATGGGCACCAACGACGGCCGCCTGATCGCGATTGACGCGCAGGACGGCACAGCCTGTTCGGAATTTGGCGACGGCGGACAGGTCGTTCTCGACGTTGGTATGGAACTCGATTGGCCGGGCGAATTTCAGATCACCTCGCCACCCGTGGTTGTCGCTGGCATGGTCATCGTCGGCTCCGCTATCGCCGACAACGTTCGGGTTACGGCGCCACACGGGACGGTGCGCGCCTTCGATGCCAGGACCGGTCAGTTCAGGTGGGGCTTTGATCCGATTCCGCGAACTGCCGGCAATCCGGAGTGGCGGGGCGCTCAGCCACCGACCGAAGGCCATGCCAACGCCTGGGCGCCGATGTCGGCCGATCCCGAGCGCGGCCTGCTGTTCGTGCCGACATCGAGCCCCAGTCCCGATTTTTTCGGCGGCTTGCGCCCGGGTGATAACCGCCACGCGAACTCGGTCGTTGCGCTTGACGTCCAGACCGGAGAGGTTCGATGGGCCTATCAGATCGTGCATCACGATGTCTGGGACTACGATCTGCCGGCGCAGCCGGGACTTTACTCGGTGTGGCGCGATGGACGGTTTCATGACGTCGTGGCGCAAGTCACCAAGACCGGCCACGTATTTGTACTCGATCGCGATACCGGCGTGCCGTTTCTGCCGGTCAGGGAAATGCCGGTACCCGCATCGGACATCGAAGGCGAAGTGCTCTCGCCGACGCAACCCATTCCTGAAGCGCCACCACAACTCGTGCCGAGTCGAATCGATCCCGACCAGGCATTTGGCCTGACCTGGCTCGACAAGCGCGCATGCCGTCAGCAAATCGCCGGGTTGCGTGCCGAGGGTTTGTACACACCACCGTCGCTGCGTGGAACGTTGTTCCATCCCTTCACGGGAGGCGGTGCGAACTGGGGTGGCGCCGCATACGACCCGCGACGCAACCTGCTGATCGTCAATATGTCCAACCTGGCACATGTCGTGCAGCTGTTGCCAGGTGACGCATACGAAAGCGCGCGCGCGGTGTTTCACGACCAGGATGTGGAACCGATGCGCGGGACGCCGTATGCCGACAGGCGCGCGGTCCTTGTCTCACCGCTGCGCTTGCCGTGCAATCCGCCACCGTGGGGAATCATAGCGGCAGTGGATCTCGATTCCGGCGACATTGTCTGGCGTCGTACGCTTGGAACGACCGAGGATCTGGCGGCGATTCCCCTGAAAGTCGGCACGCCGACTTTCGGTGGCCCGATCGCGACATCGGGCGATGTGATTTTCATCGCCTCGACGATGGATTACTACCTGCGAGCATTGAGCACGGTCACGGGCGTCGAGCTTTGGCGCGGTCGCCTGCCGACGTCGGGAAACGCGACGCCGATGACTTACATGTTTGAAGGCCGCCAGTACGTCGTCATCTATGCCGGTGGCAGTTCGCGAACCGGAGTACCGCTCGACGATGAGCTGATCGCGTTTGCGTTAGCGCGCTAACGCAAACGCAGTAGCAGCATTACTGCGCGCGGTAGCTGTCCATTAGTCCCGGTTCGATGCGAGCGCCGACCTGCTGGATGACGGTGGTGCCGCAAAACGTACCGAGCCGCGCGCATTCGGCCAGCGGATAATCGTTGACCCAGCCAAACAGGAATCCCGCCGTGTAGGCGTCGCCGGCGCCGGTCGTGTCGATGATTTCTTCGACAGGGGATGCCGGCTGCACGATCTTTTCGTCGCCGTGCACGATCACAGAGCCTTTCTCTGAGCGTGTGACCGCGAACAGGTTGTCATAATCCCTGAGCGCCAGCAGCGATTCTTCGAACGTTTCGGTTTGCAGGAGCGCATTCACCTCGTCTTCATCGGCGACGACGACATCCACACCGTTGCGAATCGCGTGCTCGAATGATGCGCGGTGCCGCTCGACGCAAAATGAATCGGAAAGCGACAGAGCGACCGTTGTGCCGTTTTGCCCGGCAATCTCGATCGCTTTCTGTGTGAGCGCCGGCCCGTCTGGCAGGTCCCAGACATAACCTTCGATCAGGGCCGCTTTGGGATTTCCCATGGTCTTGTCGCTGATGTCGCTGCGGCATAATTCCGTACAAGCACCCAGGTAGGTTTGCATGGTGCGTTGCCCGTCGGCCGTGATCAGGACGTGGCTGCGCGCGGTCGGCGCCCCGTCGGCCGCTGCCTTGAGACGAATGTCGATGCCCAGTGAGCGCATGTCGTGATTGAAAATCGTTCCGAGCTGATCCGCCCTGACGCGGCCAATGTAAGCGGCGGAGCCGCCAAGATTCGCGAATCCGGCTATCGTATTGGCAACAGAACCGCCGGACATTTCAGTCGCCGGCCCCATCATCGAGTAGATTTCGGCCGCGCGCTCCCTGTCAATCAATGTCATAGAGCCAGGAATCGCGCCGATCCTGTCGAGAAAATCGTCCTCGATATGGGCGAGCACGTCGACGATAGCGTTACTGATACCGAGAAGCTGAACGGAGTGGGTCATCTGCAATCACAAGCCGGCCAAAAACGGCGCATAGACTACCATCGATGCGCTGCTGGTGCTTGCGATTTGCCGTCAGGAATGCCGGGCGGTATCGTGTCGTTGCTGAGATTGGGGGGTGTCGTGCGAAAATCAGGTGGGCTTCTTATACCGCTGACCATAATCGTCGTTTACTACGCGTTTTGGGTCGGCGCGACAGCGTTGCTGCTGTCGAGTTATCCTGTGCTCTATGAGTACTTTCCGATAGGCGGAATCAACTATCTCGCTGCCTCGAATCTCGATTCGTTTGAACCGATATATTCGGGTATCGAAGACACGGTGCTGTCGCCACATGGACCACTGCAGCTCGCGATCGCCTGCATTGGCGCGATCGTTCTCACGGTGCCCGTTTCCTGGGCTTACGTGATCACGAGCCGTTCGCGAAGCATCAATCAATCATTCCTGCAGACGATCGTCATCCTGCCGGTCGTCGTGAGCGGCATCGCGATGATCGTTCTCAACAGTCTGGCGCTGGCATTCAGCCTTGCGGGAATTGTCGCCGCGGTACGCTTTCGTTTTTCGCTCAGCCAGCCGTCCGACGCAATGTACATCTTCGTTGCGATCGGCATCGGTCTCGGGGCGGGAATCGGCGCGCTCGGTGTGGCGACAGTGATCTCCTGCGCGTTCGTTCTGGCGACGCTCATCATCTGGAAACTCGAGTACGGCAAGACGCTGGCCGGGCCATTCCTCACGATGTTGGCGAGACGAGATACTGGCGAGGATGAGTACGATTAGCAGCCGCAGTCTACTCATCGTCCATGGCCGGGATTTCAAGCCGGCCAAAGACATTTTGCTGGACATTTCGACGTCCGCCCTGCGTTCGGGTGTTGAGCGGGACTATCCGGATTTCGTCGACGCGCTGGATAATGTGCACAAAGACATCGCTTATTACGGTGATCTGACGAACGCATTGCTTGAAGCTCATGGCAAGCGTTACGACGAAACGCTGGATGTCGGCGATCGCGCCAATGCGCTGGCCAATTTGCGCAGCATTTCGGCGCGCAAGCGCTTCGGTATCCGGCAGTATGACTGCCTGCCCGGAAAAACTGCCCTGCGCGAGTTTGCCGCGGATATCGCGGCGCCGGCGATGAGAGCAGTGGGGTTGGCGATGCCGTTGATCGCCTGCGTTTCCAAGGATTGCGCCGAATACCTGAATGGCGATTCCGACTATGCCGACAAAGTGCGCGAACGGGTTCGTTCCAGGCTTTGTCAGTTGTTTGAAAGGGGCGATCAGATTCTCCTGCTGAGCCACGGGCTGGGGTGTGTGGCTGCCTATGACGTATTGTGGCAGCTATCCCACGAGCCGGAGTTCCGGGAACGCTATGGGGAGTGCAAAGTGGACACCTGGGTGACTGTTGGCGCGCCGCTGGGCGACAACAGTATTCGCAAGCGCCTGCTGGGAGCAAAATGCAAAGTGTCGGACCGCTTTCCGACGAACGTGATCTCCTGGCATAACGTTTCGGCCGAAGATGATTACAGCTGTCACGACAACACACTCGCCGACGATTTCAAGAAGATGATGGACCGGCGATTGGTCAGCGTCGTAAAGGACTATCTGGTCTACAACCTCGCCGTTCGCTACGGTAAGTCCAATCCGCACAGTTCGGTCGGTTACTACATTCATCCGAGAGTCACGAAGATACTCGTGGACTGGATGCGCACGGATCGCGTTCAGGAAATCCCTAAATACACTTTTTGATGAGTTTTCGTGCGACGCTTTTCGGTCGGCTGATCGTGTCGTAAAAATCCCCGATAAAGCGTTGTGCAGATTTGCGCGTGGCCGCCGTCAATTCACTCTGTCCGTTCAGTAATGCCTCAATCTCTTCTCTCTTGCCTTGAAACTGCGCCAGGCTCGCGGGTAGCTGGCCGTTGTTCGCACAACGACCGCGATACAGACGCTGCCTGACGGATCTCAAGTGGAACCGGGGGTTGGGGAATGCATGCGGCGCATCGACAATCCCGCTCAGATCGAAGTCATAAGGCACGGCGTAGTCAGCTTCGTCTGCAACATCGAACAAGCTGACGTTGTGACAGCAATCTTCGCCGGCCATGGACGCGATCGGCGAATAGTCGGTGTTGCCGATGAAATACTGGAATACAGATACGAGGTTCAGGTGGTCGGGGCGAAGCTTGTCAATAGAAGTCCGTTGCACCTGCATGACTTCGGCACCGATGCGTTCTGCCAGCCGGTCCTTGTGCTCGATCAATATCGCGTAGTTCTCGAGTTCGCGATCGACATCGGTGTAGACATAGGTAATCCGGACCAGGCGTGCCCGGTAACTGATGTCCGTCAACAGGTTCAGAATTCGATAGGCCAGGTACTCGGTGATGATCGCCTGTTCGTATCGAGGCGAATTGTTCTGGCAATGCGTTACGATTTTTAGCTTGTCCTGCTTGTCGAACAGGGTGTTCCTGGTTTGTGATTTTTCCAAATTCATTCGTAGTGGGGGAAACGGGCAGACTTCCTGTCGCAGTCGGAAGTTGCCGCGCGTGCGTATGCCCGCATCCAACACGATTTCGTTACCATCCTCGACCGTGTAGCTGAATTTTGCCGTCGTGTATTCATCGGTCGGCCGCTCGGTTGCGAGCATGCGAAACGGCGCCTCGATCCTGACATTGAGGATCTCATTGCGGCTAAACAAGGGGTCGTGATCCTTGCTATCCTGTGCACTGGCCGCGAGAGCCAACGGGAAAATCGCGATGAGGGCGGAGGTCCGAACGAGAATTGGCATTCTTACCCCAGGCAACGACATAATCCGTGAAGAACTGTAATTCTAGATGGGAATCGACCGCTTTGCATAAGCAAGTTATAACTGTGGCGCTTGCGCTTGTCACAATTGTCGCATTCGCAATGCCTGCCGCGGCAGAGGAATGGCGATTCGACGACGTCGAACGTGTTGTCGCTATTGCCGATGTTCACGGCGCTTATACGCCGATGGTCAAAGCCCTGAAAAGAGCGCAAGTGCTCGATGCGGGCCTGGCCTGGTCCGGTGGCGGGGCACACCTGGTCATTGTCGGCGATCTTCTCGATCGTGGACCGGACTCACGTAAGGCCATGGATCTGCTGATGCGGCTGGAAGACGAAGCCGCAGCGGCCGGCGGCAAAGTACATGTTCTAATCGGCAACCACGAAGCCATGAATCTTGTCGGTGATCTGCGCTACGTGTCAAAGGGCGAGTACGCTGCCTTCGCAGACGAAGAACTGGCTGAGGATCGCGAGCGCTGGTTTGCGGCGTATGCCGAACACAGGGCATCGGGTAAAGACAGTCCTGAAGGCCTGCGGGTCAGGTTCGAGCAACGGTATCCACGGGGGTTTTTCGCCCACCGGAGGGCCTTTTCGAGCGATGGCAAGTACGGCAAGTGGTTGCTGACCAAGCCCATCGTCGTCGTCGTCAATGGGACCGCCTTCGTGCACGGTGGGCTCTCTCCGATGATCGCCGAAATCGGTCTGGATGGCGTCAACAACAAGCTCCAGGGTGAAATGGCTGAGTATGTGCGACAGCTCGAGGTGTTGTTTGAGGCCGAAGCCTTGCTGCCTATGGACAATTTCCGTGATCATCCGGCGCTGCTGGATGAATTCAAGCCGTCAGCTCAGTTTACCCCGCCAGCCGAAGTGCAGGCGCGTATCCAGAGTGCGATAGAGGCGGTCAAGACCCTCAATGAGTCCGACCTCCATTCGCTGCAGGGGCCGCTCTGGTATCGAGGCAATGTCGTCTGCAGCGAATTGGTCGAAGAGGACAAACTCGACTCGGTGTTGCAGGCTATCGACGCGACTCGCGTCGTCATCGGCCACACGCCAACACCGGGACGCCGTGTGCTGGAGCGTATCGACGGCAAGATCATCGAAATCGATACGGGCATGCTCAGTCAATATTACGGCGGGAGCGCGAATGTTCTCAGTATCGATCAGAGCGGTGTCATGGTCATCAATCAGAACAGGCCTGAGCCTGTCACACCGGAGCCGCATCCGCGCCGCGTCGGCAGCCGTCCGGTCGGCACCCTCACCGCCCATGAGATCGAAGTACTGCTGACCACTGGCGAGATCGATCCCGACGGTCCGACTCAATCTGGTCGTGATGTCGTTTCTGTGAGCGACGGAACGCGGTCGGTCTCTGCCGTGTTTACCAAACGCGCGGCGCGCGGCTTTTATCCCGACGTCGCTGCCTATCGACTCGACAGGCTCCTCGAGTTGGAAATGGTACCCGTTGCCGTGGTGCGCGAGTTGGACGGCAAAGACGGGTCTCTCCAATTTGAACCCGAAAACCGAATTAACGAATTTGAGAGACAACAGCAAGGCAGCGGCGGTTCCGCATGGTGTCCGCTGGCGGAGCAATGGAATGCGATGTTCGTTTTCGATGCGCTGATCTATAACGAGGGCAGGAACGGCAGAAACATTCTCTACAGTCTTGATCTGTGGCAGTTAATGCTCAACACGCACGGCAAGGCGTTTTCCACCCATAAAGGCGTGCCCAGGCGCCTGAGGGACGTGCCATACCACGTGGGTGAGGCGTGGAAAGACGCGCTCTTCGCATTGAACAATGAGGTTTTGCAGCAAGTCCTCGGCGACGTTCTCGATCAGAAGCGTCTTAAAGCATTGGGTGCCCGGCGGGACGAACTGCTCAACTCGAACTAGTCGAGCACGGCAATGCATTCTATTTCGGTGCGTGCATTCAGCGCGAGGCCGCTCACACCCAAAGCGCTGCGAGCCGGCTTGTTCGGGAAGAATCCCGTATAAACCTCATTCATCGCTGCCCACTCGGACATGTCGGCCAGGAATACCGTGCACTTGACGACCTTATCCATCGACGAGCCGAAGGTCTCGAGCGTTTGCGAGATGTTTTCCAGTGTTTTGCGCGTTTCGGCCTGAATACCGCCTTCGACGAGTGCGCCTTTCTCGCGGTCATAGCCGAGCGCACCGGACAGGAACAGCAGATTATCCACGCGCACGGCCGTGGAAAATGGCAGGTCCATGTCCTCCGTGCCCGGCGCCTTGAGCCATTCGATATCTGTTTCCGTGTCGACCGCGACGTTGCAGCCAAACAGCAATACGGCACTCAGAACTATCAACAAACGATTCATAAATTAACTCCCTCGTCTTAAATGTCGCCAGCCCGGGCGGCGGCTTTAATGTGATCGGCGGCGCGGAATGCGAGCGCCATGATGGTCATCGTCGGCTGGCCCCGGCCGGACGTGACCATACTGCTGCCGTCGCAGATGAACAGGTTCGGCACGTCGTGACTGCGGTGCTTGCTGTCCACGACCGAGGTCGCCGGATCGTCTCCCATGCGGCAGGTGCCAAGGAGGTGTTCGCCACCCGTCGTCAGGTGCACGCCAAGGCGCCAGGACTTAAGAGCACCCGCGGCATCCGCCAGCTCGGCACAGCGGTCTTCCAGGAACGCCGCCGTCGAGAGGTCATCCGCGTGGTCCCGATAGGTTTCACGAATTGCCGGGCGGCCCCAGGCGTCCTTGCTCTCGGGATCGAGGGTGATGTTATTTCTGTCGAGCGCCAGCGACGTCGTGCTCGCAACGATCGACATCTGCCGCGTAAAATCATGTGCGATCGTCTCCTTGAATTGCTTTCCCCATTTCGGGACGTTCGGGTCCATGCCGACCTGCGCCTGAAATATCGGCGTCGCAGAAAACAAGGGACGCGCATCGATGCCGCCGCCACCGTAGAAACCACGATGCTCGTCGGTTGCGTAGAAATCGTGGACAATCCTCGAAACCTGCACGCCCTTGTAATCATTGAGAGGATGCTCGAACACCGCATTCACTGCCGCATGTGCGTTGTGCATCAGATTCCGGCCGACAAATCCGCTCGAATTCGCCAGCCCGTCCGGGTGTTGGGCATTTGCCGACATCAGCAACAGCCGCGCCGATTCTGCGCCATTCGCCGACAGTACGACGGCCTTCGCTTGTTGCGCCTGCTCATTGCCGTCCGTGTCGAGATAAACAACCTGATTGGCGCGGCCCCTGGCGTCCGTATCTATGCGAATGACAACAGATTCAGGACGAATTTCGCAATTGCCACTCGCTTCAGCAAGCGGAATCATGGCCGCAAGTGTCGATGACTTGGCGCCGGCTTCGCAGCCGTACCACATGCAATAGCCGCAGCTGATACAGCCCGCACGGCCATTGTGCGGTTGCGACAGTATCGCGTGC
>Ga0224507_10000983_pt1 | contig 11348 bp, 12 predicted proteins | sample SF_Jan12_sed_USG_3_FD_170159 | JGI IMG/M metagenome (GOLD analysis project Ga0224507, IMG submission 170159) | Sediment microbial communities from San Francisco Bay, California, United States - SF_Jan12_sed_USGS_13 | ecosystem: Environmental > Aquatic > Marine > Sediment | place: USA...
CCCCGATAAACATTAAGAAAATCATAAAAACAAGAGACACATTTGTCATGTTGGCGATGTTCAAAGTATTGAATCCTGCTGTCCTGCAAGTTACAGATTGGAATAGTGATGTAAGTAACGCTTCATGTAATGGTAAATATTCCTTAAAACTTATAAATTCTGCAAAATAAAGATATATCCAACCGACTCCAATAAGAAAAAGAGACGTTTTGATAACAACTCTGAATTGCCAACTGTTTTTAATTTTTCGAGCCCCACTTCCCAAGAATGACAATATGATGGATTTCCCCTCAATTATTACAGCAAAACCTGCTCCCCCAAGAATAATGAGAAACATAATTGTCAAATTGACCGGCCAGTTACCCCTATATTGTATCAGACTGTCGGAACTTAAGGAAAACCCTGCATTGCAGAAAGCTGAAATTGAATGGAATACAGCGGAAAATGGTGAGAAATTGTGTGAATCTATGGCAAAAAGGATGAGGGCTCCTGACAACTCTATGGTGAAGATGACAGTAACAATTTGAATAAGAAATTTGCCTAAATGAAATTTTGAATCATGAAGAAGGGTTTGGCCGACAGCTATTCGATCTGTTAAGGAAACTCGTTTTTTCCATAAATAAAAGGCAAGACTGGAAAACGACATTATGCCAATCCCACCCAACTGGATAAGAACCATTATGATTGTCTGGCCGGTTTGAGTAAATCCACGGCCTGTATCAACAACCGTCAAGCCAGTTACACAGACAGCCGATGTTGCCGTAAACAATGCATCAAGCCAGGATATTTTGTTGTAATAACTGCTAAAAGAACTATGCAGGAGAATTGCTCCAATAATTATTGCTACAATAAAAAAGAGAATTGGCAATGATATCGGGGCAAAGAGTTTTTTAAGTTTTCGGTTCATATTTGTTCAGTTCACTACATCGTTTACAGTTGTGTCAGGACATCGTTTACACATTGTTTCTTTTCAATCTCCCGATCTCATCCTGTATTCTTAATGTTTCTTCGTCAAAATATCCCAGCATTTTCTGCCGGTAATATACTCGCCAAATTCTATCACCCAACTCTTCCAGACCAACATGCTTGTCAATCATAGGATTAAAATCCAAAAAAACAATATCAGCAGGGATGCTAACGTCACTGGAATTCCAACGGTTGCGTGCTGCGAAAATGTTATTTTTATATCGAAGTTTGCGGCCTGTTCCACGACTATCAGATTTGCTATGCTGCCCAACAAAAATAAATTTCCGGCAAAAGTACTCGACACTGCCAGCGTATACCACTGGGCATGTTCAAGAGGATCAAGAAAACTAATGAGTAACATTGTTGCCGGCACATTGCTGAACAAGTTGCTTGATATCGCTGATATTCCGGTCAATATAGGCAGGTTATGCAGATTCATCCCCATATTGGAGAGTCGATTCATCACAATTTCCAGATAACCACCCTGTGAAACACCATGGATGATTACAAAAAGCGCACAAAATAATGTGATCAGGTGCCAATCCACCAGCCCCATAATATCTCTGGTTTTCATCTTACGACTGCATAATAATACTCCAGCTATGCCGATTGCTGAGAATTCCCTCGGTATTGAAGAAAAAAATAACGCTGTGAGTATCAAAATCGCAAAGATTCCTTTTGAGGTCTGCCATTTGTTAAAAGGCTGCCGAGGTTGTTCCCTTTCAACAATCTTTTTCTCCTGGGCATAAATTTTTTGACGGTATATCCACAATATGATCAGATAGCTGGTGAAAAGAGCGAGAAGCGACGGCGGGCTGCACCAAAAAAAGAATTTTGCAAAACCCAGATGCCCGACTTGACCAATCAGCATATTCTGAGGGTTTCCGATGATTGTCGCCGCCGAGCCGATATTGCTTGAAACTGCGAGTCCGATAAGAAATGGCAGCGGATTCAGGCCTGCTTCAATCAAAGAGAGACACAATATAGGAGTAAACGCAAAACACACAATATCATTTGCTAATAGTGCAGATAACAAAGCGCTCACAAGCATGGTAATTAATAAAAAAAGTCGCGGATGGGTGTAATAAGGCACGATTTTCAGTGCAATCCAGGTGTAAAAGCCACCAAGTCGGAGTTGCGCGGAAATAATCATTAAAGAGTAAAGCAGTAAAATTGTCGGCAGATTGATCGATTCTACGGCACCTTCTATCGTAACAACGCCAAAAACCACCATAGCGATGGCTCCAAGAAGTGCAACGCCAACCCTATCAATAATGAGCCCAGGGATTTTTCCCAGGGCTATGCCAATATAGGCAAGACAAAAAATAGTTATCGCTAACATACAGATGTCAGATCGTCTTATTTATTACCGTGTTATAATACCCGATGGTTTGAACAAGCTTTGGGCCAACGCTTCGCTTCACCGGCCGCAAAAGGGGGAGCGAGGAACGAGCGCAGCCTTTTTTGCGGTATGTGTGTAGCGGTTGGTAGGTGCTATTTTTGGCTTTTTTTATGTTTCATTACAGATTTGCAGTGTTTTCCAAACTGCTTGTCTTTTTTTCTTTTCTCCAGATATGACATTTCATTATAGTTGGATTCTTTGGTCATTTTTATATAATTTTGATAACGCTCAGCAGACAATAGACCTTTTTCAACAGCATCCAAAACAGCACATCCTTTTTCTCCAACATGAGAACAATCATTGAAGTGACATTTTTCAGACAGAGTTATTATTTCGGAAAATGTTTCTTCAAGCCCGGTATCTACTGAGAAATTCCCTAGTTCACGCATACCTGGTGTGTCAACGACCATTGCTCCAAAATCTAGCTTGATAAGCTGCCTGTGCGTTGTAGCATGCCGTCCTTTACTTTCCTTTTTGCTGACCGTTTTTGTTTTAAAAGTTGATTTACCGATGAGATTATTTATTAGCGTTGTTTTGCCAACTCCTGAAGAGCCCAACAAGCAGTATGTGAGTCCAGGTTGCATAATTTCTTTTACATGGTCCAAGCTGGCTTCATTTTCGTTGCTGAAGGGAACTACTAGTAGCTGCGGCATAATCTTCTGAATCTCATCGATTCTGGTTGTAATATCCTCAATTGCAAGTAGATCACTTTTGCTCAGCAGTACAATCGGTTGGATATTGCTTTCGTTGACCATGACAAGATAACGTTCAAGACGACGGAGGTTAAAATTCTCATTCAGAGATTGAACGATCAATGCAATATCGATATTGGCTGCAATCAACTGAAAATCTACTTTTTTCCCGGGAGTTTTTCTTTTCAGTAAAGATTTACGCGATAAGACTTCTTGAATTATTGCGAAGGTATCTTCATCATAAAAATTGACCAGGACCCAATCACCTACTGCTGGATAATCAGTTGAAGATGAAGCGCTAAACATGAGTTTTCCAACCAATTCCGCTAAAACATCAACCTCCCCATTGCTTACGGTATAGCTGTCTTTATGGACAGCTACAACTCTTGCTAAATCAAATTGTTCCAAGCTTTTAGAGGTAACTGATGCCTGTATCCACTTGCTAAATCCTATATTTTCTAAATTATTCGGCATATTATTCATATGAAATTAAGGCAGCTAACATCGCGATAACCTGTCGCAAATATGCGGAAGATAAAAGTCGAACTATTGAATTACTTTTTGCGTATCGAAAAACTCTCAAAGCCCCGACGTTTTGCGGTCAGCGTTAATTGGCTTGTTATCTGTTTATTTTTTTGTTTTTTCTTCTATTTCTTTCACCACCTGGTGAATATCAGCGATGCATCATTTCCCCTTGGGATTATTAATCTCGCAATTGCACCCTTTGTTCTTTTTTTCTGTTTTTATTTTTTCAAGAATCTTGGAATAACCATTATTCTTAAAATCTTCTTCGATATTTTTCTTTGTATATTCAAAACAGTAACAAACCAAATCATCATCTTGAAATTCATTCTTTTCAGGTTTGATTGGGCCAAGTGTGATCATTTTTAGTTTTTTTCAGATAATCGCCGCGTATTGTTGAGGGCGCGCAGCGTCCACAACAACGATAAAATCAGCGGTTCAACCGGTGGATTGTTTGGTTAGAATAAAGTAAGGTTTCCCCTTAATTGATTTGCGTTATTCGCTTTTTTTCACATCTGAAAAAAGATGGGAAAAATCAAGGGGCTCTTTAACATCTTCGTTGTCCGCAACCCCCACCTCTCTCTTTTTCCGCTCAATTTTCTCGCGCGCTTCCTTAAAACAGCGTTTAAAATAACGCTCGGGAAATCCAGGATCAGCGAGATAGCCGAAGATATTTTTCCGAACCCGGCTGACTATTTCGGCAACCAACGCCTCCTTTTCCTCCGCTGAAATAAAATTCCGCTCATTGACATGGGTAAGGACAATCTCCGCCCCTAAGGCGGCACGAATCTCCTCAATCAATTCCGGCTCTTCACTCACCAGACTCCAAAAGGTTTCAGAGACCGAGACCACGGCATCGTAGCGCACTGTAACCTGCCAGCGATCACCGGCCACCCTGCGGGATTCATCATAAAACCTTACCACAACGCCGTTTGCCAGTTGCTCATCTTCCAGGTGTTTCACTTCAGCTTTCATTTCTTATGACCACCTCATTAATCCGCGCGGTTCCGGCATATTGCAGAACCTTATTTCATACCCGTCATCGGGCTGCCAGACAAAAACGGACCAGTATACTGCGAATGACAGGAGAAAGATTATTTATTTTCACTCTGACCCCAAATACTTTACTATAAGCGGCCTGGACACGGCGGAATCGAGGAGTTTTTTTTGCCGCTATAAAACCATTGTGACCATTGTTTTACCGCACCACCATGGACTTCCCCTGGTTACCTAGACACAATTTAACTTTGATTCGAGGCTTTCTTTCCAATCTTGAAAGCATCTCCAATGTATTCTCCTATTCCATGATATTGTTGAACTCCTGGGCTGAAGATAAGGGGACGAATTTTTTCGATATCCGGTTTACCTTCCTTATTCAACATGCTTTCATCAATTTTGATATCCAAAATCTCACCCACGAATTGGGTATGCAAACCAATCTCAAAGTGATGAATTACTTTGCATTCTACAACCATCGGAAATTCTTCAACGTACGGCGCATCAACCAGTTCGGACTTCACAGGGGTAAGACCGGTTTCCTTGAATTTGTTAACGGTACGGCCAGATTTCAAACCAAAATAATCAGCCTCTTTGACATGCCTATCAGAAGGTACATTAATGGTATAAGCCTTCCTCTCCATAATATTACCGAAGGTGTAAGTGGCCTTGCGAAGAGAAATGGTCATGCAAGGTGGCTTAGAGCAGCAAATGCCACCCCAAGCTATCGTCATGATGTTGGGGGTACCGTCTTTATCGTATGAGCCAACGCACCATACCGGTGTGGGAACGATTAGTGTATTAGCGCCAAGTGATTTTTTCATCAATTTCTTCTCCTTTAAAATCTACCCTTTTTAATTATCCTTTGTTACCCGGCGTCCATGATGAAATATTTGTCTTGTTGTTAACTGTTTCAAATTTTTCTATTTTTTCAACCTTGAACAAGTCGACATCCATCAATAAACCTGACTGGCTTGTTAATTTAATAGAATCTCCCTTTCTATCTAATTTGGAACATTCTACCTTCCCGCCATCTTTTAAATGGACTATATATTTCAAGTAAACAATATCTTTTTTTTCATCTTTTTTTATATTTTTAGTTATTCTTGGCTGATAAACTTTATGTTCTAATTTTTTAATTTTATTAATCTCCCTATTGTAATCTTTTATAACTGCATTTTGTATCGATTTTGAATTTATACTGTTCAATTCTATTGATTTATTTACAAATGTCCAAAAAATTATCATTCCTAAAAAGCAAAATATTGGTGTAATAAGAAAAATCGACAATAACTGTATAATGCCCTGCTGTGTTTTTCCTTTAGCAAGTGTAACTACTGTCATGATAAATCCACCAAGAACTAATACTGATGCTATATAACTCGTTCCAGGAATCGGTATTAGATAAATGACCCAAGCGATAACTAACAAAATCCAGGTGTTTTGTATCATAACGTCAGTATTAGCTTGTTTTCTCTTAATGGTTTGCTTCCTTGGGTTGGGATTTATTTGTATGTCCATTTAGAGGTATTCCTGAAAAGTTTGAGATTTTATACTTTTTTTCTTTTTAGGAAAAAACGGCAGGATAATCAAGTGAGAGAGGCATAGAATTTAGTAGAAACCTATTTTTTAGACAAGTTGAGATGTATCGTAATAACCTTCAATCGGGACAATGCGTAAATATATCAAACATATGACGTGAATAGGTAAATACTGGCAGGAACTTATTGGAAAAGGTGATAAAATAGGATTAATTTCCAATATGGTATCTCAATAGGCTAATGGGAAGGAAAATTAAATAAAGATACGGTAAGGAACTGGTATGAAGAAAGAGCAGGGTCAGGATGTTGAAAAAATTCCACCTGAATCTAATAGCCTTCAGGAGAAGGTAAAAGAGCTGGAAGAACGGATTGCATTGCTTGAGAAAAAGAATGATAAATTGAGCCTTATCCTGTTCAGCGGTGATTTTGATAAAGCCATGGCAGCTTTTATAATCGCTAATGGCGCAATTGCCATGGACATGGAGGTTACCATCTTCGCAACTTTCTGGGGATTAGATATCCTCAAAAAATCTTCATTTGATACCAGCGGCAGAGGATTTCTTGAACGAATGATACTGGCAATGCGACCGAAAGGACCAGGTAAACTTGGTACGTCAAAAATGAATTTTGGAGGCATTGGCCCGAAACTGTTTCGCTATATGATGAAGAAGAAAAATGTCCTCCAGTTGGAGTCCCTTATCAAGATGGCACAGGAAGCCGGAGTGAAAATAATCGCCTGCCAGATGACTGTGGATTTGATGGGGATAAAGTCAACAGACTTGATCGATGGATTAGAGCCTGGAGGCGTGGGGGCTTTTTTAGCCAGTGCTTCAAAATCCAACACGACTCTTTTCATATAAGCCGGTTATTGATCGCTCTCTATAAAACAAGCGGAACGATCTGCATCATCACTGACGCCAATGAAATTGCCGCGTCAGCGCCGCCGACATTTCTCGCAGTCAGGTTACCCCCTTTGTTACACGTCAGACCCCATTTATTTTGTAAACATTACTCACCTGTATTCAACAATTGGGCTTGCAGCCTCTTATAATAAAAATTCTGCCCATATAGGACACTAACCGGATTATGGCCGGTGACCCTGTCTTTCACTACGAGTGTTGTTACCGGTGCATCAGAGTATTTGCTAAATAGTATGTCATGGCCCACGCAAAGGCCAACAATAATATTCATGTCCGTTTCAGCACGGTTTAGTAATTTGGCCTGAGCAATGGGGTTGCAGGACGGCTCGAAGGTTTCAGGTCGTACCTTATCTATCTCTTCCAGCCCCAGTTCCAGTTTATCGATGCTGCCGGTCTTGCAGCAAACAGACAGAGGCGTGAAGCCCTGAGCTTTTAGAATGACCGACAGCCGGTTGGTTTCATTTAGCAGGCCAATGCAAGAGGCAATGCCGACTTTTTTGTATCCCATAAGCCTCGCAAATGCGATGGTGTCCTCAACCCTGGTCCAGCGAGCATTAATGACGTCACTTCCAGGCACTGGCTGATAACATAGCCCCTCAACCTTTGCTGCGACCTGGGCCATCTTGGCATCCTCACTGCTCCCCTTGTAAAGTTCAAAGCATTCTTCAATCACATCCATGTGATCTTTTGCAGGGCAGTTGCCCGGCCTGGGTGGTTGTTTTTTCTGGTCACTACTCCAGCAATTTGTCATGCCGTGCTTTTGCCACACTTTGCTGCAGTTACCACAGGAAAAATTTGTTTGTTTAGGCATTGACTGATCCTACCTTGGGTATATTTTTTTGAGGAAAATTTTGGGCTGAAAATTTATCTTATAAGATTGTATCATTCTACAGATAAAAAATTAGCTTTATCTGTCAACTAAGAGGTTAAGTCATTTCAAAAAAATTATTTATGTAACCGATTAAATCAGCTTATTTTTTTGTGAGCCGCATAACGTTTAAGGTAAGCCGCGCCGTTTACGGCGTCGGCTTGAGCGGCTTGTTGGGCGTCATCTAAAGATCTGCACCAATGGTCTGAATCGTTCATAAAATGACTATTATTGATCACCTCTGTTCTCATACCGCTAGAATTGCCAGTCCACCGAAATACAGCGCGAGTAAGATCACACTTTCCAAGCCAATGTTTCCTGGTCCATGGCGCTGACGATAAATCAGGCCCATGAGAAGCACTCCCGTCATTACTATCGAGTTGGACAGCCAAAACTGCTCTGCACTAGAGATGGCAGCATAGATTGGCCCTTCTCGATAAGCAATATCCGAGGCAGCGACGAAAAGTGTGTCAAAAGCATTACCACCGATAATGTCCCCAACCGCGAGATTCAGCGCTCCCATCCGCACAGCAGTGATTGCGACCACGAGTTCAGGAATCGACGTAGAGACAGCCGTAAATACGCCCCCGACGACACCATGCGATAAACCTGTCTTGTCCACGAGAGGTACTGCCAGTTGCGCGAGAAACCAGCCGGCCACGGCAACAATGATCGCGTAGACGGTGAACTGTAGCCAGATTTTTCGGAGGTGGCGGCGCTTAGGACTGGGATTGGTAGGCTCTCGTGACGTGTCTATGGTTCTTTTCGGGAGCCACATTGGTGTGTCATGGGTCCGGGCCAACAGATGCACACCAAAGATATACGAAATTATTAGAACCACTGTCGCCGGATGGACAGCAAAAAAACTGACAGAAGGAACAGATAACGCCAGCGCATGAATACCTAGCAAAGTCAGAACAAAGGCCGCCATGAATAGGTTTTCAGCTGAGGCGGCGGCATGCTCCAGGTTTGCACGCCGGTAAGCTATATCCGCCAAGGCAAGAAATGCGGTTTGAGCAGCGATACCGCCCAATCCATTACTCACTGCCATCTGCGCGTATCCCGCAGCCGCTGCCGAGACAGACATCGTAATTCCGGACAACGATGTCGATGCACCAATGAATAGAGCACCTACAAGTGCTTCCCCCAACCCTGAACTGTGGGCGAGTTCACGGGCGGTTTTTGTCATTTTGACACCAAACAACCCGATGATCGCTGCTACTGCCGCGAAGTTGGCTACGATATACGCTAGTGACCAACTACCAGGATCTATCATGCGTTAACTCCAACCATCTTGTGTGCAGTTTATTGTGGCGAACTATCAAGGGTTTTGAAGTCCAGAGGGCTGTGCTGAATTCTGTAGATTAATGACCGCCTTGGAGTAAAAGCTAATAATAGGCCACCTCTCTTGGTGCCCAACGTTTTGGGTGAGACGCGCAAAACTGAAGGTTTTGACGTCGAACTCTACCCGATTGTTATAAAACATCTGTTAGAATTTATTCATACGGTTGATTACGAGAATAATTTCTTACAAAAAAAAGCGATGTAAGACGATAATCCACAGAAACAATCCCACACCAAAGTTAGTATGATTAATAAAATTGGATCTTAGAATGAGGAATCTATTTGATGATTTCGAAGCCATAAAACCTAGGCCAGTACTTGGGAGCAGCCAAAACCAAGGGAGTAAAACAGTTGCTATTCCAAATATCAGAGGCATCCATGCTTGATCACGAATTATTGGTGTTTTAAGTTCCAGAAAGAGATAAAGACCTGCTAATACAACTCCTATCAAATAATGAGATATAAAATATCCAGCTTTCTCATTTTTTAATGCCGGTGTTTTCTGAATATTTTCATGTACAAATTTCCCCCTAAACATATAAAAAAACCATCGCCCAATTGCTTCAGGCGTAATGAATGGGTAAATCATTTTTTTTCTAGCTAGAAAGCCCGCCAATAAATCCATAAAAACAGTTGCGAAAATGCCCATTAATATCATTTCAACAAGAATCACTTTTATGCCTCATATGTAATGTCAACTGGAACAACATTTTTGTTGTTTGATAACGCTGAGCTAGGCCGACACAACTAGAGTGAGGAACGAACGGCGGTTGTGTTCGGTCTTAATCGACTTGTTATACTTCTACTCTATCTCCAGATAAAATAGGAGTTGTTGTTACTAAAAAAACAAGATCAGCTTCATTTTGATTACCCAACTGATGCTTTTTGCCAGGTGGTATATGTATCCCATTATTTGCTTCTATATTGATTTTTTTTCCCTCTATTTCAATAGTGGCAGTTCCATTTAAGACGAAAAAGAATTGCTCTGCGGATCGATGATAATGCATTGTCTCTGAACATCCAGAAGGAACTCTTTCTTGAACAATACTTAAATTTTTTGATTTAACAAAGTGCCAACCATCACAATTGTCACCCCATTCAAAGTGCTCAGCTGAATCAATACAAACAATAGACATTTGAATATTCTCCAAAAATGGTTTTCAATTTATTTTGTGTTAATTTTGAGTATAACGACTAAAATAACCGGCACGTTTTAGTGTCCGGTTGATTGACTGGTTAATACTTTTGTTATGTGAATGTTTTGTTTATAATTTCCTTACAACAAGAGCGAACTCTGTTGACTCAGGGTCAAAAATTTCACCCGCGACATTTGAGTAGAAACTCTCAACGTTAAAGCCGTTTTCTTCAAATTCTTTTCTCAGTGATTCCTTGCTAAAATACTGTAGCCAGTTATATACAATACGAGTTCGCGACTCTTCTATTATTGTGTATTTATCGAGGGTTACTTTCTCTTTCTCGTATTTGAAAGTGTTCACAAAACAGTAATAATCATGAGGTGACCAAAACCCGTTTAATTGATTGAGTTCGTAGCTTGCCGATTCTTCTTTTTGATTAAAGCTGTTCAAGGAATACACATCAAGCAACACAGACCCACCAGACTTCAAAAGAGAAGAGAATTTTGAAAGCATTATTTTTCTTTGAGCTGGACTTAGGGCGCAGAAATCACACATGATCATTGTGATTAGATCGAAGCTGTGTGTTGTCTCAAAATCTAAATAGTTTGTGTGGACATAATTGATTTTCAAGCCTTCTTTTTCTGCGACCTGTTTTGCATAATTTATGGAGTTTTCTGAAAAATCTATACCGGTGACTGTTGCTCCTCGTTCAGCGAGTCTGGTTGTGTATAGGCCTGGCCCACAACCAAAGTCTGCAATTCTAGTTTTGTCATCGATTTCAAAGTGAGATGCAATCCACTCTACAGAACGTTCGATAAAACTCTTGTTTCGAGATGAGACATCAATTGATTCATTTAGGTGGTATTCGAGCATTTGTTTTGAGGTATGCTCATTTGCCCATAGTTCATCTGCTGTATAAAATTGAAATGGTGCTGGGCGTAGATTGATTACTTGAGTTCTT
>Ga0224507_10000986_pt1 | contig 11330 bp, 11 predicted proteins | sample SF_Jan12_sed_USG_3_FD_170159 | JGI IMG/M metagenome (GOLD analysis project Ga0224507, IMG submission 170159) | Sediment microbial communities from San Francisco Bay, California, United States - SF_Jan12_sed_USGS_13 | ecosystem: Environmental > Aquatic > Marine > Sediment | place: USA...
GTCCATTCTTACGATAACATATTTTGCAGCATCGGGTACCTGTTTTGACAGCATTTGAAAATGACTGGTTGAGCCAAAGAACAAAGGACCTTTGATGTGTTTGATAAACACATCGCTTTTTAATTCTGCAGGGAAATTTGCTTCATCATCCCAGGCTTTTTCCTTTTCTAAACTCTTGACATCTGATTTTTCGGCGGTCACATCTCCCATCTTTTTCATAAAGATCAAAGAGGCCATAATCAGGCCGATACCCACGGCATAGACCAGATTCCAGAATGTAGAAAGCAAGAGTACAACGATCATGATCGTCACTTCCGTCATCGGTATGTTTGGAATGGCTTTAAGTCCTTTATAATCCATCACGCCTATACCAACGGTCATCAGGATCCCCGCCAGTACAGCTGCCGGTATTTTTGATGCGATCGGGCCAATGGCTAATAAAACAACCAGTAGGAACAAGCCTGCAACCATACCCGATAATTTGGTTTTACCACCCGCGTTGATGTTCACTACGGTTCTTATGGTCGCACCGGCTCCAGGAATACCGCCAAATATGGAAGAAATACTGTTACCGATACCTTGTCCTATCAATTCTTTGTTTGGTTCATGACTTGTTTTGGTCATATTATCGGCCACAACAGAGGTAAGCAAAGAGTCAATCGCTCCTAAAAAGGCCAAAGTGATGGCGGTAAAGACATAAGGCGTAATATTGCCCAGACTAAAATTGGTAAAAATGCCAAGATTCGGAATCGGAAAGCCACTAGGGATCTCTTCAATAGGTCGATAATCAAGATTGGCAAAAATGGCAACACCCGAAACCACTAACAAGGCTACCAGAGTGGAAGGGATCTTGGTGGTGATTTTTTTAAATCCATAAATGATAAAAATGGTAGATAAAGCCAGAATGAGTTCTAAATAATTGATGTTATTTAAAGCTCTTGGAATACTTTTTACAGCACCTATCACACCCGAGGTCTCTTTTTTTGCAATGATGGTTGATTCATTTAATATCTGATCATTCGTAATTTTTTCGGCTCTGTTGATGGTTTCCTTAAAATCTTCGAGTACCAAAATACCTTCCTTCACTTCGTCTTTTAAAATATTATTGATGATGATTTCTTCGGCCTGTGGCTTGAACTGTTCTATGAACTGCTTATCATCCTCTACATAATAACCAACAATAGGCAAGATATTGGTGATGATGATGATCAGGCCTATAGCCGTCATAAAGCCCGAAACAACGGGGTAGGGTATGTATTTGATATATTTACCTACGCCCACCAGACCCAAGACTACCTGAAATATTCCGGCCAATAAAAAGACCGTTAGAATAATGGGTAAGGCGGTGTTCAAATTGCCGTCATTGGCCTGGATGATCGTGGCGATCATCACCATACTTACCGCCGTTATCGGTGCGGTAGGACCAGAGATCTGTGTGTTGGTACCGCCAAATAAGGCTGCGAAAAATCCTAAAAAGATCGCGCCGTAAAGACCGGCACTCGGACCTAATCCGGATGAAACACCAAAGGCTAAAGCTAAGGGTAGGGCAACAATACCTGCTGTGATACCTCCAAAAGCATCACCTTTTATATTGGAAAATAAATTTTTCATACTTGATTTTGATTAAGGTTGGCTTCTAAAAATGTTAATATCTTAATGTAAAAGCCGTATGGTTTATGATTTGTAAATTAAGAAGATATTTTTGTTCTGATCTTTCAAAGTATGAAATTAATCAAATTTATTGTAAATTCAAATGTTTATTTTTTTAGTTTTGATTGTTCAAATAAAATATCTAGAAATGCTTATTATAGGAATCGCTGGAGGTACAGGAAGCGGTAAAACAACAGTCGTAGATCAAATACTCAACGAATTGCCCGATCAGGAAGTTACGGTGATATCACAAGACGCTTACTATAATAAAAATGATCATTTAAGTTATGAAGAGCGCTGCAACATCAATTTTGACCATCCCAGGGCCATTGATTTTGATTTTTTAATTGAGCATTTGAAAGCTTTAAAGGAAGGTAAGATCATCCAGCAGCCAATTTATTCGTTTGTTACCCATAACAGAAGTACAGACACCTTGATCACTCATCCGAGAAAGGTGATCATCGTTGAAGGGATATTGATTCTTACCAGCAAAGCTTTGAGAGATCTGCTGGATATAAAAATATTTGTACACGCCGATTCAGATGAACGATTGATCAGAAGATTAAGAAGAGATATCAAAGAAAGAGGGCGTGATCTTAATGAAGTACTGCTGCGCTATCAGGATACTTTAAAGCCTATGCATCAGCAATTTATTGAGCCTACTAAAAGTTATGCAGACATTATCATTCCGAATGATAAATACAATACGGTGGCCATTGACATCGTAAGAACCGTGATAAATGAAAAACTTAAAGATGACCTTTAAACAGATCAAACAAAATAAAATAGTTCAGTTCATAACGAACAAATATGTTGTCATTCTTCTTTTTTTTATCGTTTGGATGTTGTTCTTTGATGAAAATTCATATTTGAATCATCGCGAACTCAATGCCGAAATTGATAAACTTGAAGATGCCAACGCGTATTATAAAACCCAGATCGAGGCAGATAATAAGATCATAGAAAATTTAAATGATCCTGATTCTTTAGAAAAATACGCCCGAGAAGAATACAAAATGAAAAGGCAGGATGAAGAAATTTTTATAATTGAATATGACTCCATAAAAAACTAATGATGGATAAATTTTTATTTGATGAATTTCGATCTGTTTCTGCCAGGGAATGGAAACAAAAGATTCAAGTTGAATTGAAAGGAGCCGATTATAACAGTACCCTGTTGAGCCATACCAACGAAGGTATCTCTATCAAACCTTTTTATCATCAGGACACTTTCAGGCAAATAGATGTTCCCAATAACCCCGAAGTATTTTTAATCTGTCAGTCTGTATTTGTAAATGATGAAAAAAAAGCCAATTTTTTAGCCATAGATGCTTTAAAGAGAGGCGCCAATGTGATCAAATTTACCGCCAGAAAGGCATTTGATTTTGAACTACTGTTAAAAAATCTCAATAAGTCGGCTTATCAAAATTTACAGATCCATTTTGAATTACAGTTTTTAGAGCTTGATTTTATAAATGCTTTGATAGATTTTATCAAAGATGAAAAGGTTTATTTAAACATCGATCTGATAGGTAATCTTGTAAAGCATGGCCATTGGTTTGATAATCGCCAGAAAGATCATGAGCAATTGAGAGCGATAATTAAAAAAGCCCCAAAAAATATTGGGGTACTTGGTGTTGATGTGTCGCATTATCAAAATTCGGGTGCAGGTATCGTTCAACAGGTAGCCTATGCTCTGGCACATGCCAATGAGTATCTGAACGAGCTCTTTAAGGCTTATCAAAGCAAAGAACTGCAGCTGGAGCAAATAGAGAATATTGTAAAAAATATGCAATTCTCTTTTGCTGTTGGCGGTCATTATTTTTTTGAAATTGCCAAGTTCAGAGCCTTCAGAAGTTTATGGCGATCATTACTAGAAGTATATGCATTAAAAGCCGATGCCAATATTTATGCAAGCCCCAGCCTGAGAAACAAATCTATTTACGATGTGCATGTAAATATGCTGCGCACTACTACCGAATGTATGAGCGCTATCATGGGTGGTGCCAATACGATTGCTAATGTGGCCTATGATGCCATTTTTCATAAAAAACATGAGTTTGGTGAAAGGATTGCCCGCAACCAGTTAATTATTTTAAAAGAAGAAAGCGGACTTAAACAGACAGATTTTTCTAAGGGTGCCTACTATATTGAAGACATTACCACTGAAATATCCGAAAAGGCCTTAGTCCTTTTTAAAGACATTGAAAAAAGCGGCGGATTTGTCAGGCAACTCTTTGAAGGTACCATACAAAGAAAGATCCACGAAAGTGCCCAAAAAGAACAGCAGCAGTTTGATTCTGGTGAACTGGTCTTATTGGGTGCAAATAAACATCCCAATAAGGCAGATCGGATGAAAGATGCGCTGGAATTGTATCCTTTTGTAAGAACTAAAAAGCGACAAACAACCATCAAACCCATCATTGCCAAACGCCTTGCCGAAGGCGCCGAACAAAAGAGACTGGCCAATGAGACAGATGAAAATAAAAATGGTTAAGTCTTGAAAAGTCTGAGTTATATCATTCTGGCCCTGTGCCTGGTTTCTTGCCAGAATAAAGCAACAAAACTGGAAGGGCAATACCACAGTCTGGAGCAGGATGGTATCAATATTTTTTTGCCTGTAGGTTTTAAATATAAAACCCTTGAACAGATAAAGGCCTCACACAGGCAGGTTCAAAATGAAAAGGAACGGTTTTATTATGAAAAAACCCTTGAAGAATACGAATCAGGAGATGGTAATTTTTATACTTATTTCAACGCCGAGGCCCTGAGTGAGATATTTATCAAAACCATTCCATATTTTACTTTCAGCGAAGTCAATGCAAAACAGCTGATGTATATTTTAAGAAAAGACCAGGAGGCCTATAGAGAAGTAAGCGGCATTCAGCACGACAGGATCGGGGCCACTTATTTTGGCGATAAAACCTTTCAGGTATTCAAGGGTAAATATATTTTATCGAGATATAACAGTTATGATGATAAGGATGAAGATTTTCAGATGTTCAAGACCATTTATTTGATCACCTCCAATAAAAAGACATTTATGCTTCATATCGTAACGCCGTTTGAAACAGATTATGATCCGTTTATAAGAAAGTTCAAGTTATAGGCATTTCTGTTTAAAAAGAATAACCACGATCACCATAAAAGTACAGCATATAAAACTTAAAAATGAGGGTTCATCGACAGGTTCTTTGACCGCCCTCCAGACAGAACATAGCGCTAAGGCATTTACAATTTTAAAGATTGAAAAAGATCAAAAAGACCCGCGATGATCAGGCGGTGGAAAAAAGTTTTAATACCTTAACTTTATACCCTGAGACAGCCGGGGGTTATTTATTGCAGCTGGTGTTTAATTCTGCCAGAGCTAATGCAACTTTAGGAGAGATATCGCTGGCCTTAGAAAAGGTCTTTGGAAGATAAAAAGTAAAAATTAAGCATGATGAACGATGGTAATATTAATAAAGCGATTGATAAGGCCAATAGTTTTGCCGAATGCGATGGCAGGAGGCCAAGAATAATGATCGCTAAAATGGGGCAGGATAGACAGGATCTGGGAGCGAAGGTGGTTGCCAGCAGCTTTGCCGATCTTGGTTTTGATGTTGATATGGGGCCCTTGTTTCAAACGCCTCAGGAAATAGCGAAACAGGCCGTTGAAAACGATGTACACATTTTAGGGATCTTGTCGCTGGCAGCGGAACATAAAATTTTAGTCCCTCAGGTGATCGAAACATTGAAAAAATTTGGAAGAGACGATATTTTGGTCATGGCCGGGGGTATTATGCCTCAGGGAGACCATCAGTATTTATATGATCTGGGCGTTGCCGGTGTTTTTGGTACGGGATCAGAAATAGCCGATTCGGCCATAAAAATATTAGATATTTTAATGGCAAATCATTCAGGTGCTTAAACTGATATTACCTGTGATGAAAATGTTGGTAATTCTGATGCTGCTTTAAGGCCATTGAAAATTACTTTGGTGCTGTTTGCCGATAAATATTCGGTTAAAATTACGAGAAGGGCATGGTTTGTTATTTCATAAAAACCTCATAAGCTCTTTTAAAGCATTTAAACTCCAGCATATAGCCATTGGGATCTTTAACGAAAAATGACAAGTGTTCACCTACTTTTTCACTTAAAAAAGTGACCTTAGAGGTCATCTGCAGATCCATCTTAAAAAGTTTTGAATACATGCTGCCCCACAGTTCGGCGTCAACGATAACACCAAAGTGAAAGGAAGGCAAAATTTCTTTGCCAAAGCGATAATTCTTAAAATCAAATTTAAAATCACCCGTTTTGGTAAAAGTGATCTGGTTTTCGTAAAGATTGATATCGATCCAATTTTCAGAATGTCTGCCAAGTTGAGCTCCCAAAACATCTACATAAAAGGCTTTGGTTTTCTCAATATCTTTACAAGGCAGCGAGAGGTGAAACATTTGTTTGTCCATGGTATGAGATTTAAAAATCGATTAGGTTGAACGCTAACTTTTTAATCAATTAGAGATTTTCATCAAAATCTTCTTCCATACTGTTATCCGCAAGAAGATCAAGTGATGCATCATCATCATCATCAGCATCATTACCGGCATCATTTTTTTTGCTTTGTTGATTTTTTTCAGACTCATAAGCTTCAAAGCCGTCCATCTTTTCTGCCAGCCGCTGGCTTATTTTTACCAGGTAGATGGTGTCTTCCGTTTTAACCTCTACGGCCTCTACCAAATCATAGCTTGCATTTCTAAAAGTTACGATATCAGAATCGCCATAACCATCGGGGAACTTCTCTACCAATAATTCTAAAATATCCTGATTTAACTTTTTATAATCTACGATAACTCTTTTCATAATAGGGTTTGTTATTTTTTACATGTTTAATAAATAAGCAAAGATCAGTGGTGCTACGATGGTGGCATCAGATTCAATGATAAATTTTGGGGTATCGATGTCTAATTTTCCCCAGGTAATTTTTTCATTAGGAACCGCTCCGGAGTAAGAGCCATAACTTGTTGTAGAATCACTGATCTGGCAGAAATAGCTCCAGAACGGGGTGTCGGTTCTTTCCATATCCTGATATAACATCGGTACAACACAAATAGGAAAATCACCTGCTATTCCACCACCGATTTGAAAGAAGCCGATACCGTTTTCAGAATTTTGTGTATACCAATCTGCCAAAAAGGTCATATACTCAATACCCGACTTCATAGTACTTGCTTTGAGCTCTTTTTTAAGTACATAGCTTGCAAAAATATTGCCCATGGTGCTATCTTCCCAGCCAGGTACAACCATAGGTAAATTCTTTTGGGCAGCGGCATACATCCATGAATCTTTAAGATCAATTTCATAATAGGCCTCCAATGCACCCGATAAAAGTAATTTGTACATAAATTCATGTGGGAAAAAGCGTTCTTCGGCCTCTTCGGCCTCTTTCCATATTTTAAAGATGTGTTTTTGTAAACGCCTAAAAGCTTCTTCTTCAGGAATACAGGTGTCGGTAACTCTGTTCAATCCTTTTAAAAGTAATTCCCATTCATCAGAAGGGGTCAGATCTCTGTAATTTGGTAAGCGCTTATAATGTGTATGTGCTACTAAATTCATCAGGTCTTCCTCTAAATTAGCTCCGGTACATGAAATGATGTGTACTTTATCCTGTCGGATCATTTCGGCAAAAATTTTACCGATTTCGGCTGTGCTCATGGCTCCAGCCATAGAAACGAGCATTTTAGAGCCATTTTTTAATTGCAATTCATAGCCTTTGGCCGCATCAACAACAGAAGCTGCATTGAAGTGCAAATAATATTTTTCTATAAATTTAGATATAGCGCCTTTGTCCATTTTATTCCAGTTCTTTAAATTTTGTTAATTTTTGAAACGGTGTTTCCTTAAAATCCTCTTCAATGAAGTTTTCGTCTTCATTTGAATGGAACTTATAACTCAACATTTTATAATACAATTTAGCTGCTAAAAAGTCTGATGATTTTTCATTTGCATTCGGGCATAGCTCAACGATATCAAAACCTACCACATTTTTAGCCTGAAAGACTTTCTTCAAAAAGTCAAGTGTTTCGTACCATAATAAACCTCCCGGTTCTGGTGTACCGGTAGAGGGCAAGATAGACGGATCAAAAGCATCCAGATCAAAAGTAATAAATACATTAGAGGTCATCAGATCAATGGCATTTTCCATCCAGTCATCATCGGTAATCATTTCGTGAGCAAAGAACACCTTGTCTTGATCCATTACCGTTTTTTCAATGGCATCCATAGAACGGATACCTACCTGAATCAGGTTGGTATTCTGGCTGGCTTCATAAACCGCACAGGCATGGTTAAAAGACGAACCGTTATATGTTTTTCTAAGATCAGCATGTGCATCTATATGTAAAACAGTTAGGTTGTCAAAACATTCATTAAAGGCCCTTATGGTACCTATAGAAACAGAATGTTCGCCTCCAAAAACAGTGACAAATTTTTTGTAATTAATATATTTCTTAGTTTTTTCATACACCGCCGCCACCATGGCTTCAGGAGAGCTGTTCTCTGTAACTTCCCCGGTGAGATAAACCCCTTCTTTATAAACTTCTGAATTAGTTTCAATGTCAAACAATTCCATGTTCTCTGAGGCCTCTAAAAAAGCCTTAGGGCCATTATTGGCACCTTTTTGCCAGGTACTGGTGCCATCATAAGGCACCGGAATCAATACTATTTTCGCTTTGTCTCTACCGGCGTAAGATTCGGGTATTCCGGCATAGGTTCTATTGGTCTTCATTTTTTTAATTTTAAGTTAAAGTTGACTTTGTAAGGTGTTTTTTTGTTTTATTTTTTCACCACTGACTTTGTTTTTATAGCCCAATATTGAAAGCAGCTGCTCTGAGGTTTGCTGTTCGGTAAAAATTGAGCTCACGATATTGCCAGCCTTATCATGATTGATAATAATATGCTTTGGTTGTGGTATCAGGCAGTGTTGTAAACCGCCAAAACCACCAATATTTTCCTGGTAGGCTCCGGTATTGAAAAAACCAATATACAGGGGTTTATCTTTTTTATATTTAGGAAGATAAATAGCGTTCAAATGCTGTTCAGAGTTGTAATAATCATCACTGTCGCAGGTGAGTCCGCCTAATAAAACCCTTTCGTATTCATCTTTCCATCGATTGACAGGCAGCATGATAAAACGCTTGTTAATAGCCCAGGTATCTGGTAAGGTCGTGATAAAAGAAGAATTGATCATATTCCATTTTTCACGATCATTCTGTTGTTTTTGATACAGCACTTCGTAAATAGCGCCACCGCTTTCTCCAACCGTAAAAGAGCCAAATTCAGTAAAGATATGCGGTACATCAACCTTGGCCTCCTGACAGGTGATCTTTATCTGATTGACAATTTCGTCAATGATGTATGCATAATCATAATCAAATACCAGTGAATTTTTAATAGGAAATCCACCACCAATATTCAAACTATCAAGTGTTGGACATTCCTTTTTTAATGTTGTATAAACTTTTAAGCACTTGTGCAGTTCATTCCAGTAATACGCAGTATCTCTGATACCCGTATTGATAAAGAAATGAAGCATTTTGAGTGTTACTTTATCGTTGTTCTTGATCTGATTCCTAAAAAATGGAAGAATATTTTTATAACCAATACCCAAACGAGACGTGTAAAATGCAAATTTAGGCTCTTCTTCTGAGGCAATTCTGATACCGATCTTGTAAGGATCTTTAATTTCATTGGAAAGGATATCAATTTCCTCATAATTATCAATGATAGGAATGCAGTTGTAATGCCCGTCGTTTATCAGTCTGGCGATATTCGATACATATTCAGATCTTTTAAAACCGTTACAGATAATAAAGGTCTCGTTGCTGATCTTTTTGTCAAGCTTTAAATTCTCTACAATGTTGATATCAAATGTTGAAGAAGTTTCAATGTGTATATCATTCTTTAAAGCTTCGTCAATAACGTGTTTAAAATGCGAACTTTTAGTGCAATAGCAATAATTATATGAAGCTTTGTAGTCATTTCTTTCCATAGCTTCATCGAACCACTGCTTGGTTTTTTGAATGTTTTCAGATATTTTAGGCAGATAGGTAAATTTTAAGGGCGTACCATACTGCTCGACCAGTTTTGACAGGTCTATGTCGTGAAAAAGTAGTTTGTCTCCATCATCATTCAGAGAAAACTCCTCTTGCGGAAAATAATAGGTTTGATCGATTAAATCAATATACTTTGTTTTCATTTTTAGCTAAATAAATTTCAGAAATAGATATGTGATTGTCACAAATAGCTATGAAGCTATGAAAAAGGATAAGCAATGAAGATCAGATCTTAATTTGCTTTAGCCTTGTGACGACAAGGTTAAAAGAAATAAGATACCTATAAAAATAGTTTGAAGAAGCTAATTCTAAAACTCGGTTACCTATCCAATAAGCTGCATTTTGGTTTAACTCCTTATCTGCCAAATGCCCGAAATCATAAACACGTTTCAAGATGTTAATATTATCCAACCCCTTTAAAAGAGGTCATTTTAGATAAAGCGAATTTAAACTATTTTTTTAAATATCACTTTGATTTAATTTTTTTTAACAAAAATATTTCACAGTGATATATCTGTGTTTAAGCCTTATGTTTAAAGGGTTTAACTACCTTTGTAAAAATATAAAAGCACATAAATATACTTTAAACCAATTATTTTTTTGAATTTATCTGGCTGATTTTAAAATGAATTATGACGATTACTTAAATGATATATTTGAAAAGTTTTGATTTTCTTTTAAGCGGTTTTAATTCTTTTTCCATCAGATTTTTATAGTGCTTATAATCTTTGCCCAAGAGATCTTCTAAATCTTTTTCGGTATCATTTTTTAGAACTTTTAAGGCGTCAATTTTATCTTTTTCAGTTTTGTCACTATCTATGATGTCATAAACATCGTCAGTATACCTTTCATTATATTGATATAGCTCTTCGGTTTTATAATTGGATAAATCCAGATCATTGACGTTGTTCAATGTGTTCAAGAGCACACTTTTTGGTACAGATTCCTGAGCAACTACGGTATTTCCTAACGAAAACACACTGATAACAAAAGTTAAAATAATGGCTAATTTTTTCATGAGATAGGGGGTTTAGTATTTTACCTAAACAATTTACGACAAAAAAATGAAAATTTTTGAGCGTCCCCAAAAAAAATCCGGCCTTGAATTTGTTGTAAAATTCAAGGCCGGAAACAACTAACTAACTAAATTTTTGATGAACATATTTGTTGAAAAAGCTTGGTTTAAAGATGCGTATTGCCCATACATCATGTTTTATCTTTATTGCCGCCTTTTATCAGTTTTATAGCATCTGTGGTAAACATGTGTGAATACCTGAGATTATAAATATGTTTATTTTATATGAGACAAATGTAGACCGAAGAAATGTTTCAGGCAATGACAAATGTCATAAATGTTACATTGGGTAAAAAAAATACGCTTGAGCTGTTCTTTTGAAAGCTGGTGTTTCATTTTGTTGCCAAAAATCTGTTCTGAAATATTTTTATTCATTTGAAAGTAAAGTCAAAAATTTAATATCAACTTTTGACTTTACAATCATAAATATTTAAGCCATAGATCAATCCCAGTCCAGCAAGCGTTTTTGACCTTCTAATTTTTGTATATCGGTAATATCCTGTGACATTTCA
>Ga0224507_10000987_pt1 | contig 11329 bp, 11 predicted proteins | sample SF_Jan12_sed_USG_3_FD_170159 | JGI IMG/M metagenome (GOLD analysis project Ga0224507, IMG submission 170159) | Sediment microbial communities from San Francisco Bay, California, United States - SF_Jan12_sed_USGS_13 | ecosystem: Environmental > Aquatic > Marine > Sediment | place: USA...
ATGCAAAATCAAAAGCCAGGATCAATTCCTATGATGAGCTGCTTGAAAAGGAAAGCGAAAAGCACGCCAGGGACCTGGAAATTTATATACCGCCCGGCCAGCGTCTGGGCAAGGTTGTTATCGAAGCGGATAAGGTGAGCAAGGTTTTTGGCGACCGGCTCCTTGTCGAGGATATGACCTTTAATCTTCCGCCGGGCGGCATTGTCGGAGTGATTGGCCCGAACGGCGCCGGCAAATCAACGTTGTTCAAGATGATCGTCGGCCTGGAGCAGCCGGATTCAGGCACGATACGAATCGGCGAGACGGTCAAGCTTTCCTATGTTGACCAGAGCCGGGATGCACTTGATCCTGAAAAAAGTATTTGGGAAGTGATCAGCGGCGGACAGGATGTCATCCAGCTTGGCAACAAAGAGGTCAATTCGCGTGCCTATGTGGGACGGTTCAATTTCTCCGGCAGCGACCAGCAGCAGAAGGTAGGGCTGCTGTCCGGCGGCCAGCGCAACCGGGTTCACCTGGCCCGTATGCTGAAAGAGGGAGCTAATGTCCTGCTGCTGGATGAGCCGACCAATGACCTTGATGTCAACACCCTCCGGGCGCTGGAAGATGCCCTGGAAAACTTTGCCGGCTGCGCCGTGGTAATCAGCCATGATCGCTGGTTTCTTGACCGGATAGCCACGCATATCCTGGCCTTTGAGGGTGACAGCCGGGTGGTCTGGTTTGAAGGTAATTATTCGGATTATGAAAAGGACTGGAAGGCCCGCATGGGAACTGCGGCGGATCAGCCGCACCGGATTAAATACAGGCAATTGACCAGGTAATGAAGTTGAAAGTTCATCAAGTTGTGAAGCTTATAAAGTTGCAGGTTGAAAGTGTGAAGTCTGGAGTGTTGAATTTGTGAGGAGGGCAGAAGATGAGTGATCAGAGTTGTCCGTTGCCGCCACGGGGTAAAGGAGAGGTGGAAACCGTGACCCTGCGCCCGGAAAGCAGGGTCAGCGATTACCAGGAGGCCATGGTCTTGGCCAAGGCTGAGGCGGCAAAGCGGTTTAATGAGTATATGCTTATTTCCTGGTATGACCGGGATAGGGATTTCGAGTCGCCGCCCAATACAACCGAGTGCCCGGAAGGATGCGAAAAAAACGGTTACATTCTGTATGGCCTGAACCATGGCGCCAAACTCAAAGTTGACGTTGAGGACGGGCGGTTCGTCTTTTTCTTTACCCCGGTAGAATGGTAGGATGGTTGTCAGTTCATAAAGTTCATAAGGTTGAAAGTTGAAAGCTTGAAGTTTGGAGGTTGAAGTGAATCCGGAAGAAATGCGTCGTAAGGCAATTGATCTGTTTGTAAAACGTTTTCATTGAAGTCAGGCGATTCTGGCCGTGTGCCAGGAAAAAATGGACATGAAGGATGAATCCGCTGTTAAGGCTGTAGGGGCATTTGCGGGCGGTATTGCCAGTACCGGTAATGTCTGCGGAGTTATGCTTGGTGGAGTGGCGATGATTTCGTTCATCTACAGCAGAGGGAACCTGGATACAAAAGAAAATCCGCGCATGTGGTTTTTGAGCAAAAAATTCATAAGCCGTTTTGAAGAATTGACAAAATCATTCGGCGGGGTCAATTGCAGTGATATTGCCGGGGTCGATTGGACAGATAAAGAAGCGGTTAAAGAGTATTACTCCAACCCGGAAAGCAGCCGTCAAAGCTGTATCAAGCTGGTCGGCGATGCAGCCTTTGCCCTAGGAGAACTACTCGAAGAGGAAGAAGAAAGAAGAAAGGTGTAGGCCTGAGAACTGATTGTTTCTTATTTTCGACTAAAGTGTAGCTGTTCAAGATATATCTGAAATAATTCAGCAAAGAGATGCAACAGGCCTGACAGTACTTCTGCTACGTTTTTTTACGATAGATCTCAACCACCAATTTTATATATTTTGCTGAGATTGCCGGTTTCAATTTCTTCTTCTTTTCAGGTATTTGCCAACGTATTTATATTCTGTTATAAATTTTGTGATTAATTTATTTCAAGTTGGTTAATGATGTGCATATAAAAGAACGGATTTTACAGGCATCGTTTATTCAATAGTCAAAAAGAAAGGCTTCAGTGGCATGAAATTAAGAACAAGCACTTTGTATGTAATTTTATTCTCCGTTCTTATTGGAGGATGCGCTACCATGAATGAATCTGAATGCCGTAATGCAGACTGGTATATGATCGGCATTGAAGACGGAATAAATGGCAGCCTTCCTTCACGCATAGGAGAACATCGCCAAACATGTTCAAAATACAATGTCACACCAAACCTTAACGCTTATCAGAACGGACATGCTGAGGGAATAAAACAGTTCTGTACTGAATCGCAAGGATTTGCCAACGGTAAAAAAGGTATTAGATACAAGGGAGTATGCCCTCCTGGCCTGGAAATGGCTTTTTTAAAGGGATACCGCATTGGCAGGAATTTCTATGATTTAAGCAATGAAATCGAACGAGCAGGAGGCGCCATATCTTCCTATAAAAATCGTATTGAAAAACTGGAAAAAAACATTAGCAAAAAAGAACAACTCCTGGTCAATGATGGAACAACTGTGGATGATCGCAGGCGTTTACTGGATGAGATTAAGAAAAATCAAAAAGAGATAGGCGAGTTGGAAGAAAAAATTCTCGATAATGAAAAGCATAAAGCTGTGAAAGAAAATGAATACTCGCAGTTACAAAATCTTTATAATTATTAGTAGGTTAAAAAAAGTACAAATTGGAGCACCATTTTTCAATATAACGGCTCCATGCCTTATTAAAAAAAACAATATCATATATTCGCTCTTATTTTGTTACGTATACTCTGCGAGTATCCTCTGCTGCCTAGGGTTATAGTTTACCTGAAGATTGTTACGATATATCTCAACTTGGTATTCCGTTTAAAACTGTTAAGATTACCGTTGGATATTAATTTAACCCTTTTTGACTTCAACCCCATTTATCTCGTATTATCTAACGATAGAAAACAGTAACAACCAAAAACAAAGCCAAGCTATAGAGAAGCAGGAACGAAAGCTGCGGGTTTTTAAAGATAGCCGGGTTGCCTCGCTCAAAGGCAGCACGGCTATCTTTTTTTAAGCGTTATATTTAAAGTAGTCGAAAATTATGAAAGATGTTGTTCAATTTATTGTGATCTTATCATTCATTTTCACTTGGCTTCTATCTGCAATGCTGGCCAACCCAGCTCATGCGGCAACGTTTACTGTCAACTCCAGATATGATCTCAATGACCTCAGTCCAGGCAACGGCTTATGCGTTGCTTACCTGGTCATCAATCCTCCTTTTGTCCTTCCATTCTGTACCCTCAGGGCGGCTATAGAAGAATCCAACAGTTTACCGGGGCAGGATACAATCATTTTATCGGGAGGTACTTATCAGCTTGATTTGGATGGAGCGGGAGAAGACATTTCTGCTACCGGGGATCTCGATATAATCGACTCTCTTGTTATTGTCGGTGCCGGTCCGGAAAATACTTTTATTGATGGTGGTGGTCTTGACCGTGTGCTTGACATCATAGAAAGCAATATAACTGTTACCATCTCCGGAATAACTATCACCAACGGGTTTCTTCCAGTGAATCTGCAAACCAATCAGAAAGGGGGAGGAGGAATTAGAAACGCAGGAACATTATCTTTCAAAAATTCGTCCATAATAAATAACCATGTTCAGGGCTTGGCTGACGAAGATACAGGAGGAGGGCTCTTCAATATTGGTACATGCTCTATCATAAACAGCACGATACGAAACAACAGTGCAAAGCAAGGGGGAGGGGTCGTCAATGAGAATGGAGCTACTCTGCAGATCTCTGAAAGCACCATATGCAGTAATAACGCTGAACGTGGCGGGGGAATTATCAACTACGGCTCTATAACGGCCACGAATACCACGTTTAGTAGTAACATTGCTGATACAGGGAACTATCCTGTAGGCGGGGCAATACAGAACTGGAATGAATGTACGCTTATTCACAGTACCATTGCTGAGAACATTGCTCCATTGGGCGGAGGAGGGATCAGCAACGATGGCACGCTCTCAATGGTGAATACGATTGTGTCCGATAATGCTGGTGGAGATTGTAGGCTTGTACGAAGCATCGACTCAAAAGGCTATAACATAGCAAGCGACCACTCGTGTTATCTGAGCAGAGCTCTCGGAGACCTGGAGAATACAGAACCTTTATTAGGTCCTCTTCAAGATAACGGCGGAGTTACACCAACACATGCCCTCAGTCAAAACAGCCCCGCCATTGACGCAGGTATTTTATTGGCCAATGTCTCTATTGATCAACGGGGCATCAAACGACCTCAAAGAGAAACCTCTGATATAGGCGCGTATGAGATAGAACCCATCTCTATTGTACCGTTCATCAGTCCACTCCTGTTGAAGTAGTAGGCATATCGTTTACGGAAAAAACAATCTGCCATAGCTTCAGAAATAATAGAATCCTTTGCTAAAAATCAATAATATTGCTTATGCCCGATGTTATGATCCCAATTATTCAATGTGGAGAGCAAAAAGGGGTCAGTGAAGATTATTACGATATATCTTCAGTTCTCAATTTTCCTGCCAAGTTGAGATTGCCATAAATAAGCAGCAATTGATTGACAAGTAGTATTGCTGTTTTTATATATTGCTATATTGCAATATAGCAAAAGGAGAATATGTATGAAAAAATTTATCCGGGTTATGAAGTCTTTGTCAGATCCCAACCGGGTCAAGATCATCAAGATGTTGGAAAAGAGGGAAATGTGTGTTTGTGAGTTGACTGCTGCCCTCGGATTGGCACAGCCTACTGTTTCCAAACATCTCAAGCAGCTTGAAGACGCAGCAATGATCGAGTCTCGCAAGGATGGCCCATGGGTTAATTACAGTCTATCGCAGGAAAGCGAATCACCCTATGCTGCGGCCATGCTCAAAGAAATTAAGGGATGGCTGAACAATGAGAAAGAGGTTGCGGAACTCATCCTGCAGCTAGGAGATTTTGAGCGAGAACGGCTCAACATAGCTTGAATCAACAAGACAGGCATTGAGGAAAATCATATTACAAGGAGAATATAATGAAAGACAATAAATTTTTGCTCATCATTACCCACGCCCAGGACGACCAGGAACGAGCCAACCTCGCCCTGGCCTTTGCCGCTGCAATGATTGCTGAGGAAAAGGACATCGTCCTGTTATTCATGTTCGATGGTGTGTATTTGGCGCGAAAAGGAGGGATTGAGTCCATTGCAGCAGATCATGTCACACCTGGCAAAGACTTGTTGCCTGTCATCATGGAGGGAGGCGCGAAACTCATGGCCTGTACGCCCTGTGCCATGCAGAGAGGCATCAGGGAGGAAGAGTTGCTGGAGGGGTGCAGACTCATCAGCGCGGCAACGGTGGTGCCGGAAATGGCTGAGCGGGAGGTCATTTCCTTTTAACTGAATCCACGCAACTAAATATTATAATAAATAACAGGAGAATTATTCATGGAAACTTTAGACAAAGTACTTGCAACGGGTATCGCCTTTCATGGACATCGCTGCCCGGCTATGCCGCTCGGCATTCGAGCAGGCCTTGCCGCTATGAAAGTGCTTGATGTTGAGCGCAGCCAGGATAAGGAGCTTTCCGTGCGGGCTGAAACCGGTAAAGGTCACGCGGCCGGGTGTTTTCTGGATGGTGTTATGACTGCCACCGGTTGCACCTATGGAAAATCAAATATCCAGAAGCTCTATTACAACAAGATGGCGTTTACGCTGGTTGATAACAAGACCAGTCGCAGCGTCAGAGTTTCGCTCAAACCGGAATTTTTTGAACAGGCGCTCCAGTCTCCTTTTGTCCAGAAACGAAAGGAAGGAGTGCCGCCCCAGGATATTCCTGCAGAAATCGCCGACCCGATAATCGAGAAGGTGCTGGGTATACCTGAAGAGGCCTTCCTGAACATTGGACCGGTTCAGGAAGAAAATGTGCAGACGAAGAAGGGATTATTTGAAGCAAAACGGTGCGACATTTGCGGCGAGTTGACTTTTGTCAACAAACTGCGGATGACCACTGATGGCAAAATGGCCTGTGTGCCCTGTTCCGGTTACGGGGAATAAAAGTCAAGTTCGAGAATCATCCGGGGACAGTTTCTCCATACAACAGTTCACACCGTTTTCAGAATAAAAGAGGAAAAGTATAATGGCAATTTCACTCATCGCCGGAGCTATAACCTTTGTCTTCACTACCATGCTGACCATTGCTGGAGTCGGCGCTGCTTTTATTCTGATCCCGGTGTTTATCGGATTAGGCATCGACGTGCATATTGCCATGGCAACGGCCCTGCTGCTCAACTCAATTGCCATGATGTTTGCCTCCTGGAGGTTCTCAAAGAAAAAGTTGATAATGTGGAAGGTTGCGGTCCCGATCCTGATCATCGCCACCGTTCTGGCCCCTGTCGGAGCCTATATAAGTACCAGCCTGGACAGGGAATTGCTGCTCTGGATGTTTGTCGGGTTTCTGCTTTTTGCCGCGGGGATGATGCTTTTCTACAAACCGGTCCAACGGGAGAAATTGGTCTCAAAGCAAAAAGAAGTGGCCTCAGGACTTTCGGTCGGTGCTTTTGCAGGGTTCCTGGGTGGGCTGCTTGGGGTGGGCGGCGGTAATTTTATCGTGCCGGTTTTGGTATGGCTTGGATATGCGCCGAAAAAAGCCTCTGCTACCACTTCGTTCATTGTAATTTTCTCATCGTTTTCCGGGTTTCTGGGACATGCAACTGTCGGCAGTATCGAACCGGGACTCCTGGGCTTCACCGCCGCAGGGTCTGCTCTCGGAGCGATAGCCGGCTCCTGGTTGATGACGGAAAAACTGAAACAGAAGCAGGTCAAAATGATCATTGGCATTGTCCTGCTGGGCATTGCCGTCAAAATGATTTGGAACCTGCTGGGATGAACGAATCAGCGGGTCAGTTGTCAGATAGAGTCACATGCGCATACCTTGTTGGGAATATGATCGCTGCTATCGGAACGGTGTTAAACATGACTTTTGCTGTTGTAGCGTGGTTATGGCATTGCTCCAGTATTTCAAACCTTACTTGAATGAAGAATCCACTCAACTTATAAGGTGCTGAAAATGAAGAAATTGTTTATCAAGCTCACCATATTTGTAGCCTTCAGTTCCCTTGCTGCGACAGGCGAAACGTTAGCCTCAAGCGGAGGGATACCAGATATTCCTGTCAAGGACACGGTCACTCTGATAGATCTTGGTGCCACAACCTGTATTCCGTGCAAAATGATGGCACCTATTCTTGAAGAGTTGAAAGTCGAATATAATGGCCGGGTTGCAGTTATTTTTATTGATGTCTGGGAAGATCGAAGTCAGGGAAAACGGTTTGGAGTTCTTTCCATACCTACCCAGATTTTCTATGATAAAAATGGGGAAGAAATTTACCGACATACGGGATTTCTGGAGAAAGAAAAAATAAAAAAGTGGCTTGATGTGCTGATCCAGAGACCATAATGCTGAATAATCTGTTTCTTGCAATTAATGGATGGATGACCGGCGGCCTGATGCTTGCTGCTGTCGGTTGTTTTGCATGGGGTATGGTCAGCGTTCTGTTCAGCCCCTGCCACATGGCCTCCATTCCACTTATCATAGGATATGTTGGAGGACAGAATACCATAGTGAAGGGGCGTCAGGCTGTTCCTCTTGCGATTCTTTTTACCAGCGGTCTTTTTATAACTATTGCCGCTGTCGGCCTTGTATGTATCTGGTTGGGCAGAATGTTGGGCGATGTGGGACCTTACTGGACCCTTTTGCTGGGGGGTATTCTCATCTGGGTTGCGGTTGACATGCTTGGAATTGCCAAATGCTCCCTGCCCGGTAATACTTTATCGAGGTTGCGAATCAAGGGGATGGCTGGTGCTTTTGTCCTCGGACTTGCCTATGGTGTCCTGTCCGGCTCATGTACGTTCGGTTTTATTGCTCCTATTCTGGCAATTATTACTGTCCAGGAGAGAATTGCCACCGGTACCCTGTTGCTGTTTATTTTTGCCGCCGGACATTGTTTGCCTATTATGATTGCCGGCAGTTCAGCTGCGGCGGTAAAAAGGCTGTTAGAAAAATCCTCGTTTCAGAAGGGTAGCACCTGGTTTAGAAAAGGAGCTGGTATCCTCGTTGGTGGATTGGGGATCTATTTTCTTCTTCTTCCATGGATTCATTAGTAGTCGGACAAATAAAGAACTCCTTTTAACACGGTTGAGCAATGTAGTTGTCTCAACGTTGCCAGTACAAACCTCAATCAAACAGCAAATTTCCGAGATTGAAGATTGTCTGCGACAACCTTCAATTTACCCTCAGCCATTCAGGTTGAGGGTTTTTTATTTTGGCTGGATCGTACTTGATTACAATTAATCTTAAATTTTAATTCATTCCGGTAATTTGATATTGCCGGTTGTTCCCGTTATACCTGCCTTTATTCTTCGTAACTTTTACAATCTTGCCATAATACGACAATGTGGTACTTTTTCTTTGTTTTTAAAACCCATTGGTAATATTATATAAGAATAAGAAATGTTCTTATGATATAGATAAAGCATAACTTGTTAAGGGAAAAGGCTTGAAAGCCGAGGGTTCTAAAGGATAACTGGGTTGACTTCGTTTAACGTAGACCGATTTTTTTGTGTTTACTGTAAAATATTAGCTGAAACAGGATTATCATTATTTTCTTTTATGATTTCTGATACTGATTTTCTTTTTTAAAATGAAATATATACGATCGATTACATACTCGCAGGCGAAGAAAGGATATAAGAATTATTTTATTGTAAAAGATTATTTTTAGGGAAGAGATAAGCTATGAAACAAGCGTTGACCTTTTTATTGATTTCCATAATGTTGCTGTGTTCATCATCTGTAATGGCTCAAGTGCCCACCCTTCAATGGAGCACTTTTCAAGGGGGAACCGCATCGGACGGAGGAATTGCTGTTGCCCTGGATAAAAATGGTAATATATATGTGCTAGGTAATAGCTGGTCTTCATGGGGATCACCCATAATTCCCTATTCTAATGATAGAGATGCTTTTGTTGCTAAACTCAACCGGAGTGGCATACTAGAGTGGAACACTTTCCTGGGAGGTTTTGGCACCGATACCGGACGGGCTATTGCGATAGACGGAAGCGGCAACATATATGTAGGAGGTGAAAGTGGGGCAACCTGGGGAATACCCAAAAACCCTTTTGTATCAGGTGATGATGCCTTTCTCGCCAAGTTGGACAGTAACGGCTCCTTGCAATGGAATACCTTCATGGGGGGTAATAGTTCCGATAATGGGCGTAGTATAAAAGTGGAAGAAAACGGCACCGTTTACGTTGCAGGTGATAGCAAATCAGGATGGGGTTCACCGGTAAATGCCTACGTCGGGAATGGGGATGCTTTTGTGGCGAAATTGAACACCAATGGCATCTTAGCCTGGCACACATTTCTTGGAGGAACTGGTACTGATACAGGCATAGCTGTCTCAATTGATGTAGATGGCAACATATATGTATCCGGTGAAAGCGAAGCTACCTGGGGATCACCAGAGGAAAGCTATTCAAGTCTGGCTGATGTTTTTGCCGCCAAGCTGAATACTAACGGAGCCGTACAGTGGAACACCTTTTTAGGTGGTGCCGGTAACGATTGGAATGCCGGCATTGCGCTTGATGGAAGCGGAAACGTTTACGTTGTTGGCGAGAGTTCAGTTCCCTGGGGCTCACCAATAACCCCCCTTTCAATAGGGAACGCTGATGGTTTTACCGCGAAACTGAACAACAGCGGTATGCGCCAGTGGAATACCTTCATGGGGGGATCAGGTTATGACGTGGCTTTTGGAATTACGGTAGACGGGAGAGGGAACCTTTTCGTTGTTGGGCAAAGTACAGCTTCCTGGGGTTCGCCTGTAGCTCCTTATAATGCTAATGAAGACGCCTTCATCACCAATCTGAATGACAATGGCGAGCGTCTATGGAATACATTCATGGGGGGACAGGGCTACGATGCTGCCGAAGCCATCGTGTTCGACGGCAGGGGCAATTTTTACATAACGGGAGAAAGCGATGCAACTTGGGGCACTCCCATAAATGAATATGCTGGTGATTTTGATGCCTTTGTTGCCAGGCTAATGGTTTATAAATTTCCGTGGCCAATGTTCCTCCCAGCGATAATAAACAAATCAAGTCAATAAATTTTGAGTTACGAAGGGCAACCTGTTTAATTCAGGGAAGGTTGTCTTGCTTGATATTGCCAATAAGAATCTCATATCTTTCAAGTTTCTGACGGGTTGAAGATGTTCTGCGATAACCTTCAATCCACCTTCAGCCATTCCGGTTGGGTTTTTTTTTATTTGGCAAAACTGAAGATTGTTACGATATATCTTCAGTCAATATCTTTTCAGAAATGTTAAGATTGCCATTGATAATATTTTTCCAGTTTGACTTTCTTTTTCCCCAGATCATATAATTTCTCATTATCAGAACTCTGCCATAATCATAACCGTCTGGAGGCAGAGGGTGAAGCAATCAGACAGAATAACGAAACGGAATGCCCGATATAAGGTGATCCGGCTTTTTATTTGTACGTCATCTATCAGGAGGAGGATGTTGTGAGAAACTGCATGTATTTTATCGTGGTTCTTATGGGTGTTCTGTTTGTATCCCAAGCTGTTGCGGCTGACAAGGTGGTTGTCATTCCGCTCAACTCGGCAAAGAAACTGATGAATGTCGTCACCGTTTCAGCCAAGGGCGGTGATTACACCAACCCTGTTGCCGCGGTCAACTCTATTACCGATGCGGCTGCTGACAATCCATACATGGTCTTTATTGGCCCAGGAGTCTATACGCTCACCCAGACCTTAGTCATGAAACCTTTTGTAACCATATCAGGGGCAGGGCAGGATGCTACCACCCTGACCGGTGCAATCAGTTCAGGTACTGTTGCCGCCTCAACCATAGTATCCGGCGCTGATAACGCCACGTTATGTGACCTGACCATTGAGAATACCGGCGGCAGTACGGCTTCAATAGCTTTGTATAATGATAACAGTTCACCGGTCATACACGATGTGACGGCGCACGCTTCGGGTGGAGATGGAAATGTCGGTGTGATGAACGTCAATTCCTCCAAGCCGACCATGATCGACATGACCGTGATAGCGTCCGGAGGATCTGAATGTTACGGAGTGTCAAACAACTCCTCTTCTCAGGTATACATGGCTGGCGTAATGGCGAAAGCATCCGGAGGAACAGATAATTATGGAGCGAGGATTGCAGGGAGCTCCGCAATGCTCATAAAGCATAGTGAAATC
>Ga0224507_10000988_pt1 | contig 11326 bp, 12 predicted proteins | sample SF_Jan12_sed_USG_3_FD_170159 | JGI IMG/M metagenome (GOLD analysis project Ga0224507, IMG submission 170159) | Sediment microbial communities from San Francisco Bay, California, United States - SF_Jan12_sed_USGS_13 | ecosystem: Environmental > Aquatic > Marine > Sediment | place: USA...
ACACTAACAATAGGTTTTGTTTGAGGCATGACGAGGGACTTTAAATAGTCCTTTATATATATTAGTCAAGTTTTTTTAGAAATTTTGGATCAATCTAATGGTGTCCAATCCATTGGTAACGATATTCTTCATCAATGATGTCTTTCATTATTTCTTTGTTTTTGATTTTTGTTTTTGGAATATGTACATCAAAGAATCCTAGCTGACCTTTCCATGGGATTGGAATTCTTAATGATTTTGCATTATTCAACAAAAATCCGAATGTTTTAGTTTGAAATTTTTTTGTTGAATAATGAAATTTTTGATCTGATTTAATTTCTTTTATTGAATTGTATTTTTTTACATCATATAGTTGAGCTTTCCCAATAATTGCACCTGTAACAAATTTTTTTTCAATTTTTAATCTCTTAGCATCATCAATTTTTATCTTTAATGGAGCATGAACCAAAAACTCTCCACGGAAATTAGTATTCCAATTTCTTAATTCAATATTCTTTTTTCCAGAAATAATCAAATCAGCAAATGGTTGTGAAATTGAAAGACATTTCAAGATTTATTCTGTAGCTGCTTTAATAAATTCACCTGGATTTTTACCTAACCCTTCAGGCAAATTTGTAATGCCTCCGTTCAAGCTTTCAGTTACTATGCCTTTGTTAGCAAGGACTTGAGCAGTCATCAATGATGTGTTTCCAGCCATACAAATTAGCAATGATTTACCTTTAGTACCATCTAGATTTCTGCTAAGTTCTTCAGGAATTTGTTGTGTTGACAATAATTGATTGATGGTGCTTGCCTTTGGTATGGCGATTTTTTCTTTATCTACTCCTAAGGATTTTGCAATGATTTCAATTCCTTCTTCTTTTGGAGTATATTGAGTATGGACCCAAATTATTTTATCATATTCTTGAATACTAGATGCAGCATCCTCCAAAGAAACTTGAATACGCTTGTTGGTTGACATTGCTTCTAGGTTTTTTCTATATTTTTCTATACCGTCAGCAACGACAACTACAAATTTTCCCTTATCTCCATCACTTACCATTTCTAAAATAGCATACAAAGCAAGTGCTGTACTTTCACCAATATTGTGACCTTTATCCACAAAGAATTTTAGTAAATGCTTTGCCTGTCCGAAATCAACCTCGTGTTCCGCATCATATGCATCAGGATTGTACAATTTTAGACCATCTGCTTTTGCTTTTGTTCTAATTCCTGCAACATCTTGACCGGGAATTGGAAATACTACATGTATTGCTTTTTTTTCATATTTTTGATTCATGTATTTACTTAATCCTCCAGATGTACCGCCAGTTCCAAAGGAACAGATTATTCGATAATTTTCTAATGAATCATCATTTTCATGTAATTGTTGATCGATTTCTACAGCTGTAATTGTTCTATGAGCATCAGTGTTTAATTCATTATCATATTGTTCTGGACAAAAACAATCATAAATTTTTGAAAGCAGTTTTGCTAAATTGATTATATCTTGAGCAGCTAACAGTGTTTCAACTTCAGAAATTGATTTATCATAAATTGTAGGATCAAAACCTAATTCTGCTAATTGGGAACGAATATTTGCTGCAGTTGCTTTTGCAACTAATGCATCTGCATCACTATCTTTCATCCCTGGAGCGGGACAAATATCCATGTCTAAATCCATAATGCGAATATTTTCATTTCTTAATTCCTTAAAGACTCCTTCTTGCAATTTTCTTGAAACTAGTGAAACAACAATTAATCCTAACTTCGACATCTGTCCAAGTGCAATTCCAAAATTCCCTGATGTTGCTTCAATGATTGTTTGATTACTTTTCAACTTTCCAGTTTTAATTGCATCATGCATAATGTGGATGGCAGGTCTAATTTTGATTGAACCTGATATCAAGTTAGCGTCAAATTTGCCGTATACTTTCAAATCTAAATTTGAAATATCCAGTTTATAGATATTTTTTGCACATTCCTTAAAATCACTTGTAAGATCAATTAACGGTGTTGCATTGATTACTTTGCCCTCTTCTAAATGAGGAATTTTACTCCAAATTTCTTGTTCAAATTTTTCAAGTAGGGGTTTATCAAAATCATTTTCTGACATCTTTTTCTTCTAGGTGTAGTCATTTTTTTGCTCATATAAAATATCTGATGAAATATAGGATCATTTTATTTTTAGATTCATACATCTAAAATACTAATTACTTTGTTTGGAATATCTTTTAATCTACTAACTGCCATGGTTTTTTCATATCCTAAATGTCTTAGATTATTTGCTATGGTGGTAGATCTTACTGTGTTTGGACCTAATCCTAAAGCAATCATATTAATCCCCAAACCTTTGAGGGATTTAGTTATATTTCGTACAGCATCTGGATCTGATGGTTCTCCATCTGTCAATGTCAAAAAAATATCTGGTCTTTTTGATTGTAAAATTGGAAACATTTTATCGTAGACTTCAGCTAATGGGGTTGAACCATTAGCAACAATTTGCGCTAATCTTTTTGCAGTAATGCTGTTCCATTTGGTATTTTCTGGTTTAATGGACCAACAAACCATTGCTCTATTTTGTGTACTAAATGCATATACTGCAAACCTTACTTTAAGAAAAGATAATACTTCACAAAGTGCCAATGTTGCTTTTTTGTATTCTATGGCATCTGATGCAATGCTAGAAGAATGATCTAATAAGATTACAATTTTTGTTTTTATGGATTTTTTTACATCCATAAAAAATGGTTCATTACCTTCAATGTAACTTTCTTCATCAAATTCATCTCCTGATCTTAGATTCTGTTCTTTCCAACCTGATTTCCATTCCTTAAATTTCATTTTTAATCCATTGATCAAACTCATATCATAGATTGTTGTTTCATCAACATTCCTTGTTGATGGTATTTGAATTCCTATTGTTTCAGGTGCTAATCCTTTATTTTCTGTTTTTTTATTTTCATCTAGTAATACTTTGTATTCATCATACACATCATCACCTCGTATAATTGCAGCAGGGTCAACTTTTCCTAAATCACTTTCTTTATTTTTAGAAATTATTTTGAGTACTTTTAACAATTCTTCTTCAGACAATGCCATTCCTGCTTTCATAAAAGCTAAAGATACTGGAATTGTTAGAAGTGAATCAATGTCTAAAATTTTAATTATTTCACTTACATTTTTGTCAACCCAATCCGTATCTTGTTTTTCATTAATTGCTTTGCTAACAATTTTTTTTGCAAATATTGTTGCCTTTTTTATTTTCTCAAAATTACTTGATGGAATTTCCCCTTTTATCACTCCAAACATAAAATATTGATAAAATGCTTCTACAATTCTTGCTTTCCCATAAACTGTATGAAGTTGAGGTCTGGCAACTAACATGTATGTATAATTAAAGATGATTTCTTCATCCATTCCCTTCCAAATTTTCCTTCCTAGTTGTTCAACTCTTTGTGTTTCCATTGTATTGAGAATAAATCCAAATGCATGATCATTGCTGAGAATTTTCTTACAGAATTTTATTCTCATAGCCTCATACCACAATGATGTTCTAAATTGTCGATATTTTTGAAAGTCATTTCCGATTCTTTTTTCTAGTGGAGTTAAGATCACCTTATTTTCTTTGAGTCTTGTTATAGTTTCTACTTTATTTGAAATCTCTATTACAATATTGTCTTTTTCAGACCACCTTCTAACAAGAAAAGTAGCAATCTCTACTAAAGAATCATTTTTCAGTTGAATTGCTTGCATTTAATTCCCAAACATTGAAGTAATAATGTCGCTTACTTTTTGATATTCTATATTTCCCCACTGTGTATAGACATTTCCAAAAACAATATCTGCTATTTCTTTTGGTGACATTTCTTTATCTAATAATTTTCCAAAAGCAATTGTCTCTCTTAAGCTAGGTGAATAAAATAATTCTTCAACCGCAGCAGCTTGTCTTAATGTATTTGCTAGTTTGATCGCTTGAATTATTTCTGAATCGTGATCTCCTGAAACATATTTTTTTACAATTTCTAATTCTATATCCTCTGGAGGATATTCTAATCTAATTCGTACTGGGAATCTACTTAGTAATTGTGGTGGTAATTCTTTTGTTCCACTATGTGTAAGCGGATTGATTGTAGAAACTACAAACCAATTTTCTTTTGCTTTTATAATTTCTCCAGTTGATTCTTTTAATACGATTTGTCGTCTATCATCCAATGCTTCATCAAGTCGAAGTAAAACATCTGCTTCAGCTGAGTTAATTTCATCCAAGTAAAGCATATCTCCGCTTTTCATTGATTTTACCAAGAGGCCTTCATCAAAACTTACGGTTCCATCTTTCAGAGTTTTGCTACCTACTAGATGACTTTCTCTAGTTCTAAGACTGAAATTAATAGAATCAAGATTTAGATTCTTATTTTTTGCAAAATCTCTGACTAGTGAAGTTTTTCCAGTACCCTTTGGCCCTATAATGAGCACAAAAAGACCTGCCTCATATGCCTTGTTTAGAATTTTAATCGAATTATTCCAATCAAGATATTGTGCTTGTTCCAAAGTACGTTTTCATTGATTTGATCAATATTTAATATTAGATCTAAGAATCAAATGATTCTATTTTTGTAAATGCTTCATTGAGTCTTTGATGTAGTGTTTTATTCCATTCATCAAATCCTGATGGATCTTTTGGATAATTATTATAATGTTCAACCAACCATTGGTTTTCTTTAGAAGTATATCTGAGTCCGTCTGCAACTGTTTTATTCATTGCGCCTCTAATTATCATTCCAATCTTTCCTAATCCTGAAAAGTCTGGATGTTCACCTTTACTGATTGATTCAGCATCAAGTTTGCCCAAAAAGTGTTTCATTCCATAACTGATTTGTTCATTAGACATTTGTTGAATTAATCGTCTAAAGAGTTCAAGACCTGCAGTTTTGTATCCGTACTCTCTGATATAATCTAAATTGTATTGCCATAAACCTGCTTCAGAAACATCATTTGCTTCTAATGCTTGAGCTACATTATTTCCTAGAATTGTACCTGCAATCAAAGCTGGTCCTATACCGCCAGCATCGATTGGTTTTGGCATCCATGCTGAATCTCCAACCATCACGTATCCCCCTGACACCATACAATCGTTTTGTCTTCTAACTGAAACTTGGAATACTCCTGAATTATTGTTAATGTCTTCAGGATCTTCTGATAACTTTGCATTTTTGATTGCAGTATTTCTATAAAGATATTCTTTCATTAGTGATTCAACATTGTCTTTTTTACCGAGTCGTTTGTTTCGTTTATCTAATAGAGACTTTTCTACACCTAAACCAATGTTAACTTTGGTATCTCCTTTTGGGAATACCCATCCATATCCTCCAGGTGCAATATCTTGATCTAAATGAATAATACAATAATCTGGATCAAATTCAGTAAGATCTTTTTGTCCAGGTTCGAAATTCATGATGTATCTTCCCGTTGATTCTAAATCTCGTCTATCTATTCTCTTTTCTACTTTAGTGGAGTTTTGAAGTCCATTTCTAAGCATAGATGTAACTCCTGTTGCATCAATTACAATTTTTGATGTTTTCTTGAATGGTTGTTTTGTTTTGTTATCTACACCTTGAATTCCAGCTGCTTGCTGTCCATCATAAATTAGGCCTGTTAGATTAATTTCATATTCAAACTCAATACCCATTTTTTTACATCTCTCATTTTGAATTTCTGGTAATTTTTGACGATTTAACATAAATCCAGCGCCATCAAAAGGAATTGCAGTTTCTCTGTCTGGTGACAATGCCATGACCCCTTTTACGTCATGTTCAATTTCAGGTCTAGTCCATTCAATTTTTATTCTTTCTGACATAAAATCAACTGCTTCTTTTGAACATGCATCTCCACATACCCATCCAGCTAATGATTTTCTACCTGGAAGAAATTCTGTGTTTCTATCAACAACTAATATTTTCAGATTTTGATTTGAGTAGTGAGAAATAGCTTGTGCTGTAATAGTTCCAGCAAGACCTCCACCTGCAATTATAACATCATAATCTACCATGATATTGAAATTTGCCTATCTGTATTTAAAATAATACCATGATGGGACTCGAAATTTATGTGTCTGAACTACTGATCAATTAAAAAGGGTCGGTTCGTCGCGGCGTCTTCAAAGCTTTCGCTCAGACTGGAGCGGCTAATATTTCCTCATTCCCAAATTGTATAGTTCTATTATTACTATTTAATCTAGTTGGCAATTTGAAAAATTTCTGTAAATATTTTGACAGTATTTTTTTTGTTATAAATTGGGGTATGGATTTTTAATTTTATAGTATCTTTTTCTTTTATTACCATATTTCCTTTGATTAGTTCCTGCTTATCCAATCTCATGTGAAATTTAGAGTCCACCGTTCTTTCATCAATTTCTTCAATTAAGTCATTTACTTGTTCAGCAGATAACAATTTAACAAGTTTATTCATAAAATTCTGAGCCTGTTTTTTTACAATCTTTGTATTTAACACTATTATTGGATTTTCATAGTGACCAATTGTTTCTTCAATTATAAAATCCTCTTCTTTGACATCTAAAATCTCTTCAAAAGATTGAAAAATTTTTGAAATATCCTCAGTTGCATGAACAATTACATTAATAGTAATTTCAATCTTATTCACCATAATTGTAAAGAATAATTTTGGTTATTTAGGCTTCAAGTAATTTTGTTTCTTTGTCTGCAGTTCTAATGAGTTTTACTTTCTCAAGACCTACATGTCTTACTCTAATTACTTTTTTGAATGCTGCCATGATATCTGAATTAATTTTACTATAGCAGGTTGCTTGAACAAATTGATCAATTGTCATTTCTGGAATTGTTTTGTTAATTACATCTCTTGCAATTAATCGAAGAGCATGTTGTCTAGATGTATTTAATTGTCTATGAGTTAAAGCAAGTAATTTGATTCTAAAGATGTAGCCATCTTTTGTTTTGATATCGATGATAAAATTAATTTTTGATGAACCACGTCTAACTAAACTACGTAAAAATTCTTTTGAATACTCATATCTCTTGAAAATTGTTGATGCTTTATCACCATCTACCTTGTTAATTTGAAAATAGATTTTGTATTGATATTGTGAAGGATCTCCTTTTAGAATGTCATAAAGTGTTACTTCTAAAACCCTACCCACTGCATTATCATCATCTGTGATTGGAACATATGCAATTGGGACATTGTTAAATGAATTAGGTGCATGAACTGTAATCCAGCGTTTATCTCGCCATTTGTCTTTTATCCGACCTTTTCTACGTGCCAATTATTAACGACCTTTAAATCCAAAATATAAGGGTATGTCACTAAATCTCTTTCTGATTTCCCATGTAGTTCTGTAAAACACTGGGAATTCTAATGTGGCCATCATTAGTTTGGAAATTTTCCATAATCGATACTAAAATTCTAGTTGTGGCTATTAGAGTGCTATTTAGTGTGTGTAAATACTGTGTATCTTCATTTGTTTTATCTCTAAATCTGATCTTCAATCTTCTTGCTTGATAGTCTAAACAATTTGAGCATGAAACAATTTCTCTATATGCATTTTGTCCTGCCATCCATGCTTCAATATCATATGTCTTTGCTGAAATTTTTCCCATATCTCCAGTTGACAATAACATTACCCTGTAAGGAATTTCTAAGCTTTGATAAAATTCTTCAGTAATTGCTAACATTCTTTCATGTTCTTTCCAAGAATCTTCTGGTCTAGAAAATACAAATTGCTCAATTTTATCAAATTGATGAACTCTGAAAATTCCTTTTTGATCTCTTCCATGCGCACCAGCCTCTTTTCTAAAACATGGACTGACACCTGCATATCTTAAGGGTAGATCTTTTCCTTCAATGATTTCTTTTGATCTCATTGCTGCCATGGCGTGTTCAGATGTTCCAATCATGTATAGATCTTCATCTTCAATTTTGTAAATTACTTCTTCAAAATCATCCGCAATTACTGCACCTTCCATCGATTCTCGATTAATCATATAAGGCGGTTGAATGAGAGAATATTCTTTTTTTGAAAGAAAATCCAATCCATAGGAAATTAATGCTTGATTTAATCGTACGAGATCATTTTTTAGATAATAGAATCTTGCACCGGCTACCTTTGCAGCTCTTTCCAGGTCTACTAAATCTAAGTTTTCTGAAATATCAATATGATCATTTATTTTAAAATCAAATACTGGGATGCTTCCCCATTTTTTTATTTCTTTGTTAGCATCCTCGTCTGCCCCAATAGGAACTGATTCATGAACTAGGTTTGGAATTGTTAATGCCAATTTAGTATATGTATTTTCGATATCCTCCTGTTCTACTTCTAATTTTGCAAGTTCGACTGATGTATTTTTCATTTTTGATAAAATTGATGATGCATCTTCTCCCTTTTTCTTTTTTTCTGAAATTTCTAAGGCTACATGATTTTTCTTTTTTCGTAATTCATCTGTCTTAATTATAAATTCACGTCTTATTTGATCACATTCAATTAATGTATCCAAATCAAAATCTACTTTTCTTGCTTTTAGCATATCTCGAATAATTTGTGGTTTTTCTTTGATTAATTTTGGATCTAACATTATTCAATCACCTTTAACGCCACTTGGATATGTTCCATTATTTCGTCAACGGTTCCAATTAGATGTTTCATGTTTTTCTTACTTTCAAAATTAAAAACTAGTTTGTTATCAATATTTTCAATACAGAGACTCAATCCTTCTGGAAAATCTACATTATCAGGCGCTAGAGCTTTTTTGACTGTTTTTGCCTTTTCTTTTGATATATTATTGAGAACTAGTTGTACTTGACACGTTAACGACATTTACTTCTAAATAGTTAAGAAATTCATCCAATTTGTCTTTAGTTATTTTTGCTCCTGCTGCTGCATTATGACCTCCTCCTATACCGTCACATTTCTCAGCACCTCTTCTCATTAATTCATTAAGATTGATGTTTGATTTACACCCGAAGGCTTTCCTTGAGGAAAATTTGATTGTATTTGCTTCTCCATTTGTTCTTAAAATTACAATTTTTCCTGAATTTTTTGGTGATCCTGCTATTAATGATGAAATGGTGCCAGTCATTGTTTCTGGCACTATGTCTTCCCCATTTACCAGTATGCAAGTCTCATTTTCAGAAATCCTCCATCTTTCATTTGATAAAATATTCATATATTCTCTAATCATCTTTCTGTAATCTGTTAGAATGGTTTCAGCCTCTCTTAGAATCTTATTTCTATCTCCCATACATACTGCCATTCCAACACCTGAACGATTAATTCTTCCACATGAGTTTAACATGGTTGAAAATTCTCTTCCATCTCGTAAAAACCCTCTATTGTCTTCTCTTGGAAATGTATACGTATATCCAATTAATTCTGACATTATCTCGGTGGCATTTTTTCCAGAAGCAAATTCTGTAATTGATTCAATTACTTGTTTTTTTTCTTCTTCATTTAGTTCTGCTGGGACTCTCCATCTACCTCCTTCTTTCAGATTAATCCCTGATGAATTTAGGAGTGACAGACATGCCTCTCTATTCCAAGTTAAACCTTCGATAAATGGCTGTGAAGTAAATGCTAGGGCTTCAGGAAGTGGTCTTGTTTCTCTTCCTACTAACAATAAATCCAAATCCATACTCATCAAACCTATATCTTTGGCAATATTGGCAATTTCAAAATTTTTACCTGTAAATGATTTTCTCTCCCCTTGATCTTGCCTATCCCCTAATGCTGAAACAACTGCAATAGCAGATAAATCCGAATTTTTTTCATCCAGTGCAATAGATGCAAGAAATGCCATTCCTCCTGCACAAATCTCAATCCCACCATCAATTCCATATTTCCATGAATTTATGACATTTTCATTGTCTAATTCTTCATCTGGGATTTGATGATGATCTAAAATAATCCAGTTATCATCTAATGTTTTATCTAACTCATTTGCAAAACCGCTACCTAGATCAGTTACTATATGAAAATCCCTGGAATCTGTTTTGAAAGATTCAATTATATTTTTGCTAAATTCTTTTGACGTTCTAACGGTACATTTGGCACCTGCTCTGATTAGAGCTTTAGTGATTATACTGCCAGATGCAAGTCCGTCACAATCAATATGAGTTGTAATTGAAATTGATTTTTTTGATTTTATACAATCTAAGATTTTATCTTTGAATGTTGAAAGTGAATCATCAAGCGAACTTGTCATTACTCTAATTGAGCAACCACTGATTTATATTTCCAGGTTTTAGAAATTCTTCCAATTCTTTTGTAGTATACAGACAGTCTGTGAACTTTGGCTTCAATTAATTCCAAAGATCTGACATTTCTATTATCTCCTTTGTTTGCTTTAAGATGTTTTTGAAGACCTATTGCTTTTCTAACTATGTTTTCAAGATCTTCAGGCATTTCTGCTTTCAAATCATGTTCTTCTAAAATCTGACCCATACTTTTTTTGGTAATTGATTTGATTAGGGGAATTGCATGTTGATCTCTCAGCTTAATTCCAATCTGACTAGGAGTTAGTCCATCTTTGGTATACTTGATCACTAATTCTTCAATTTCTGTAGGACTCTGAGTAACCCAAGAAGGTGTACGAAGTATGGCTGGTCTGATGGAATGTGATTTTCCATGTCTGTGTGTGTGCATTCGTCCCATAATTTGCCTGATTATAGAACAGAATTAAACGTTACTTATACTGATCTCGTACATTGTAGCAGAATTTGGGGTTTTGAATAAAAGTTAAATAAGTCTCTGGCGCCAAATCGAACAGGTAAACAGTATGAATACGAAAGTAATCTTAACAGCATCCCTAATCGCTGTAGTATTTACCGCCGGTTACTATGCAGAAAATGCAATTGCATTTGCACAATACATGGGTAACGTTGGTGGTGAAGGCCAAACAGGATCATACACCCTAGAAGAAGCACTTGAACTTCAAAGACGAAGAATTGAATCAGCTGAAGCAAATCCATCTTCTGGTTCAGGAACTCCGTATCTTGATGCAGGTGGTGTAGTCGGTGCTACACTTATTGCAGCAGCCGTATTCGGTGGTATTGCAGGAGCTTTCTTCATTAGAGGAAGATCTGGTAAATACGCAGCAATGGGTAGAGGATAAGAAAACCTCACTTTTCTCTTATTTTATTATCGTCTCTTAGTGGATACTCACCTCGTACTGGATACTGATCTCGCATTTTTTAATAATAAGAGAAATGTATATATCGCACAAATAGAGCCAAAATAATATGATTCCTATCGTAGGTACTTTCCTAAGTATTCTGTCTTCACTTACAGGACAATTAGGACCAAACTATGATCCATTAT
>Ga0224507_10000989_pt1 | contig 11325 bp, 11 predicted proteins | sample SF_Jan12_sed_USG_3_FD_170159 | JGI IMG/M metagenome (GOLD analysis project Ga0224507, IMG submission 170159) | Sediment microbial communities from San Francisco Bay, California, United States - SF_Jan12_sed_USGS_13 | ecosystem: Environmental > Aquatic > Marine > Sediment | place: USA...
ATAAAGCTCACAGGAACCCCAATAAAGACCCAAAAGGCGACCGATGGACGCAGAAACAGCGTCAATAGCAGCAGCACCAGAATACCGCCCTGAATCGCATTATTAGTCAGCGTCTGTAGTCGCTTTTTGACGATATTGGAGCGGTCACGCCAATAGGTCAACTCTACCCCTTCGGGCATATCCTGCTGATGCTCTGCCACGTAGGCCTTCACACTATCGGCTACATCAATCGCGCTCTGGTCAGCAACCCGATAGACATCGACGAAAGCGGCCATCTTGCCGTTAAAGCGACTACGTAGTGGCGCCTCTTCAAAACCATCATTGACCTGAGCCAGCTCGCGGAGTTTAACCACACTACCATCGGGTTTGGTGAGGATCGTAATATTCTCGAACTGATCACGCTGGTAGGCCTGCCCCTTGGAACGCACCAGAATCTCGCCCCCTTCGGTCTTAATATTACCCGCCGAGATGTCTTTGGAGCTGTTGGCAATTTTCTTGGCCACCTCACCCAAGGTCAGTCCATATTGGCGCAAACGCTGCTGGGATATCTCAATAGCGATCTCAAACGGGCGCACCGAGTCGAGTTCTACCTGAGTGATTCCGGGGATGCGTTGCAGATCATCTTTCACACGTTCGGCCAGATGACGAATCTCCTTCTCAGAGTAGTCACCCGCAACGACGGTGGTAATCACCTCGCGCCGATGGAAAATAGGCAAGCTCACCACCGGGCGCTCCGCATCAACAGGGAAGTTATTGATCGCATCGACACGTCCCTTGATATCGGCCAGCATATCTCTGGCATCATAGGCTGGATCAAGCTCTAATCCGATGGAGGCCAGCCCCTCTGCCGAACGACTGGTGATCTCCGTTATTCCCACAAGATCCTGTACCGCTTCTTCCACCAAAATGGATATCCCCTGCTCCACATCCTCTGGTGTGGCTCCTCTCAGCGGAACGGTAACGGTGATCTGCTGACGCTCAATGGTCGGAAAGACCTCAAGCGGGATACGTTGCGAAAGTGAGAGCAATCCCGCAATCAAAATAGTGATCATCAACAGGTTGGCAGAGACGTGATTCCGGGCAAACCATGCAATCATCGTCAGTATCTACCTTACGCTTCTTTTATCGGCTTTATTCTCTTGCTCAGCACCCACGATCTTCACGCGGGTACCACTGCTCACCTGTCCTAGTGGCGTTATCACCAGCTCATCGCCACCCTGGACACCTTCACTGATGAGCGCTTCATGGGCGTTCTGCCATGCCACTTTGATCTCGGTGCGCTGCAATAGCCCATCCTTCAGCAGATAGATGTAGCTCCCCTGGTAGATCGCCGAGTTGGGAATAATCATTGCCTGTTCAACCGTGCGACCTTCGATTTGAGCTGTCACAAATTGACCGATCTTCAAGGGTCTGCGATCTGCGTTTGTATCACCAAAGGGATCATCAATCTGGGCTGTTATGTAAAGCTGCTGAGTCTTCTCATCAATCGCACCGGCAGTTCTAACCACCGTGGCGCTCCACCGCTGACTATCGGCTCCCAGTGAATTGATGATGGTCGCTTTGGGGCGTTTGGTTGAAAGATTACTCTCAGGCAGTTCTATAAACGGCAGCTCGCTATTTTTCAGAGGAAGGGCAATCTCCAGCCGATCAACGGCGTAGATCTCCGCCAATTTTGTCGCTGAAGAGACCACACCACCAATATCGACACTCTTCACCAGAACCCGACCACGATAGGGAGCCTTAATTTGAGTACGTTCAACCGCCAACCGCGACTGCTTGAGCTTGGCTCTGGCCGAATCTATTTTAAGTTTGGCCGCCTCTAGTTGTGGCTTACGTAACGCAAAGTCTGAAGCCTTACCCTTCCTACCGAGATTACGCCAATCTTTCTGCGCTTGATCTGCAAGTGCTTGCTGCTCTTCATAGCCAACCCGCATCTCTGCCAATTCGGCTTCGGCAATCTCTACCTGAACCTTGTAGTCGCGTGGGTCGATGGTAAGCAGCACATCGCCCGCCTCAAAAAATCCCCCTTCATTAAAGTTGGGATTGACGTCGATAATCTGTCCGGAGACCTGAGAGGAGAGTTGGCCTCGCGTGCGAGGTGATATTTTGCCAAAAGAGTCGAGAACAACCTGATATCGCTGAGGCTGAAGCGTCATGCTCTCTACCGATATGGTTGGAGCGGGGGTCGCTGCCTTCTTTTTGGCCTCTGGTTTAAAGTGGCTGACCAGCTGTATTACGACCACAGTCAGAACGATAACGATCAGAGGAGAGTATTTTCGAATATTCATCAAACGGATTAATTAACGCGCAGCGCACTCATGACTAATTATAGAAGTGCCTATTATAGTGCGATTATTACGAGATCCGATACTCCGAAATAACCCCTCGCAACTCTTGAGAGATCGATGACAACTCTTCACCTGATTGCATCACCGATGAAGTATTAGATACTGCGCTATCACTCACTTCGGTAATTCTATTCATATTTTGGTGAATTCGGGAAATCGCTTCCCCCTGCTGTTCACTCTCAGCAGAGATCATCTGATTAAGGTTACTAATATTCTGTACTGCCGATGCAATTATTTGCAGAGAGGAACCCGCCTCCGTTGCCGACTCGACCCCCTGCTTTAATTGAGCATGACTTCGCTCCATTGTGGCGACTGCAGCCCTGCTCTTGTCCTGTAAGCGTTCAATCATCGTTTGAATATCCTGCGTCGACTGATTCGTTCTGCTCGCAAGAGTCCTTACCTCATCAGCAACCACTGCGAAACCACGTCCATGCTCACCCGCTCGTGCTGCCTCAATAGCGGCATTGAGGGCTAAGAGGTTAGTCTGTTCTGATATTCCTCTAATCACATCAAGCACACTACCAATTGATAGTGTTTCCGACTCAAGCTGATTGATTACCGTCATCGTTTCATCAACTCCTTTAGAGAGCTGATCCAGCTGACTAATTGTTCCCTGCACAATGCTGGCTCCACTTTGAGCACTATTATTGGCATTTTGGGCCACCTCAGCGGCCTCTCGCGTATTTGAAGCGACCTGTTGAATGGAGTGATCAACATCAACAACAGCCGATAGCGCAATATTGGAATCACTCTGCTGTTGAAGTGTGTTGGCGCTGGTCTCTTCAGTCACCTTAATCAGGTGGCTCGATGATGTCATCAAGCGATCAGAAGCACTACTCACATCCATACACATCGTTCTTAATGTGGCAGCCATGCGATTAAAGCTTTTTATAATCTCTCCGACCAAATCGTGACTCTCCATTGAGCAATCATGCCTGAGATCTTTATTACTAATTGCATTTGCAACCTCAGAGACCCGATTGAGACGTTTGAGTAGAATAATATTGACCAACCAGAAGTTAGCCATACCGATCGTCATGCCTGCAACCAGACAACCAACGACAAACCAGACAAACATTCCCTCTTTCCAATCAACAAAAAACTGCGCGTAAACGGGAAAGATCATGCCCATGGACAGACCAAAACCCAAAAATGCAAAACGTAAATTTCGTAATATACTTGGCTTCATTTTGAACATTATTTATCTCCAATAACGAGCAGATCTATTTTTAGATCCCAATAGTACACTAAGATTATTCTTACAACAGTTGATTAAAGGCTATCTTTTTATATGCAGTGAGAGAAATCCCTCAGAGAGGGTTCCAGAGATTACACTACCACATCACATAACCAGTAGATGGCTGTCCTTAACGCACCGAGCATATGGACAAATTTCCGCCCGGTAATAAGCTGGAAAAAGGAGAGAAACTAGTTTAGGATGCGCCCCTGCTTCGAGTCACAATCTACCGACTCAATTCAGATGATTCAACCATGCCGGGGTGGCGAAATTGGTAGACGCAGGGGATTCAAAATCCCCCGGGAGCAATCCCTTGACGGTTCGAGTCCGTCCCTCGGTACCATCTTCAGGCCATATTCTTGGCCTAATAAAAAGTCCTATAATCAGTTAGTTAGAACTTGAATCGGGACATTAAATCTTCAAGTTGATTTGAAAGCTCCACCAACTTATCACTCATTTCCAGCGAGCGGCTGGCGCCATCTGCCGTATCAGACGATATCTCGTGAATATGGGTGATACTGCGATTAACCTCATCAACCACCTCACTCTGCTGTTCAGACGCCGTCGCCATCTGCTGGTTCATACCCATAATGGTGCTCACATCACCCGAGATCATCGCCAGTGATTCAGCCGCACCTTCAACCTTCTCTTCACTCGTAACAACACCCTTTTGTGAGCGTTCCATCATACTTACAACATTGCGTGCATCACTCTGTAACTTCTCGATCATTGTGCGAATATCTTCTGCTGATTGGTTAGATCGCGAAGCCAGAGTTCTTACCTCATCGGCCACCACAGCAAAACCACGACCTTGCTCACCAGCTCGAGCCGCCTCAATAGCCGCATTAAGTGCTAATAGATTAGTCTGCTCGGCAATACCTTGAATGGCACTCAGGACAACCCCAATCGCTTCGATCTCTTTATCGAGATCTTTGACTCCGTTTGATGCGTTGGAGATATCTCCCATCATCACGCTAATAGAGCCCAGTGCCTCCGTAGAGACCAGCGCACCATTTTTTGACTCTGCATCCGCACCTTCAGAGGCTTTTGCCGTCTCTTGGGCATTATTAGCCATATCCTGAACCGTATGACTCATCTCAGTGATTGCAGCGGCAATCGACTCAATGTCGCTCTGTTGTTGCTGTACACCTCGTGATGTGTCACTAGAGATCTCCTCAGCGGTTTTCGCAACCGTCACGATTTCAGTGGCTGAATGCTGAACCTGCTGGAAGGCAGATCCAACTCGATCAATCATGCTATTAAATGCCATCGACAACTTGCCAATGCAGTCATATTCATTCTCAACAACCAATCTTTGGCTGAAATCACTATTTTGCTCAATTTCATGAATCACCTCTTGAACACGCTTAATTCTTTTAGTCACCATTTCTCGGAACAGATAACTAATAACCACGAAACCAAAAAAGTAGATAAGCATCTGAAATCCTGCAGAGACCCACAAATTATTTGATACTTTTTTATCCATATCACCCAGAGAATAGCTCACACGAACGGCTCCCAATATCGTATCTTCAGGAACCTGATGACAGAGTAGACAGTTGGTTCCGCGATACTCTTTTTTTGCCCGAATAGGATTAATAACCGTCAGAACCCGTTCACCATCAACCTTTCGGATCTCCAGAATCGACTCACCTTTCATCGCCCGCCTATCCAGATCATCCTGTGGCTTTTCATGTTCCAGACCCGCACCATAGATCGAACTGACATCATCGCCCCGAATAATACGCGCCTCTTTGACGCCCTCACGATCTTCCATCTTTGACTTAATCAATTCACGATTAGCCATCGCCCCTGAGAGCATTAAGACATTAATACCATCAAAATAGGTATCTGCCGCATCTTTGGTCTGGCTTTCAACCAGATGAAGAACCAGTTCTTCCTCACTTGAGGATGAGTACTTTAACGTCACGACAAAGAGGATAAGGAAGATAATCGACAACGCGAGAGTGATTTTGGTCTGGATAGAGAGTTGAATGCTATTTTTCATAAAATATATTCTTACGATTGAGTGAGGCAAATGTTTGGAGTCCATGAAGGGCTGATTGGTGCAGATGGTCTATTCATCTATATCTTTAGACACCTTCATTCAACAACCATCCTAGGTAAAAGAGATCCTTATTTCAACCTAAATATTTACGTTATCTTTACGGGTACCTCGTAATAATCTCTTCCGTACAATCCTGTAGAATTAATTCGTCATTCCCTAGTAAAATAGGGCATCCAAAAACCAACTGACTGATAGCAAGACTATGGCTCAATACATCTATACCATGAACCGTGTCGGCAAAATCGTGCCGCCAAAGAGAGAGATCCTCAAAGATATATCTCTCTCCTTCTTTCCCGGTGCCAAAATTGGCGTACTCGGACTCAACGGTTCGGGAAAATCAACCCTGCTGCGAATTATGGCGGGAATTGATACAGATATAGAGGGTGAGGCACGTCCTCAAAATGGGATTAAGGTCGGTTATCTGCCGCAGGAGCCACAACTTGATCCGGATAAGGATGTTCGTGGCAATATTGAAGAGGCGCTAAACGATATACAGGATGCTCAGGCCGAACTGGATAAGGTCTATGCCGCCTATGCTGAGCCCGATGCCGACTTTGATGCCCTCGCCGCACAACAGGCGAAGCTGGAGAATATTCTTCAAGCATCGGATGGTCACAATATTGAACGTACTATGGAGATCGCCTCCGATGCGCTACGCCTCCCCCCATGGGATGCCGATGTCACCAAACTGTCCGGTGGTGAACGCCGCCGAGTCGCACTCTGCAAACTTCTGCTATCCAGCCCCGATATGCTGCTGCTCGATGAGCCGACTAACCACCTCGATGCCGAGTCGGTCGCCTGGTTGGAGCGTTTCCTACACGACTTCACGGGGACTGTTGTAGCAATTACCCATGATCGCTACTTCCTCGACAACGTAGCCGGCTGGATCCTTGAACTCGATCGCGGTCACGGTATTCCATGGGAGGGCAACTACTCCTCATGGCTAGAGCAGAAAGAGAACCGTCTGGAGAGCGAGGCCAAGCAGGAGCACTCTCGTATTAAGGCGATGAAACAGGAGCTTGAGTGGGTGCGCAGCAATCCTAAAGGTCGCCACGCCAAATCAAAGGCGCGGATGGCTCGCTTTGCCGAGCTGCAGTCGGGTGAATATCAGAAGCGTAATGAGACGAACGAACTCTACATTCCACCCGGACCTCGTCTAGGTGATATGGTCATTGAAGCGACGGGGATCACCAAAGGATTTGGTGACCGTCTGCTGGTCGATGACTTGAGCTTTAACCTTCCTCCCGGTGGAATCGTCGGGATTATCGGCCCCAACGGTGCAGGTAAAACAACCCTGTTCCGTATGTTGGTCGGAGAGGAGACTCCAGACTCCGGTGAACTCAAACTTGGTGAGACAGTCAAACTCGCCTATGTTGATCAGAGTCGTGATGACCTTGATGGTAATAAAACCGTGTGGGAAGAGATCTCTGAAGGTCTCGATAATCTCACCATTGGTGGCTACGAGATAAACTCCAGAGCCTATCTGAGTCGTTTTAACTTTAAGGGAAGCGATCAGCAAAAACGTGTAGGCGACCTTTCGGGTGGTGAACGCAACCGTCTGCATCTCGCCAAGCTATTAAAGAGTGGAGGTAATCTGCTACTGCTTGATGAACCGACCAATGACCTTGATGTAGAGACACTACGTGCACTGGAAGAGGCGTTACTTGAGTTTCCCGGCTGTGCCGTGGTTATCTCGCATGATCGCTGGTTCCTTGATCGTATCGCGACCCATATTCTAGCGTTTGAAGGCGATTCAACCGTAAACTGGTTTGAGGGGAACTACGCCGACTATGAAGAAGATCGCAAACGACGTTTAGGAGATGCGGCAGATCAGCCGCACCGCATCAAATACAAGCCGCTAACTAAATAGCAGCCAATTTTGCATGTTATTGATCAGTTAGAGGTTAATCCTCTAACTGATCGACCTCTTCATCAATCGACTCATGTTGACCGGGGTGGAGTACCGCCTCGGTATCACCAAGGTCATCAGCACCCAGATCTTCTAAGGCACCTCGTACATCCTCAGGTTCGGCGCTCGCTTTCACCTCAAGATCTTGCCACATTTCAGCATCAATCTCATCAACGGCACCATCGAAGAACTGCACCTCTATCAGACCAGTGTCTTCATCATTTGCCACCACCTCAAAATATCGATTTTCGATATCCTGGTACCAACGACCTAGTTCAGGTTTTATACTACTCATGATGCACCTCACTTCGCTAAACTGTAACGAGTTATTGTCTTCACTAATATCCACTTTACTCTCATGACGAATCCTTTATCAACAAAAACCGTATCAAAGATGTTGCCCACAATTGCCATTAGTCGTTGTCTTGTCGGAGATCCCGTACGCTACGATGGGGAGTCTAAATTTAAGCCCAAATTAATCAAGAAGTTAGAAGATATTTTTACCTTAATTCCTATCTGTCCTGAAGTGGAGATCGGACTCAGTGTTCCTCGCCCACCTATCCATATTGTAGAGAGAAAGTCCGTATTAAAAGTAGTTGTTATCGAAGATTCTGACCGAGATCTTACCGAACCACTGCAAAGCCTGGCTCGTGAAAAAGCAAAACTTCAGATAGATGGTTTTATTCTCAAGGCACGCTCACCCAGTTGTGGCTTAACGAGCACACCACATCTTCTTGAAAATGGTACGGTCATTTATGGTGCAGGAATATTCACTGATGCCTTTCATAAAGCCAATCCCCAAATCCCCATGATTGAAGCCGAGATGCTTGAATCTCCTCAACAATTTAAAAAATTCATTGAAGAGGTGACCGCAGCCACCACAAATTGCTAAAATAGCCACTTCTGTTCCGCAACTCTTGAGAACCCACTATGGGTGATGAGCCTATTCACACCACCATCTACCGCAGCAAACATAAACAGGGTCTCTATCTCTTTCTTGCGGAGGCCGATAAGTTTGATGTTATTCCGCAAGAGATCATGAAAGGGCTCGGTGAACTGGAAAAGTCGATGGAGCTTGAACTCCATGAGAACCGTACCCTCGCACAGAGCGATGTGATAGCAGTCATGAACAACTTGAAAGAGCACGGTTTCCACATTCAACTGCCCCCCAAAGATTTCAATCTTGAAGAGCAGATTAAAACTATTATCTAAATAACTATTAGGAATTTAAGATGTCGCTACTCCGCCCCTTCCCCGCACTTCGACCCGCCGCTGGCCGTGCCGAAGATGTTGCTGCACCACCCTATGATGTACTCAACAGTGCCGAAGCACGCGAAAGAGCGGATGGCAAACCCTGGAGCTTTCTGCATATCTCCAAGCCCGAAATTGATCTCCCCGAGGGAACCGACCCCTACGATGCAAGCGTCTATGCCAAAGGGAAAGAGAACTTTGATCGCATGCTTAAAGAGGGTGTGTTGATTCAGGATGATAAACCCTGTTACTACCTCTATCGTCTCATCATGGGATCGCACCAACAGATTGGTCTAGTCGCTGCTGCTTCAGTTCCTGACTACGATACCAATCGTATCCGCAAACATGAATTCACCCGTCCGGATAAAGAGGATGATCGTGTACGTCAGGTAGACACCCTCAACTGTCAAACCGGCCCCGTCTTTCTCACCTACCGCCACGATGCAACCATCGATAAGATTGTCAATGAGGTGACCGCTGGCGACCCTGAGGTCAACATCACCACTGACGATGGCATCGAACATGCGTTCTGGCCGGTGACCGATCAGGCAACAATCGATACAATCACCAACACCTTTGATGCGATGAATGCGATCTACATCGCCGATGGCCACCACCGCTCGGCAGCGGCATCTCGTGTTTGTGCCTCACGCAAGGCAGCTAATCCCAACCATACAGGTGATGAGGCCTATAACTATTTCCTCACCGTCACCTTCCCCGATAACCAGATGATGATCCTCGACTACAACCGAGTCATCACCGACCTCAATGGTTTGGATAATGAGAGCTTCCTTGCGAAAGTTGCAGAGCGTTTTGAAGTGACCAAATCAGCCACCACCATACGCCCTCATAACAACGCCGAATTTGGTATGTATCTCGACAGAAGCTGGTACAAGCTCACTATCAAGCCTGAGCTGATTCCAGCCGATGACCCTGTTGCCCGTCTCGATATAAGTTTGCTAGCAAATAACCTGATCGATCCAATCTTGGGTATTAGCGATCCACGCCGTGACAAACGTATCGACTTCGTTGGTGGTATTCGTGGTCTCGAAGAGCTGGAAAAACGTGTAAACAGTGGCGAAATGGCCGCTGCCTTTGCCCTCTACCCCACCTCGATGGATCAGCTGATGAGCGTTGCCGATGCCAATGAGGTTATGCCACCAAAATCAACCTGGTTTGAACCTAAACTGGCAGATGGTCTTGCATCACATATGCTCGATTAATAAACATAAGTTAAATAGAAAGGGAGCTTCGGCTCCCTTTCTATTATGAATATCTAATGCCTGCTATTAGCCCTCGCAGGTAAGAAGTGGAACAAGCCCATATTATTAAATATAAATTAACACTGAGCTTCTTGAGCAGGTTTGCTATGTTAAGCATGGGATTTTAGCAACTAATTCCTAAACTAAAAAAGGTAAACACTTAAGTGTGTACTAATCAATTACCCAGGTAAGGTTGAAGTATCTACGGCACTTGCAAACTCTGAGTAGTTCAAACAAGCAATATTCTGAAGTTGTATTCATGGTATGATAGTAAGCATATTTCCTGTTCACCCGGATTCATATATCTATTACCGGATAACAGAATATCCCGTGGTTCCACAGGACGGATCACTTCCTCTATTTCCACTACTTTTTTAATCTTGTCTGTTCATCATTGCTCAATTGAATCGGTCTGCAATGCTTGAGCTGAAATATTTCTACTCACCATTCAGGAGTGAATACCATGAGCAAAGGACAAAACAGTACTAAAGAGGGTAAAAAGAAAGCTCTCTTGACGCCAAAAGAGAAGAAGGCAGCAAAGAGAGATAAGAAAAAGGGATCAAGCTCAGGATTAATGGCATAAATCACCTTAACCAAGTTACCAATGCAGGCATGATGGACACTAACTCAGACAAGCAGATGTATAAGGTGGTGGCGGTCAAAAAGATCGCGACACCTGAAGGAATGCCAGGAGATAACTGGCATCGTTATCTAATACGGTGCGATAAGTCTGAAATAGAGGGCATGAAGCCCGGCACATTGAGCAGCGTCACCCAGCATGCAGAGAGCGTTGCCGAAGATCTAAATGCACGTTCTGGTGGTGCATGGACGGCTCGTAAACGTGTGTAACACCACACACAACTATCACTTGTTCACTTCTCTTACAGGTGAACAGCAAATGCATTATGGACTTCCCCTAACACCATAAACATCGAACAATGTCCGTATAGGGAAGCGGTCACTACACTGTTCAATATAATATAAACCTTGCCTGATTAACAATTAGCTGCAAATTTCGTCGACCATTCCAAATATTGATATCGGGACGATAGGCGATCTCTACCTTACCTTCTACAGGCTCCACTTCATCAGATGATGCAAAGAAGTAGATCGCATCAATAGTCTGCTGACATCCCTCTCTTCGCAAAACCATTTTCAAGTGCTTTTCTGCCAACCACTTAAATTGAACAACCTCAAAGGTGCCATCAAACAGTGGTGGTTCAAAGCCCTGCCCCCATGGAAGAGAAAGA
>Ga0224507_10000990_pt1 | contig 11322 bp, 10 predicted proteins | sample SF_Jan12_sed_USG_3_FD_170159 | JGI IMG/M metagenome (GOLD analysis project Ga0224507, IMG submission 170159) | Sediment microbial communities from San Francisco Bay, California, United States - SF_Jan12_sed_USGS_13 | ecosystem: Environmental > Aquatic > Marine > Sediment | place: USA...
AGATAAAAACCATACTGGGCATCAAATTAGACGATTTTTGAAATTTTCTTTTATTATGATTTAATCTTTTATGCTCTTTTGAACTAAATTATCTAAAGTCTTCATCATTAGTCCAGTCGTTACCTTGAACATTCCATTGATTACATTTACAGCACTTTTTGACTCCTCGTTGAGCATCTATATCTACACAAAAACAGTGTATTCCTTTTCCAGTTGGATCGTGACGACAAAGTTTTTGCATGGTTTCATTGGTATCTTTTTCTTAATTATCTTATTGGAACAATTTATTCAAAAAGTTATAACATTCCAAATTCATTATTTTGTAGGAATGGATGACTCCTTTGATAGAGAAAAAATCGTAGATTGCATGTTTGATCCTATCACTTCTTCTATTTTGGCGGAACTAGAGGATGGCGAAAAAGAATGTTCATTTTTAGCCCAACAATCCTCAATTTCTGAATTAGAAATTCTTGAGAGGCTCTCATATTTGATTGAAAATGGATTCATTTCTAAAAACTCTAATGATGGAAAATGCTTACTTTCTGCAAATTCTGACAAACTTACGAGTATAGTTGAAAATAGTGATAATTTTGATACGGCCATTAGTGAACTAGAAAAAATGGATAGCTACCTAAACTGATCTCTTTCTATTTTTAATTCCGTATATTCCAATTACAACTAATCCTATCATTCCAATGAGAAGTGTAGATGTGGATATGATTGAAATAATATTTTTTTTGTTTGCATCAGGAAGTGGCCCAATTGCTCCTGTAACATAAATTCCTTCATCATTAGAACTCTGAATTACTAATTGGTAAGTTCCAGTTTCCAGCACATCAAATTTTTCTTCTATGGTATCTTCATTTACTTCTTGAAAAATTATTTCAATGTCTGACGGATCTAATATTTTGATGGATATTGTATTTTCTTTAAATTCCATTACTTGAACTGCAAAAATCCCTATTGGTGTTTTCTCCATGTCCAAGTCTACTGAAATTGTAACTGTTTGTGTTGAACTTATTTCTCCGTTACCTTGGTTTATCCCCTCCAAAGTCACTTGGTTTCCAACTATTGACACTACTAGTCCTGTGACAATTAACAATCCCAAAATAACAATAATTAATCCTGATTTTTGCACAGATTAAGCCTGATTCTCTTTAGTTTAAACCTAATTTTTTCAAAACTTACAAAGCCCGTTGTAATTGCATTGATGATTTCTATCGGGATTGGATTGCATAATTTTGGTGAAGGACTTGCCATTGGTGCAGCTGTTGGGATGGGTTCTGCTGTATTTAGCACTTTTCTAATTGTAGGATTTGCTTTGCATAATACTGCTGAACAGATTGCCATTGCAGCACTCATGTCTGGAGGAAAATTAATGCTTGGAAAACTAGTAGCGATGGGGTTAATTGCTGGCAGTCCTGCCATTTTTGGTGCATGGATAGGCGGTTTTGCATATTCTCCATTCACATCAGCAATCTTTCTTGCAATTGGAGCAGGTGCCATTTTTCAAGTAATTGTTGTTATATTGAAGTGGATTCAAGAGGAAAGCGACAAAAATCTCTCTAGTTTAGCTGTAATATCTGGTTTTGCAGTCGGTATGTTGGTGATGTATTTGACAAGTATCTTGGTTTAATTTGGTTCTGGATGAATGGTAATTACTGAATTTTTAATTTCCGCTCTAATGATATGTTCAATCTCTGATGTCAAATCATGAACCTTTTCAATCGATAATTCCTTGTTAAATGAGCAATCAATATCTATCTTGAGAATATTTTCAAATTTCAAAGATATTATGCGTCCTATTTTCTTGATTTCTGGATATTTTTCTAATATTGTTTTAATTTTTTCTTCAGTTTCAATATCTTCTATATTGAAATTTTCAGGAACTGTTACAAATGGTTCTAGATGAATTGTGGCATGCATGATGTCTGGGAATTGTTCTTGAATTTTTTCTTCAATTATTTCAGAAATTTTATGAGCCGATAAGAGATTAATCTCCCTATCTACCATTACGTGCAAATTACAATACGTGTTTCCTTTTGTTTTATGTGTAGTCACGTTATGAACTCCCTTAACGCCGTCAACACTTTTTGCAATCTCTAGGATTTTTGCATCTGGTGGTACGTCCTTCCAATTTGGCTCAAAATGAATCGTAGTTGCTGCGTTAGATATTTTGCTTTTTATGTTTTTCTCAACACTGACGCTAATTTCATGAGCTTTTTCAAAACTAGTGTCTCCTCTTAATGAGATAGTGACATCTGCAAAAATCGTATCTCCTGATTTTCTCATAAGTATTGGCCCTGCATTGATAACTCCTTCTGTTGATATTGAAATCTCTCTGACCTTTTTCACCAGCTCTGGAGATATTATGTCTGTTAAATCTAATGCTGTTTTGTAAACTAGTTTTACACTTAGTATTGCCAATAATCCTCCTAAAATTAACGCTGCAACAAAATCTCCAAAGTACAATCCATATGAAACCAAAATGATTCCGATAATTGCAACTAATGTTGAACCAAGATCCATGAACGCATGATAAAAATCTGCTTTAAGAGTAGCGCCTCCAATTTTTTTAATAGATTTTCTTAAGAGAATTATTCTGAAAAAATCAATCCCAATTGTATATAGTCCTCCAATTATTGCAAATAATCCTGGTAAAATACTTGGAGGCGGACTTTGTAATCTGTTTATGGATTCGTAAATAAAAAAACAAGCAATCAAAAAAATTACTATTCCTCCAATTAATCCACCCAATGATTCAATCTTCCCATGTCCGTAGGTATGTTCAGCATCCGGTGGTTTGATTGCCCATCTTGCTGCTAAGAGTAAAACAAGAGTAACTACACTGTCCAATAATGCATGAATGCTATCAGTAATGAGGGCTAGACTGTTTGAGATTAGTCCAAAAATTAACTCTACTAAAAATGCTGAAAATATTGCTAAAAGTGAAATCTGTAAGACTTTGGTTCTTTGAACAAACATTTTCCTTCTTTTTTGATAATTTGAATCACGTATTACAGTTTTCTAAGGAGGAATGATGCGACAACATTATTTGTGATAAGATTAGGTTTTAGGATCATGTTGGATTTGAAATATTTCTCTTTGGCGGCAACTTTTTCAATAATACTACTAATTCCTATGATTGATGCTGAGGCATCAAGTAATCCTAACTTGTTTGTATCTGCTGAAAATTCTCAATTTGATAATCATTTCTCTGGTTCAATGGTGGTGGAGGTTGTTATTAGAGATAATGATATTCATGATATTGACCAAGGACAAGGGGAACCTGACGTTACACTAAATGGCAAAAATTTGCGAATGGTACAGGCCACTGATGGAAACTGGTATGCATATTTTGCAAATATTGACAAGGCAAGGATTGCTGATTCTACTGTTGGTTTACCTGGAGAAGGTTTAGATTTTGGTTCCATTTGTACCACGACAGAAGGTACTGCTACAATAGGAGTTGATCTTAATGATGCAGATGGTATCGCATATCCCTATAACAGCTGTAATGGAGGGGTTAATGATAGCAATAATGTTGTTAGAAAAGCAAAATCTCCAAACACAAATTCTCCTTCTGGTGATGGCCAAATTGGCATCAATATTGACACATGGCCATTCATACAATTATTTTCGTTTGATGATGTAACTATCCAATATAATCCAGCAGGAGATGCACAAAGAGTTGATTTGAAATATGATGAAATTCCAAACATTTCTTTTAGTATTGATAGAGACCTTTATCCTAGCAACGCCGAGGTTTTTCTAATTGTAAATGATTTTCAATTAAATCAAGATCCAACTGATGAAGATTCTTGGACATTTGATGTTGGATCTACACCATCCACATTTTATCAAGCATATGACAATAACGGCTCTAGTTCTGCAAATGGAGGTGCAGGTTTAGTAGATCTAGTTCCAAATCTTTCAAATATTGGGTTTGAGGATAATGGAACATTTTCAATAGATTTAAGATCTGTTCTTAAATTACAATCAAATGATAAACAACCTGATACTAGTGTGTCTGATGGAACTACAACATATTCTGAAATTTTAACATTAGTTGAAGACGGTCCCAACTCTGGTATCTTTGATAACGCTGATGACAATGATCAATCTATTTTGGAGATCTTGGATAATGCTCCAAGAGGGCAAACTGGTTTAATTACATATAATGATCAATCTATCTCTGTTCTTACTGGTTCTTCATCAGCTGCTGTTTCAGTAACTGATCCAATTTTAACTGTTGGTGATAGTTCTAAATCTCTAAAGCCTGGAACTGAATTCTCAATAACCCTTGTTGATCCTGATCAAAACGTTAATTCTGGCGCACGAGATAATTTGGATGTTTTTCGTGCATCAGCAATCATTCCTACAATGATTATTGGAAATCCTGTAACTTTTGATAATGCCCATGACGTTTTATTCCATACAGTATCTTTTCCTACAGGTGATGATGCAAATTCATCTGTACCTGATTCTGATAGGCTCATTATTGACACATCCACCGTCATAGACGGTTCATATGAGTCGATCTCAGTAAATTTGGGTGTTTCATCTTCTTCTTTGACATCCTCTTTACTTGATGTTTCTGAATCAAACACACATGGTACGAATTGGATAAATTATGACTTGCGTTCTTTTGAAAATGATTTAGAAGTTTCTGATTTTAGCGACACTTCATTCTCTCTTTATTTTAATTCTCTTTCGGGTTCTTCAATAACTATAGTTGACCCTGGCGATATTTCATCATCAAAAGGATTTATTCAAATTGATGATTCTGATGTGAATGATATTTCTAATGAAAGTGGAAATGTTTTTCTTGTAATTGATTTTGGTTCTCCTGGAATGCTATCTGTTGATAATGAAGTTAATCCACAACCGATTATTTTTGATTTTTTTTCATTTGGTCTGCAAAATGATAAAGGTATACACAATTCAATTTACCGTTTTGAATTAGAAGAGACATCTGATAATTCTTCTACATTTGAAGGGACTTTAGAATATTCTGTTGCAAACCAATTAAATATTTTAAATCCTGCATTTATTCAAACTATACGACCAATCAATGATCAAGTCAAATTCATCATTACTGACAGATTGATAGAAGAAGACGGCATTTCTATTTCATACTCTGATCTTGATGTGTCTGGTGTTTTCACAACAACATCCACAAAATCTGATATTAATACAAATGCTGGTACAGTATCTTCTAACTCTCAATCTTATCGGTTTGGTCAACCAGTCACTTTGACATTGCATGATCCGGATCTTAATTTGAAACATGATTCAGTTGATGCCTATTTTGTGATAAATGACCCAAACTCACCAAACGTTGATGTAGTTGGAAAAAATGGAGTTGCTTTACTTGAAGTTTTAATCAAGGATATTCGTTACAAACGCTGCACTGTGGATGGCGTTGAATATGGGGGTTTGGGTGCCACAGGATTTACTCTTGTTGAAACCGGACCAAGTACTGGAATTTTTGAAGGGGTATTTAAAATGCCTTCAAAAATATGTAATAAGTCTGGCACTGCACTAATTTCTTCCGCAGGTGGAAGCCTTGATGCAAAATATTATGATTCACGAGATAGTTCTGGTAATCAAAATGTTTTTAGTTTATTGAAAAGTAAATCTACATCTTCTTTTTACAGTGTTCCTACATTAACCTCGTATGATATTGTAAAACCTCATCTAGGAAAAGTCGAAGAAATTATTCTTTCTGGAAGTATTGATAATCATGTAAGAGGGATGCCCTTATCTCTAATCATTACAGCTCCTGATGGAAAATCTCAGAATTTTGAGGCAATTCTTTCAAGTAATGGAAGCTACAAATCTGTAATCTCAGTTAACGAAAATTCTTTAACTGGAATTTATGAAATTAAACTGTCTCATAACAACTCACATGCGGATACAATTTCATTTGTAGTGTTAAGTCCTGAACTTCCAAATTGGATAAAAAATAATGCAAAATACTGGTCTTCTGACCTTATGTCTAATTCCGAATTTATAAAAGGAATTGAATATCTTGTTGAAGAAGGATTCATCATCGTACCTGATACCGGTCTCTCTGTTTCTGAACAAGAACTTCCTAATTGGTTAAAAAACAATGCAAAGTGGTGGACTAGTAATCAAATATCTGATGAAGACTTTGTAAAGTCAATTCAATACTTGGTCAAAAAAGGTATCATTAGAATATAATCTGGTCAATTTTTCTTTCATTGAAAATATAAATACTCTGAACTCATGAAAAAAACGAAAATGAAGTTAACCGGATTTCTAGCGTTTGCATTATTGTCAATATCAATTTTGTCTTATGGTGTTAGTGATGCCGCTTTTGCAGACAGCCATAATCTTCCTCCAATATCTGTATCTTCTGACTTAACAATTTATTCAAATGGTAACAATGTCGTTGTATCTGGTGATATTAGAAATTATGATTCTACCTTACATTCTGGACAAGATATTACTGTTATAGTTAAATCTCCTGATAATAATCTTGTAACAATCAATCAAATTTCTCCAAATTCTGATGGTTCATATCAATTTAATTTTAAAGCGGGTGGTGTTCTATGGAAAACAAATGGTGATTATGTTATTGATGTACGTTTTGCTGGAAATTCTGGTGAGACTACGATTAACTATGTTGGTGGAACACAAGTTATTACTGATCCTGAGCCAAAACCAACCACAGAGCCAGAGCCAAAACCAACACCTGAGCCAGAGCCAGAACCAACACCTGAGCCAGAGCCAGAACCAACACCTGAGCCGGAGCCAACATGTGGAGCAGGAACTGAATTGGTAAATGGAATTTGTCAGGTAATTAAAACTGAAGAACCAAAAGGTGGTGGCTGTCTAATTGCAACTGCAGCTTATGGCTCAGAACTAGCACCACAGGTTCAATTCTTGAGAGAAATTAGGGATAACACCGTAATGAGTACCTCCTCAGGTTCTGCATTCATGTCTGGATTTAACCAATTATACTATTCGTTCTCACCAACAATTGCTGACATGGAACGAGAAAATCCAATGTTCCAACAGGCAGTTAGGGCATTTATCACCCCGATGGTGTCTACACTATCTATCATGACTTTGGCTGATGATGGTTCGGAAGCTGAAGTTCTAGGACTTGGAATCTCTGTAATTGCACTCAATTTGGGAATGTATATTGCAGCACCTGCATTGATTGGATTCAAAGTTAACCAACATATCAAATCTAGAAAATAATCTAATTTTGTTCTAGTAGGTTATTATATTGAAACGCATTGTGATACTTCATGCATGTTGAATATGAAGAATTTGAATCAGTTGAAGATCTTCTGATGTATATGGCGTCAGCTGCACCCCCAATGAAAAATACAATGCCCATTAATTCTTACAAAGGTTATGTGATGTCATTTATTCCACTTAGTCCTGCAACTGGAGAGACATATCTTATGCTTTATGCAAAGGGTTCACTGGAGTCTGGAATTTATGAGTTTGATGTTGCGTCAAAGTCTTTCAAAAAAGTTGAAAGTATTGAAAGAGCAGACAAGATATACTTTATTTCTCTAACACCAAAACGAAATACTATAGCGGATATTGCTATTGAAAATCTATAAAAATTGAATTTTCCCTTTGCTCTAAATATGATTTTGTGTTTTGAAATATCTAGATAATTATCCACGTTATGATTTGTTATAATTACTTAAGATCAAACGTATAGCACGATTCCCCATTTTTATTGCCATAAGATTGTCGTTACAATATAAAATTCTTCAAGTTACGGTTTTTCAATCAGGAAAAAGAATTGAAGATTATCTTGACAAACAATTTTGATTTTTTTTCAAAATTAGAAAGAATAATGGTATGCAAATAGGAAGAAATTTGGTTGGGAAGAATTGAAAGCATGGGTGATGAATTCTGGTTTTGTTGAAAATCTATAATTTCTTTGTTTGAATTTTGGGGGCAGACACTGATCTACTTCTTGCATATTTATCAATAATTTCATCTGGCGTTCTTCCATTAAACAAATCCTTGCACAGTCCTCGAAGATATCTCATGATTGCCCACGTACCTGCCTTTAGAATTCCATACATGAACACTTTCATTGGAGGGCCATATGTCTTATTTCTGAGAATAATTGGAATAATATCGTTAATTACACGTAAGTTATTTTCCCAACATTTCCAAAACAATGTAAATTGTGCTTCATTTAAGTTCCCAAAATGCATTGAATTTTTTTCACTAAAATCTTGATACAACAAAGGTGCTACTAAACCTCTAAAGTTCATCTCTCTGAAATCACTCATCATATCTATAGTAAACTGAATATCATCAGGTGTTTCATCCGGCCAACCGATAATGATTGTAGCAGCTGGAAACCAATGGTTATCATTTAAGATTTTTGCACCTTCTCTTACAACACTACCCCATTCTTCTGGTGCAAAAGGTTTTGTTTTAACCCCAAGATGTTTTTTTACCATGTCTGGTGAAACTGTCTCAATTCCTAGATTTGTTGCAAGCCATCTTCCGGTTCTATCTTGTTCATTGATGTGTGAGATCTGTTGCATTAACGTAGGATCTGCTGCAACTGCAGAAAATGTCATATGTGTTGTTCCAATAAAATTTGCTCCTAATCCTTTGAGTCCTTTCCACAAATCAACTATGGCGTCCCTATTTGGAATAAAGTCTCTGTTATCACACCCATAAAGTAACATTTCATCAGAATGTAGCCAGATTGAATCAAATCCATAATCTAAGTTGGTTTTTGCTTCATGTTGTAATCTATCTAATGGGAGATCTTTCTTTGATCGTTTATTTACATCACAAAAGTCACATCCTCTTCCACAACCACGCATTGCTTCTATTAACGAATTAATTGTAGGACCTTCAATAATTGGAATATTTTCTAAATTTCTTACAAAACAATGCATTAATTCTGGAGCATCATTTTTTTCTAAATCTTGAAATAAATCTACAGCTAATTCATCCGCTTCACCTACAACCACTGTATCAATTCCATGTATTTTCATTCTATCTGATTTAGCTAATTCCCATGCGCCGTTACCTCCTACTACCACCTTGAAATCATATTTCTTTTTAAGCTGAATAATACTTGCACACATTTTTTTGAATTTCATTGCAACATAGGATAATTTTTCTGGAGACATTGTTGTTGTAACTGGAGCCATACCTAGTGGATCCATAACGTTAATTCCTACAACTTTAGTATCTGATCCAATGGACTTTTGTAACATTTCAGGATGTGCCATGAATACATCTTCTTTTTTATATCCTCCTTGAATTAATGAACTCTCAATTCTTCTTAATCCTATTTGAGCAACTTTGACTTGTCCTGTAATTGGATCTGTTTCTACTGAAGGACAAAATACTTTATCAAAAACCCATTCTGGAAGTACTTCATATGGTCCACATGCAATAAACCCATAAAGGAAATTTCCTCGATAATTTGTCATTAAACTACGATCAGCAGTAAGTACAATACGTTTGCCAGCCAATTACCAGACATCGTTAAGGTATCTTATATATCATTTACGAGGATGCTGATCTTATAATTTTAATTAGAATTATTCTTTTTAATTGCTCTATTGGCAATATTTGCTGCTATCCCGCCAGCTGCAATCCCATTATCTATATTTACAACTGATAATCCCAACGAGCAACTTTGAAGCATTGATGCAAGTGCTGCAATGCCTTTTTCCCCATATCCATATCCTACAGATGTTGGAATTCCTATAATTGGTATATCTACTAATGTGGATACTAAAGTAGCTAAAGCCCCTTCCATTCCTGCAGCAACTATTATACAATCTACTTCTCCGTTCACCATTTTTTTCAAAACTGGAAAAATTCTTTGAATACCTGCAATCCCTACATCATAACTTGTAATGCATTTACAATTCATTGCTTCACACATTAATCTGGATTCTTCTGCTACTCCTATGTCTGATGTACCTGCAGTAATAATTCCAATTTTCCCTCCTTGGAATTTAATTGGTTTTTTAAATAATAGCAATGTTGATGAATTTTTCCCAGTCTTGATTTTTACTTTTAATTTCTTTGCAAATATTATGATTTTTGGATAATCTTCTTTTTTAATCCTTGAAATGATCACTGAATTTGTTTTTTCTAGTGTTTTTTTTGCAATTTTTTTAATTTCAATTAGTTCTTTATTTTCCGCAAAAACTACTTCTGGAATGCCTCTGCGTTTTCTTCTATTGATATCGATCTTTACAAACCCTTCTACTTCTTCAATTGAATATAATGATAAAAGCTTTTTTGCATTGCTTATTGAAATTTTTCCTATTTTTACTGATTCTAAAATTTCATGAATTTCCAATGATGTTTTTTCTTTGTTAGTATAAAAAAAGGCTTAGATCTCAATACCTGAGATGGCACCTTTTACACTTTCAACTGCTTTGTCAAACACTTGTCTTTCTTCATCATTTAAGTCCAATTCAATTATTTTTTCTACACCTTTCTTTCCAATTATTGCTGGAACTCCTATTGTAACATCTGAATGACCATATTCTCCATCAAGATATGTTGCAACTGGAATGACTTGTTTTCTATCTTTTACAACTGATTCAACAATTGCAGAAATTGCATTACCTGGAGCATGTACTGTAGCACCTTTTAATTCAATTACTTTAGCTGCCACTTGTTTCGTGTTTTGAACCAATTCCTCTAATTTTTCTTTTGGAAGGAAAGATGATAATGGAATGCCTGATACTGATGAAAATCTTGGTAGTGGCAACATATTTTCCCCATGTTCACCAATTACTAATGCCCTGATAGAATCACGCGAATGTCCAGTTGCTTCGTGAATGAATTGCCTAAATCTTGATAAATCTAGCATTCCTCCCATTCCAAATACTCTGCTTCTATCAAATCCTGATACTTTGTATGTAATGTAAGCCATTGGATCAAGTGGATTTGTTACTGGAACTATCATGGAGTTATCTGCATATTTTTTGACATTTTCAACAACACTCTTTACAATTGACGCATTGATTTTCAAAAGATCCATCCTTGTCATTCCTGGCTTTCTTCCAGAACCTGCCACAACCACAACCACATTTGAACCTCTCATATCTGCAAAATCATTAGAACCTTTTACTTCAACATCAATTCCTTGTTCTGATAACATATGATTGATATCCATTGCTTCTCCTTGTGGTAGTCCTTTAGCCACGTCCAACAATAAAATTTGATCATCTAATCGCTTTAATGCGGAGAATAACGCAGCATCTCCACCTACTTTTCCAGAACCGATAATTGTAATCATAAAAATTGACGTTAATTTTAGATAAT
>Ga0224507_10000991_pt1 | contig 11320 bp, 8 predicted proteins | sample SF_Jan12_sed_USG_3_FD_170159 | JGI IMG/M metagenome (GOLD analysis project Ga0224507, IMG submission 170159) | Sediment microbial communities from San Francisco Bay, California, United States - SF_Jan12_sed_USGS_13 | ecosystem: Environmental > Aquatic > Marine > Sediment | place: USA: California...
GGTTCGGTCCTTCGGATCAGGCGTTGGCACGACCGATATGAGCGCCTTTGTGTAAGGGTGCTGCGGGCTCTTGATGACCTTCTCCGTCGGGCCAAGCTCGACAATCTTGCCCAGGTACATTATCCCGATTCTGTCGCTGAACACGTATGCCACACCGAGATCGTGCGTGATGAAAAGGAATGAAAGTCCTTTCTTCTCCCTTAGGTCAAGCATAAGCTTCAGTATCTCCGACCTTATGGAAACGTCCAACATCGATACGGGCTCGTCCGCAACCAGGAAGTCAGGGTCCAGCACGAGAGCGCCTGCGACGCCGACCCTCTGCCGTTGTCCTCCGGACACTTCGTGTGGATACCTCCACATGAAGTTCTTTGGGGGTCTCAGGCCAGAATCTTCGAGGGCTTTTGTCACTCTCGCTTCACGGTCCGCCTCGTTGACACCTATTCCGTTGACCACCAAAGGCTCGGCGATGATGTCGTATATCGACTGCTTCGGGTTGAGCGACTCATACGGGTCTTGGAAGATGATCTGTAGCTTCTGTCTCATGGCCTTCATGTTGTGTTTGCTAAGGGTTCGGACGTTGATGGCCCCGGCTTCCAGCACCTCATTCTTCCTGTCACTCGGCACCTTGCTCATCATCACCCAGTTCGACTTCACCTTCTTCACGAAGGGTTGTAGCGTCTTCCTGTCAGCGTCATTCTTGACGCCAGCCATGTTCAGGTCGTCGCCATGCGGTTCGGTCTTTGCGCGTTTCAGTATCACCGCGAGCGCTTTCTCGCCCATCACATCCTTCGCTCTCTTGATGTCGACGATCTCCTTCTTCACGAAGGGCTGAAGTGCCTTCTTGTCCGCGGCATTCTTGATGCCTGATATGTCCAGGTCATCCCCGTCTGGCTCGATCTTTGCGCGTTTCAGTATCTCTGTGAGCTTATCCTGGCCAACCGCAACCTTCGCTTTCCTGACGTCGGCTATCATCTTCTTTACGAAGGGTCGTAGCGTCTTCCTGTCAGCGTCATTCTTGACGCCAGCCAAGTCCAGGTCATTCCCTTCCGGTTTGATGTTTGCGCGTTTCAGTATCACCGCGAGCGCCTTCTCGCCCATCACATCCTTCGCTCTCTTGATGTCGGCGATATCATCGATCTGTACGAATTCAGCCCACTTTTCTGGGTCCGCAACGTACACCCTGGCTGCGGCCCTCTTCCGCTTGGTGGTGGTCGATTCGACCATCTCCTTCAGGAGTTCGTCCTTGCCCGGTCCGTAGTATGCGACATCTCCGTACGTCGGCTCGACGAGTCTCAGTATCGCCTTTCCCGTTGTGGTCTTGCCGCAGCCCGACTCGCCAACGAGACAGAATATCTCCCTTTGCTTGATGCTGAATGTGACTCCGTCGACGGCCTTGACGAACTTCTGCTCCTCTGACAGAAGACTCTCGACGAACCCCCGCCTAACGGGGAACCATACCTCAAGATCCTTCACCGATACGATATCATTAGCCATCTCCAATCACACCCCCTTGACGAAGTGACACGCAGCGAAGTGGTTCGGGCGCACTCCGATCAGCGGTGGCTCTTCTTTGCTGCAGATCTCCTTGGCCATGTAACATCGGTCCGCGAACCTGCATCCTTCCGGAGCCTCTATGAGGTTCGGAGGGTTCCCGGAGATTGATGCGGGCATGGTCTTATCTCCCTTGATGTTCGGGAAGGCTCCAATCAGCCCTTTTGTATACGGGTGTTGCGGGTTCCTGAAGACCTCTACCGAATCCGCCCTCTCGACGATCTTGCCAGCATACATGATGCATAACGTCTCGCAGGTCTCCGCAAGGACCGATAGGTCGTGGGAAATTATGATCATCGCGAGCTCCAGTTCCTGCTGGAGACTCTTCATGAGCTGCAGTATCTGAGCTTGAATCATAACGTCGAGGGCGGTCGTGGGCTCATCTGCTATGACGAGCCTTGGCTTGCACGCAAGAGCCATGGCGATCATGACTCTCTGTCTCATGCCGCCGCTGAACTCATGGGGATAATCTCTGATCCTGTTCGGACTGATACCGACGAGCTCGAAGAGTTCCTTGACCCTCTTCATTGCGACTTCGTCATCGACGTCCTCGTGGAGCAGTATGGGTTCGGCAATCTGGTCACCAACGCGCTTCACGGGATTCAGTGCGTTCATTGCTCCCTGGAACACGATGGAAATATCGCGCCACCGGATCGCCCTGAGCTTCTCGCCTGTGACCCTCGCCATGTCCTGGCCCATGAAGTTGATCTTGCCTCCAGCTATGTAGCCATTCGCGGGCAGAAGCTTCATTATGGAGAGGGCGGCAGTCGTCTTGCCGCAGCCAGATTCTCCAGCCAATCCCATGGCGTGCCCCTTCTCAACCGTAAAGTCGACGCCATCCACTGCTTTCAACGTGCCTTCCTGAGTCTTGAAATAAGTCCTGAGCCCTTTGACCTCCAATAAGGCCATGGTTCAATTCCCCCTCAACAACTACCGTTGTCGTTTCGGTCAATCCCTGAAGCGAGACGAGGCATAAGAACCTATGCCTGTCCCTTTTCTGGACATGCCTGGAATCGAAGACCGCTATAAAAGTGTATCCAAGCGACTCCACTGTATGTCGTGATACGGAAATGAGCCAGGGTGGCAGTCCTGGTCTGCAGACAACACTCCTAGCCAGGCCATCCCCGCAGTCACAAGTCATCCGCTAAATTCGCTGCGGGCCAATTCATCTGACCAATTTGACTTACCTATAGCGAATTTCGACCACATCGAGATCATTGGCGACGATGGAATCCGGGAAGATGCGCCTAGCCTCGGCCTCCAGGGCTTTGCAGTCGTCGTACCTTGGGCTTATGTGAACGAGGTAGAGCCTCTTGACGTTGGCCGCTTTTGCCAATTCAGCCGCCTCCGCGGCCGTCGAATGACCGAATTCGGCTGCCAACTCTGAATGGCTCGAGTCGAGGGTCGAATCGTGTACGAGGGCGTCTGCGCCAGTCGCGAGCTTGGCGACCGCCTCGCACGGCCTCGTGTCTCCGCTATACACCATTCTCAGGCCCGGCCGTTCTTTCCCCATCACATCTCCCGGGACCACGACCTTGCCATCCACAGTGACCGAGGAGCCCTCTTGGAGGGCTCTGTACATCGGTCCTTCGGGCACTCCGAGGCTCTTGGCTCGCTCGAGATTGAACCTCCCAGGACGTGACTTCTCCTGTATCGCGTACGCGAGAGAAGGTATCGTGTGTGACGACCTGACCGTCTCGACAGCGAACGCGTCGAAATCGACTGAAGCTCCTGAGCCAATGTCCTTGGCATCAACATCGAATTGACTCTTGAAGTAGCCCAAATCGAGCATCGCCGTCACAGTGTCCTTGGTTCCTCGAGGACCGAAGACCAGCAGCCTCTCGGTCCGGCCGTTCAGGCTCATGCTTTGGATCAGCCCTGCCAGTCCGAGGAAGTGGTCCGCATGAAGGTGCGATATGAATATCGCCCTTATGCGCATGAACGACACGGGGGAGTGCATCAACTGTCTTTGGGTCCCCTCTCCACAGTCAAACATGACGACGTCAGGTCCGACCTGTACCGCGAGCGAAGAGACATTTCTGATTTTGGATGGATAAGTCCCACCCGTCCCAAGGAATACGATCTTCATCTTCTCAACCTTGTAAGTCTCTTCAGACGATAAATCTCACCCGACGCAACCAACTCATACAAGAAGACCGCCAAAGCTAAAATAGCCATCCCGGAAGCTACGAGCATTGCGCCTCGGAAACCGATTATGGCCGCGGTGAATCCGCCAATCAACGGTCCTATGATACCTGATAGGCTCATGGACCCTGCGAGAAGCCCTGTCGCGGTGGCCTTCTCGTCGCTCTTCTCCATCACATACCTCAAGCTGCCAACGTACAGGCATGCCCACGAACTAGCTAGCAGCACTTGAGCGGGTATGATCTCCCAGTAATGAGTCGTCATTGCGAACAGCGCGAACGTGACCGCCGAGGCTCCAATGCCGAAGGCGACGAGCAAGGAAGGGTTGAACCGGTCGATGTAGTTCATTATGAAGAACTGGCTGAAAGCGTTGACCGCGTACACCGCTCCTATCATGACCCCTTCCGCCCCGATGCTCATTAGGAACAATGGATAGGTTACCCAGATCATGTTCGCCCCTGTATGTCGTATCAGCATGGAGGCGTATACCGCGACGTTCTTTCGTATGAGGGCTACCGGGAATCTCGGCACGTGGATTCTTCTCTCTCGCGGGAAGGGAAGCGTGAGCGCAACGCCGAATGAGGCGAACAGTATGATGGCACAATACAAGAAGGCCCAGTCATACAATGTGCCGAACATTCCTATGCCGAGGCTCCCCAATCCCCAACCCGCTGCGCCCCACGAGCTGAACTTGCCCATTTTGTTGTTCGTCTCATAGGCATAGGCGAGCAACGCCGCTGGGAACATGCCAGCGGCGAATCCCAGCAAGACCCGAACAAGAACGAACAACAACACGGAATCGAGCCAGAGCGTCGCGATGTGGAGCAGCGTCACCACGCCGCTCAGACTCAGCCCCAGCAGCATAATCACGCGCCTGCCGTAGATGTCAGCTGCTCGGCCGCACGCGTAGCTAGAGAAAAAGCTCGCAGCGGCGAATACCCCTACGACGATGCCGATGAAGCCCTTCGATGCCCCGAAGTCTTCAGCAAGAATGATGGGGACGAGAATTATCGGGCCGAACGTGCCCGCGCTCGACAGCAGCTGGATGACCTGCGGCCGCATGGTCACGAATCATGCGCTCGTATATGCTACTTTTGCCAGCGACCGTTTCCGGAGTCGGATAGGGTCACCAATCTAGACGCTCCAAGGTCCTGTCCTTCTTAGTCTTCTTCTTGAACTCCCGGTAGTGGTCCTTGCACAAATGCGCGCTCTTAGCAGGGTCGGATGACAGGGACATTCCCGCCTTATCGACCTTCTTTCCACTGACCGACCTGCTCGCCTCCTTGTTGCAGTCGGTGGCATCACAGGTCCGCTTCTTTTCAGAGGCATGTCTCGAGGAAGCCATACGCATCAAGTAAGATGGTTCCGGGATTAAAACCGTTTGCCCGCGTCTCGTTCCCACCAGACCAAAAGTCATAATATTGGCTCAGTCCTTCTCGCCAATGATGCCAAAGGTAGCCCCATCAATACTCGCCGCTGACTTCGCGAAGCTCGGAGAGGAGGTACGCAGGGTCAGCGAGGCAGGAGCGGATTACATACACATCGATGTCATGGACGGCTTCTTCGTCCCGAACATCACCATAGGACCCCCGGTGGTCAGGAGCCTAAGGGAATACTCGAAGCTACCGTTCATCGCGCACCTGATGATCTCCCACCCTGAGAGACATATCGCCGCATTCGCTGAGAGCGGGTCAGATATCATCGAGATCCACATCGAGGCAGAGCAAGAAGACCTCCGCGGAACGCTGAGGACTATACGCGACTCTGGATGCAGGGTCGGTCTGGCAGTGAACCCGCCGACACCGGTGGAGCAAGCGTTCGAGTATCTGGACCAGGTGGATCTCGTATTGATCATGTCCGTGAACCCAGGCTTCGGCGGGCAGTCCTTCATGCCTGAGGTGCTACCGAAGATAGCAGTCGTCAAGGAGGAGCTGACAAGGCGCGGGCTGGAGGTTCCTGTTGAGATCGATGGGGGAATAAATGGGGACACGGCCTGTGCCGCCTCGAAGGCGGGAGCGGACATATTGGCAGCGGGCACTTATGTGTTCAAGTCCGAGAACGCAAGAGAGGCGATAAGGACCCTCAGGAACTCGGGAGCCGAGTCAAAGCATTAATATCAGTGTTTGTGTTCAAGGGCTGGATACCATGGCTTTCAGGATAGGCGAACACCCGCTCGTCTTCTTCGTGACGTTCGTCCTACCTGCTCTACTCTTTGTGCTGGGCATCGTTTACCATGCCAACGCGTTCCTATTCATCCTGTGTGGGTCGTGGACGGGCATCGCATTCATGATCCTATACCTCCCAGTCGAGGCGGAATCAGAGCAGTAGCACCCCGACATCCACTGCACGTCCGAATGAAATATCTAATTGTCATGCCTCTAGCCCAAGCACCATGGGTGTGGATATATCTGCCCTCGTCCACGGGGCACCATTGCGCCTCGCGGACCTCAACGGCAAGGCTGTCGCAATCGACGCGTTCAACACACTGTACCAGTTCCTGACAACGATTCGCCAACCGGACGGGACGCCACTGAAGGACCGGAACGGAAGGGTCACCTCGCACCTTTCCGGAATGTTCCACAGGAGCGGGGCGTTGCTCGAGCTCGGTGTCAGACCGGCGTTCGTCTTCGATGGCAAGCCGCCAAAACTGAAGGAACGGACCCTGGAAATTCGTAGGAAGGCGAGAGAGACTGCTGAGCGCGAATGGAAGGCTGCGGTGGAGGCGGGAGACCTTAAGAAGGCGCTGACCAAGGCGTCTCAGTCGACTCGCCTGGACGACGACATGATATCGGAGACGAAATCGCTTCTGGATTCAATGGGCATACCGTGGTTGGTGGCACCGAGCGAGGGTGAAGCGCAGATAGGCCTCATGGCGATGAAAGGGGATGTTTGGGCGGGCGCATCACAGGACTTCGACAGCCTGCTATTCGGCACGCCCACGCTGGTGAGGAACCTGACCCTTTCCAGGAAGAGGAAGACTGGGAGCGGCAGAACGGTCGATGTGGAACCTGAACTCGTCGAGCTTCGCAGGGTCCTTGATGGACTCCAGCTGACGAGGCAGCAGCTTGTGGACATGAGCATCCTAATCGGGACTGACTTCAACAAAGGGGTGCACGGTATCGGCCCGAAGCGCGCATTGAAGATCATAAGGGAGCTGGGATCCCTCGAGGAAGTGGCTGTTGCGAAAAGGGCGGATGTGCCAGAGGATTTCTCCGAGGTCAGGAAGGTTTTCCTCGAGCCCGATGTCACCGAGCAGTACTCTCTAAAGTGGTCTGAAGCTGACGATGAGGGCGTAAGAAGGATCCTCTGCGACAGGCACGGCTTCTCGGTTGACAGGGTGGATTCAGTGTTGTCCAGAGTGCACAGGACAACGTCCTCCAAATCGCAGAGTTGCCTGGACTCATGGGGCTAATCCGAGGCCGCAAGTGCCTCACCCAGAACTTCGCAGCGATGATTATCTGCGCACTATCTTTAAAATACCTGCCATCAATATGGTCTATGGAAGATGGATTATGCGCCAAGTGGACGAGAACTACTCCCCCGTCCAGTTAGAGAAGGACATCCGGATGATGTGGGAGCGCACTCGGACGTATGAGAAGGTCAAGAAGGCCTCCGAGTCAGGGAAAGCGTACTACATATTGGACGGTCCGCCATACACCACTGGTTCGATCCATATCGGGACCGCTTGGAACAAGGTGCTCAAGGACTGCATACTGCGCTTCAGAAGGATGCAGGGCCTGAACGTACGTGACCAACCAGGCTACGATATGCACGGCCTCCCGATCGAGGTCAAGGTCGAGCAATCGATGAATATCAAGAGCAAGAAGGAGATCGAAGAACAGGGAATGGAACGGTTCGTCGAGACCTGTCGCGATTTCGCTCTCAGGTTCAAGGAGAAGATGACGGAGGAGTTCAAGCTTCTCGGAGTCTGGATGGACTGGGACAAGCCATACCTGACTGTCGATCCGTCGTACATCGCGTCTGTGTGGTGGACGATAAAACAGGCCTACGACAAGGGGCTGCTCACCATCGACCTTCGAGTGCTCCCTTGGTGCCCTCGATGCGAGACTGCGCTCGCCGAGGCCGAGATCGAGTACTGGGACGAAACAGACCCTTCGATCTACGTCAAGTTTCCGCTGGTCGAATCTCCGGGAGAGTACCTGCTCATCTGGACCACCACCCCTTGGACGATACCAGGCAATCTTGCCGCAGCGGTTCATCCCGACTTCACTTATGCGCGAATAAAGGTGCGCAGAGGGACAACAGAGGAATTGCTTGTCGTGGTGGAGGACAAGGTCGACGAGCTCGTCGAACTCGCCAAGATAGAGGACGCCGAGATACTCCAGACCTTGAAGGGGGCGGAACTCGTTGGACTTCATTACACTCACCCATTCAAGGACATGGTACCCTATCAGCAGCAGGTCACCAATGAATGGGCTCACGCTATCCTGCCCTCGAAGACGGTCACGAACGAAAGCACCGGAGTAGTACACATAGCCCCGGGCCATGGCCCAGAAGACTTCGAGATAGGCGCGGAGTACGACCTGGAGCCGTTCTGCCCTGTCGATGAGAGCGGGAGATACACCGATGAGGTCGGTGAGGAACTTGCCGGGAAGAACGTCAGGGATGCCAACGATTCTGTCATGGTTCAACTCGTGGAGAAGGGAGCCTTGTTCCATGAGGGAACTGTCACCCATAGATACGGCCATTGCTGGCGATGCAAGAAGCCGATAATCTACAGAGTCACTGACCAATGGTTCCTCAAGGTCACGGACTTCAAGGACGAGCTGGTAGAGGCGAATGCCAAAGTCGCGTGGTATCCGGACTGGGCAGGGGCAAACCGTCAGAACGACTGGATTTCAAACGCTCGTGACTGGTGCATCAGCAGGCAGCGATTCTGGGGCACGCCGATACCCATCTGGAGGTGCAGCTGCGGCAACACTCGCGTCGTGTCTTCGCTCGATGAGCTGAGGGAGGCGGAGGGCTATGTCGAAGGCATGGATGTTCATCGTCCTTGGATCGACAGACTCACCTTCAAATGCGACAAGTGCGGCCAGGTGATGAACCGTGTGCCGGACGTGTTGGATGTTTGGCTCGATGCTGGAGTGTGCTCCTGGGCGTCTTTGGGCTATCCCGCCGAGAAGGCGGAGTTCGAGAAGTGGTGGCCGAGCGAGTGGATCACGGAAGCTCACGACCAGACACGTGGGTGGTTCTACTCACAACTCGTGACTGGAGTGCTCGCGTTCGGCCGTTCCCCGTACAACTCCGTGCTGATGCATGGCTGGGCGTTCAATCCCGAAGGCGAGGCTATGTCCAAGAGCGAAGGGACCGCCATCGGCCCTGTCAACGTGGTCAACACCCTAGGCGCGGACTCCTTGAGGTTCTACCTTATGAAGGCCAACGCCCCGTGGGAGGACGTATTATTTCAGGAGGAAGGAGTCAAAGCTGCGAACCGCACCCTCAACATCCTCTGGAATGTGTACAAGTTCTCAGCACTGTACATGTCGATCGATAGATTCGACCCCTCCAGCAGGAAGTTGGACCAGCTTAGGGACTCCATGAAAGCAGAGGACCTGTGGATGGTTTCGAGGCTTGAGGCGTTGAAACGAGACGCTACGAGTTCTATGGAATCGTACGAGGTTCACAAGACCGCAAGGGCAATCGAGGATTTCGTCCTCGAGGATCTCTCCAGATGGTACGTGAAGCTCGTGAGGGACCGCCTGTGGAAGGAAGGCGAGGATATCGATAAGATAGTGGCATTCAAGATACTCCACGAGGCGCTGTCGACCTGCTCTGTGCTCCTGGCACCTATGACCCCACATATCTCCGAGGCCATACATACGAACCTCGACAGGAGCGAGGAGAGCGTGCACATGGTCCGATGGCCATCATTCAACCCTGACTGGATAGACGCGGGATTGGAGCAGGGAATGGACCTCGTCAGGGAGATATCCGAGATAGTTGCTAGGATTCGCCAGGATTCGAACGTGAACCTTAGATGGCCGGTTAAGCGCATAGTGGTGAAGACCCGCACAGACGAGACCTCAGACCTTCTGCAGAGGCTCAAGCTGCCGCTTCTCGCGCAGAACAATATCAAGAGCCTCCAGATGGTGCCAGTCGAAGAGGAATGGGACGAGATGATGCTCAGCGTAGTCCCGAACCCGAACGCGATCGGAAAGGTATACCGTCAATGGTCTAGCAAGATCGCGGTACTCCTAAAGAACCGCCCCGCCAAGGCCGTCAAGGCAGGTGTGGACAAGGGGGAGTATTCTCTTGGGATAGAAGGCCAACTCGTTAAGATCCTGCCCAACATGGTGTCGTTCACATCCACGCTGCCGCCGGACGTGGTCAGTGCCGAATTCAGCGACGGAATAGTCTACCTCGACCTGGAGGAGACCCCCGCGTTGGAGGCGGAGGGGTTCGCGCGAGAGCTCATCAGGCGCATCCAGCAGATGAGGAAGGACATGAAGCTCGATGTCGAAGAGTACATTCGCGTCGAGGTTGAATGCTCCCCGAAGCTCGCAAGCGCAATCGACACCTGGAAGGACCACATATCGAGGGAGACTCGAGCGAGGCGGCTGTCAACCGTGGAAGGCTCCAAAGGAGACTATGTCGTCGAATGGAATGTCGCGGGTGAAGGATTCGTCCTCGGAGTAACTTCGTTGAAGATGAAAGACACCCTCAGGGTGCTGACTGAGGTGCAGGGCATATCGACTGACAAAGCCTTGAGACTCTTCGATGCGGGCTTCGATTCGATTGACGCCTTGAAGGCGGCAAGCCAGGACGACCTATCCAACGTGGATGGAGTCTCGAGGATCGAGGCCAAGAGGGTATACGACGCCATTCATCAGGGCGAAGTGAAGGAGGCCGTCCCTGCGCAGGCTCCGGCAACCCAGGCCGTCACTCAGGACGCTGGAGCGCCTGTCAAGGAAGGAAAGACAGCGGAAGAGGGAGCCGCAACCCCGACTGCCGAACCACTATCTACTCCGCCCGTGGATGTTGCACAGGTTCGCGAGCTGGAACGTTCCTTCTCATACCTTGTGGAAGAGGACAAGCCAGAGACCTCCTACAAGCTCTTCATAGACACTTTGAAGAAGGGGGTCAAGGGGTACTGCATCACGCGCAACTATCCTGCAAAGATCCGCTCGAAGTTCGACCTGAAGGATGTGCCTATCATATGGCTGTCGAATGTGGGAAGGGACAGCACCATACGACCGAAGGACCTCGAGAAACTCAGCCTGTCGCTCGAGCAGTTCCTGTCACAGGAGAATGGCGGAATCGTTCTCCTCGATGGTCTGGAGTATCTCATCACAAACAACAACTTCATCACGGTTCTGAGACTGATCCAGTCGCTGAGGGACCAGGTTGCGATAAACCAGTCGATTCTGCTGATGGCCGTGAACCGTTCCACGCTTGAGAGCCACCAGCTGAACCTGCTCGAGAGAGAGGTAGACTACACCATCATGGGATAGACTCGTCCAGCAGCCTCTTCGCTACAACGCCGAGCCCGGGCACAGTATTGTATTGAGCAAGCTCATCTGGGCGGATCCATTTGTACTCGTCGTGTTCCCAATCTGTCGATATTCGCCTGGTCGCGACATCGAAGAGGAATGCATGGACGGTC
>Ga0224507_10000995_pt1 | contig 11293 bp, 7 predicted proteins | sample SF_Jan12_sed_USG_3_FD_170159 | JGI IMG/M metagenome (GOLD analysis project Ga0224507, IMG submission 170159) | Sediment microbial communities from San Francisco Bay, California, United States - SF_Jan12_sed_USGS_13 | ecosystem: Environmental > Aquatic > Marine > Sediment | place: USA: California...
GCACCCACAACGACCCCGGCCCCGTGGTCGATGAAAAATGAATGTCCGATCTCAGCATTAGGGTTAATGTCAATGGCGGTGCGACTGTAGGCGTATTGACTCATTATGCGTGGAATAATTGGGACATCTAGTTCAATGAGTTTATGGGCTATGCGATAGATAAAAATAGCAAAGAGGCCAGGGTAACAAAAAACAACTTCATCTGCATTGGCTGCGGCGGGATCTCCTTCCAGGGTGGCTGATATGTCGGCTTCTAGAAGATTTTTTAGTTCCGGGAGAGCTTTGATGAATTGAGATGCGCGATCATAACTATTTTCCCGACATTTGGTGCATGCCTTATCATGACGAAAACAGTCATGACGGATGGCGGAGCTGATCTGTTTGGCTAGCGATTCATTGAGAATGGTTATTTTTTGACCTAAATAGTACTCAAGATTATCAGGACTGAGAATCTCGGGGGTGTAATTGTTAAAATAACCAGGAAAAATTATCTGTTGGGTAAGGCGAACCAGATTAACGATCTCTTTTCTGGAGGGTATGGCTACCGGATCAATATGACTGGTCCAGTTTTTGGTTAGGAAACCTTCGCTTAGTGCTTTAACCACGGAAGGAATTTGGTCGTGATTGTTTTTGGGTTGTTGAGCCCTTCTGTCACATTGCCGCTTGATAAAGTTATTCTCACTCATAATCCGTCGATTGTTGATGGTGATTGAGATGCATTGGTTCCGCCTTCCTATATTTAGGGCCGCAGAAAAAATATATTATCCCATCTTTCTTGTCTTTTTAGCCTTCTTCTTTATCACTGCAACAGTTACATAGAAATATTATCTGCCTATTGCCTAGATAAAAAAAAGACGACAAAAACTTTGCGCCGGTAAGCGTAGAGTTTGATTTTGGGACATTTATAATTTTCCGTCGCCCTTAATGGGGGCTTTCCAACATCATAATGCCGTAGGTTGCTCGAATATTTTTTAAAAATTTGACAATTTTACCATCCTTATCATTATTGTCAGTATTGATTGCCGCTTCTTTTGCTAATTTGATTTTAAGACTTGCTAAAAACTCTTTAAAATCCCTAATGGTTATTATTCTGATATTGGGGGTATTGTACCACTCATATGGTAGTTGGCGGGACTTGGGCGCTCTACCGTGGACAAGAATTTTCATTCGAATCATCCAGTGGCTGAAATTGGGGAAACTCACTATAACCTGTTTGCCGATGCGTAGGAGCTCTAAAATGAGGTTTTTAGGGTCCATTACCTGTTGTAAGGTTTGGCTGAGGATAATGACGTCAAAGCAATTGTCTGGATAGTCATGAACCTCGTCGTTGAAGTCTCCTTGTAATACGCTAAGTCCTCGTTCAATACATTTGGCTACCTTAGCTTCTACAAATTCTATGCCGGTTCCTCGTACGTTCTTGTGTTCTTTGAGGTAGAGCAGTAAATCACCGTTGCCACAACCGAGGTCGAGTACCTTGGAGTTGGGTTTAATCCAAGAGCCTATTAACCTTAAATCAAAGCGAAAATTTTCAAGATGTTCAGATTCCTTGCTCATTGCTTATCCGTAAGAGAAATTTTTCTATTATTGTATTAAGTCGGGGGTTGGGAAGTAAAAATGCGTCATGTCCCCACTGAGCTTCAATTTCACAGAAACTAACGTCACAACCATTTTTCTTTAATATCGACACCAGTGTTTTAGATTGATAAGTCGGGTATAGCCAGTCTGAACTAAATGATATAACAAGGAAAGTAGTGTCGGATAGTTTTTCGTCTATCAAACTACACCCTTCACTGCTTTCCAAGTCGAAGTAGTCGGCTGCTTTGGTAATATATAAAAGGGAGTTGGCGTCAAAACGTGATACGAATTTCGTTCCTTGATGGCGTAAGTAACTTTCTATTTCAAAATCGACATCAAAGTCAAAGGAGACAGAAGAGCGGTTTTGCAGGCGACGACCGAATTTATTACGCATAGACTCATCAGATAGGTAGGTAACATGTCCGATCATCCTGGCCACAGCAAGGCCATGGTGTGGACCTTTTCCCTCGTAGTAGTCACCGTTATTCCAGTCAGGGTCGGTCATGATGGCTTGTCTGGCGACTTCATTAAAGGCTATGGCCTGGGCGGAATGTCTGGTGGTGGTGGCCAGGGGAATGGCTGAAGCCACCATCTCCGGATATTCTACGCACCAACGAAGAACTTGCATTCCTCCCACTGAACCACCTATAAGGGCCATTATTTTTTTGATTTCTAGGTGATCAATAAGCTGTTTTTGAGCTCGCACCATGTCTCTGATGGTAACCATGGGAAACGAACAGCCAAAGGGTTTACCGGTTTCTGGGTTAATGGAAGATGGGCCGGTGGTTCCGCAACAAGAGCCAAGGATATTAGAGCAAATAACGAAATAACGGTCAGTGTCTATGGGTTTTCCCGGTCCAACCATATTGTCCCACCAACCTGGTTTACTGGTGGAGCAATTTTCGTCGCTGTAATGGCCTGCAACGTGGGCGTCGCCGGTGCAAGCATGGAGCACTAGCACTGCATTGTTTTTTTGCTCGTTAAGCGTGCCGTAAGATTCGTAGGCCAAGGTGATGGGGCCGAGCCTGGCACCGCTGTCCAGAACCATTTCGTTGGGCGGTTGGGCAAAGGTGAAATATTGTTTTTCCACCATCAATGATTGTGGCTGTTGTATGGAGTTATCGGTCATTGTTTATAATTTTGTTAGGGCCTGATCTATATCATTGCAAATATCCTCAACGTCCTCAATTCCAACCGATAAGCGGAGAAGGTCGGAGCGAATCCCCAGCTGGTTGCGTTCTTGTTCTGGGAATGAGAGGTATTGGCTGGAGGCTGGATGGATGATAAGTGTTTTACAATCGCCCAGGTTAGCCAGGTGATAAATCATTTTAAGATTATTTATGACTTGAAAGCAGGCTTCCTGGTCATCCATCCCGAAAGTGAGTAAGCCGCCATATCCCAAATGGCCAAATTGCTTTTCAGCAGTTGCGCGGCAAGGGTGATTTTTGAGACCGGGATAGTTGACCCAGTTAACCTTGGAATGGTCAGCTAAGTGTTGAGCAACTTTGATAGTGTTTTTCATGTGTCTTTCCATGCGTAACCCTAAGGTATCCAGACCTATAAATGTCAGATATGCATGGAATGGGGCAGGAGTGGAGCCGAAGTTAATGTGGTGTTCACGCCATATCTTATCTCTTAGGGCTAGCTCCCCTTTGCGCTCGATAAAGGGTTTAAAGTCAGGGAATCTGTCTGAAGCAGCCCAGTCAAAAGAACCGCCGTCTATAACCATGCCTCCCACTGCATCTCCATGGCCGGAGAGGTATTTAGTGGTGGAGTGGATGATAACATTGGCTCCAAGTTCCAAGGGGCGGCAGAGGTAAGGAGTTGCAAGGGTATTATCCACTAAAAGTGGAAGGCCGTGCTTATGGGCCAGATCAGCGCACTTCTGTATGTCAGGGATGTCAATGGCGGGGTTGCCGATGGTTTCCAAGTAGATAAACCTGGTTTTATCATTGATGCTATTCTCCATCCCTTCCAGGTCTAAGGGATCGACGATTCGGCAAGTAAGATTATATTTAGCAAATACTTTGGTAAATAGGAGGTAGGTCGACATGAAGAGAGACGATCCGCAAACGAATTCGTCACCGGCTCTCAGTAAAGCCATGCAGGTATTGGTTACCGCTGCCATCCCTGATGCCATATAAATTGCCCCTTTGCCGCCTTCAAGGGCGGAGAGCTTTTGCTCTAGCACTTGGTTGGTGGGGTTGGTTAAGCGCATGTAAATATGTTGATCGGTTTTACCACCAAATGTATCGCTCATGCTCTCAGCACTCTGATGGCAATGGGAGGCGTTTTGGTAAATAGGCGGTAAGGTGGCACCATTCCATTTTTCCGGTTCAATACATTCGTGGATGAGGCGTGTTTGAAACTTCATAGAGTCGATCTCTTTAGTTGTTTATTGAAGTAAGTGGAATTAGTAGCATCGGTACCACTTTGTAGCACGTATAGCGGAAAAAAGAAAGAACTTCATGTGTTGTCTAAGGTGGCCGTGAAAGTTTTGTTTTGGTAAGGTATGTGTTTTGGTATAGTAACCGTTCACCGGGTTGTAAGGAAAAGTCATGATGTTATTTGAAAGAGTTGTTTTATTGTATCGGTGGAGGTGGCATTAGCTATGGATTTACGATATTGCGAAGCGCCTGGTAGCCCAATCAGGTATCGACCCATATGGCTTTTCATGCGAAAGAGGGCCAGGAAAGGGGGCGAATATTTTTCAATGAGCTGGATGTGACGCATGATGACGGGGCGTCGTAATTCGAAACTCTTTGGTCTGTCCTGTGGTGAGAAAACCCATGGGTTGCCCAACGTGCCGCGCCCAATCATGACTCCGTCGCAACCGGTATTTTGCATCATCTTAATTCCGTCTTCATGGCAAAGAATATCACCATTGCCGATTACTGGGATCTGTACTTTGTCTTTTACTTGGGCGATAACGTTCTGATCCGCAAGCCCACCGAAGCCTTGGGACCAGGTTCGTCCATGGATGGTAACCATGGCTGCTCCGCAATCTTGGGCCATTTGAGCAAAGTCAGGTGCAATAATAGCATTATGGGTCCAGCCGCTCCGAAATTTTACTGATACCGGCAGGTCTGAATTTTGGCAAACAGCTTGGATAATGGCTCCTGCACGCTCCATGTCTTTCATGAGGGCAGCGCCTGAACCTTTTTTAATAACTTTTTTAACCGGACAGCCCATGTTGATATCAATCATATCGATGGGCTGTTTGGTTACAATGGCAGCAGCTTCTCCCATGATATTTGGATCATTTCCGAAAAGCTGCATGGACACAGGTCGCTCGGTGGGATCGCTGGCAAGCATAGCTATTGTTTTGTGCTGGCCGTATGTTAAACCGTTAGCGCTGATCATTTCAGACACGCAGAGCGCCGCACCCATCTCTTTGCAGAGTAATCTAAATGGCAGGTCGGAGTATCCTGCTAATGGGGCTAAAATAAAAGGTTTTTTTGAAAAAATTGAATTTAGTTGCATTGGAGTTAATAATGAATGAAAAGGGTGAAACAAAGGTTTTTCCTGTTGTGTTTCCGTCCTAGTGTATTATAACAGATTTTAAGTTTTTTACACTTGATTGAACAGTGTCGATGATCGTTTATCATATTTTACACTGTGTGTAAAAGGGTTTTATTCCGCAGTTTTATTGATTTGTCAAGTCGGTAATGGAACCGTAGCGTGATGTTCTTGCCAATGATATTTTATATAAAAAATACTATTCAAATAAATAATGAGTGAAACGGAGTCCAGTATGAATCTACGTTTTGATACGAATAAAGAAGAGTTGACCCAAGAGGATATTGAAACGCTGAAGCAGATGCGGAGCCGTTGTGCGCGCCGGATATTGTTGTCGACATCCTTAGCTGCTTCTGGCCATCCCGGTGGGTCTTTGTCCGCTTTAGACATGTTATTGGTGACTTATGGTTTGGTTAATCATAATCCAACAGATCCCCGTGACGCGCAACGCGACCGGGTGGTTGTTAGTATGGGGCATATTTCACCTGGGGTTTATAGTGTATTGGCCGAGAACGGTTATTTTACTGAGGAACAATTCCTGACTGGTTTTCGGCGAACCGGTTCCGGTTTTCCTGGCCATGTAGAATCTATTGTACCTGGGGTTGAATGGGATACCGGTAACCTTGGACAGGGTCTCTCTGCTGCCGTGGGTATGGCTCAGTCTCTGAAAGCTCAGAAAAAGTCCAATCAGGTTGTTGCCTTAATGGGTGATGGGGAGCACCAGAAAGGTCAGATAGTCGAGGCAATTCGATACTCTCGTAAATTTAAACTTGATAACCTGACAGTGATGATTGATCGTAATCATCTTCAGATTTGTGGCGCCACCGAGGATGTCATGCCCCAGTCTATCCGAGATCTTTATTCTGGTATGGGATGGAATGTTATTTATTTGGAGGATGGTCACGATCACAATGCTATTTATCAGGCTTTACGAAAATCCTATCTCAACAATGACGGAAAACCCACTGTTATTGTGGCCCGTACCATTATGAGTAAAGGTATTTCATTTATAGAGAATCAAGCTAAATATCATGGTTCCCCTTTGAACCCTGAGCAATTAGCCGAAGCCTTTAAGGAATTAGGCGTAGAAAATGACTACGAAACTTATTTGGAAAAACGTAAAGCTCCTGTTACCAATGAAACCGTAATGGATGTGCGATCTTCGGTTCCAGATATTGACTCAGGTGAGCCGATTTTGTATGAAAAAGATACCATGACTGATAACCGTTCCGCTTATGGTAACGCTTTGCATGGGTTAGCTGTAGCTAATAATGGCGAAGGTATGCCTCCTAAGGTTATTGGAGTGTCCTGCGACTTAGAGGGTTCGGTGAAAATGGGAGCTTTTCACAAGCATTCTCCTGATGGTTATTTTGAGGCTGGAATTCAAGAGCATCATGCTGCAGCTATGGCTGGAGCAATGAGTAGGGAAGGGATGGTAGCCTTTTTCTCCACCTTTGGTGTTTTTGCGGTATCTGAAGTGTATAATCAGAATCGATTAAGTGACTTCAATCATACTAATCTTAAGATTGTGGCCACTCATGTTGGTCTTGATGTGGGTGAGGATGGTCCAACCCATCAATGTATCGATTACCTGGGTTTAATTAAAAACCTTTTCCGTTTTTCTGTGTTTATGCCTGCCGATCCTAATCAAACTGATCGTATTGTTCGTCACGTGGGGTCTAATTCTGGAAATTATTTTGTTGGGATGGGGCGTTCTAAGATGTCGGTCATCACTGATGAAAAAGGCGAGGTTTTTTACGGTAAAGATTACGTTTTCACACCTGGCAAGGCTGATTGGTTACGTAAAGGTGATGCGGCAACAATAGTTACCTATGGCGCTGTGACGCCCAATGTGCTTAAGGCATGGGAAATTTTAAAAGGTGAAGGCATTTCAGTTGGAGTTATTAATATGGCTTCCTTGCTTCCTTTGGATAGTGATTCTTTGGTGGAGGCAGCTAAGCTTGGCCCGATTATTACTGTAGAGGATCACCATGTGGATACCGGTCTCGGTGCTTCCGCTGCTGTTGCTTTAATGGATGCCGGTGTGGTTGCCGAGTTGCATCGTCTCGGAGTCCATAAATATGGAGGATCCGGTAAGCCTGCTGAGCTTTATGCTGATCAGGGACTGGATGCTGAGTCTATTGCTGCAAAGGTGCGTAAGGTTATTTCTTAACCTTTGACTTTTAGTTTTTTTATTAAGGCCTCGCAATTTTTTATTGCGAGGCCTTTTTTATGTTGATCGTAGAATAGGTTTTTACGTGTTGTTATTCGATATTTTTTTTTGGAGAGAAATATATGATTTTTTGAGTAATTAGATAGGATATTGAATCGATATATAAGGAAATACTTTAGAGGAAAAAAGAATTGTCGGTATGGATAATGCTTTTGTTTTTTTTGTTGTGTATTGGTTAGGTGTAAGTGGTCATAGGTGTCGCATCTTCATGCAGTTGCCCCTGCCCACATAGTTCAATGTTTTTGACTTGTTCAAAAGTTTATGATTTTACGAATGGTTGAATCTGCCCGGAAGCTGTAGGGGGTGGTTACTCTGTGGCTGCCCGACAGAACCGAAATCGTCCCTTGTGAGCCTTAAGTTAACAACATCGCCAATATAGATGGGCTATAGTGAGCAGTGGTAACTGAATAAGTCTGAGGCACCAGTGACTACTTACTATTTCGCGGTGTATTAAATCAGCTAGTTATGAATTCTGTGACCATATACGGTTCGGCTGATGAAGGGGGATGCAATAACTGTAACTCGGATTACCAAAAAGAAATCTCCCAAGAGCTTCTCCTGGAGCAGGTTAGGGGAGGGTCGATTTGGTGGTAATTTGTCCGCTAGGGTTACTGTAAGGTATCTGTCTAATATGGTATTTAAAAATAAATTATATTGTTTAAGGTGAGGAGTTGCGATAATGAAATTGGTTAAGTTGCTTTTTGTATTTATATCCATTTTTTTTCTAGGTCTGTTTCTGCTTATTTATGCTGCGGGGCCTCTAATCATGGGAGGTGTTGAGAAGGTTGGCCCTACCATTACTGGTACCCCTGTTGCTATGGGCGATATTGAGGTTGATTGGGAGGGGTCTAGTGTTGTTGTTTCAGATTTTCTTATTGGTAATCCAGTTGGTTATTCGAAAGAGCAATTGTTTAGAATGGGTCAGATCAGGGTGGATTTAGATGTCGGTTCTTTGTTAACTGATGAAATACATATAAAAAGTTTTATAATTGAATCACCGATTATTAATTATGAAAATAAAATTACAGAGAGTAATTTGGGACGGTTGTTAGAGAATGTAAAAGCCGGTTTGCCGCAAAAAAACGAGCCAGGTGTTGCCCCTGGACCATCATCCCAAGGAAAAAAAGTAATTATTGATTATTTCAGAATTTCCAATGCAGCACTTTATGTTTCGTCCAGTATTTCTCAGAATGCCGATAAGTATATTAGCCTTGATACCATAGAATTAAAAAATGTTGGTAGTGACTTAGACAGTGGTACTGCTTCACTGGTTGAAGAGATATTGACAAGAGTTCAGCAAGCCGTAGTTACTGAGTTGTCAGGGTCCTTGTTGGATTTGGATACCAAAGGAAATGATGGTGGCAAAGTTAATTCAAGGCTTAAAGAGATAACTGAAAAGGCTGGTAATGGGGTTGAGACGGGCATGGAAAGTGCAAGAAAGACCTTGGACAGTGGTCTTGAGCAAATCAAACGGTTTCTCATCGAATAATGATTCATATTGTTTGGGCTGGAAGGGATTATTTTTCGAAAAGATTTGTGCGGATGTATTTGGGATGGTACAATGCGACCATTGCAGTATAAGATATAGTTATGCTCTGTATTTTTTTTTGAACCTTTCAGCTTCACGGGAGAAGCGACTATGAAACCATATTTTTTCCATTTAGAAATTGAACCTTTTGGAAAAAAGGGTGAGGTTGATGATATTCAAGGCGCATATGCCATCGCTTGGGTTTTCGGTGAGTCGGTTAGTGCTGCCCGTGAAAGAGCTATCCGTTATGTGAATGATTGTAATTGGACAATTAAGTCGATAGAGCATACTCTTGAGCTGACCCCTGAATTGTTATCCGAACTTGGAGAGGTAGAATTGGGAGATTATCAACAAGCTGAGTTGTTGGGGATTTCTGCGCGATTTTATACTTGGTCCAATAAAAATAATCTCCAAAAACTTGCTGGAGAAAAAATGGAAAAAATTGCTCAAAAAATTTAAAGCAATTACTAATTGCTTGATCATTATTGATGATGTTGACGTATGTAACGTTTAGTTTTCTTTTCAAAGTAAATTGTTCAATCCAACCACTTTTGTGGCCGTGGATAGATTGTAAGTTATCTTGATGTTCCACTTGTAACCATTTGACTTGATTGACCTTTTATAGTGTGGGTCGAATCAGTATCCCTCCGCTTCTTAATTAATATTATTTATAGAGCAGTAACTATTTGCTGTAGTGGTAATTTTAAAAAGGCGACAATCTGCTTATTAATTTATTTCTAATAAGTTCTTTCGTACCTGGTCACATGGTTTATAACTAACTGATTTAATATGGCCCGTGATAACTTACGTTTTTTCAGGTTACAGCTCTATTTTTTCTCCGTATTATTTTTGATACATTTAGGCTTCTTTTAGATGTCCCCCCCCATTTATTTCATTTTTTGCTGTTCGGCAAAACATAAAGCAAGCCATGCAAACCTTAGGGGCGCGAAGGATTAGTTATTTTTGTCGAATTAACAGGTCGATATGGTGCCCTATGGTTATCTCCTCTTCATAGTGCTGTAATTATATCTATTGCGTAGCATTTTTTTTAGTTTTTAAAAGTTTCTAGACCAAAGAAGATTTATATTTTTTTATTTAAAGGGAAGGTTGGCTAGTTCTGGGATTTGACATGAACTTTAGTTGTGAGTATTATTCCTATATAATGTTCATTGTTAAATTGTTTGGTCTTTCTATCATCAGGATAGCTGAGCAGGTTTTTTAGTGCCATAATGTTGAAGGGGTTTTCTTTTTCTAGTAACCGTTCACCGGGTAAAAAGAAAAGTTCCACAACATCGGTATAGTAAGCGTTTGCCAGTGCTGCGGATGTGTGCAAGCAGGCCGGTGAGCTATAGTTAATCCTATGTGAATCCGGTCTGATCGCGCGCAGACGTGGTGCTGGTGGACGCTTACTTTTTCTATATAATCCTATTTATCATCCTGCCAGGGCTTTATTATGGTAAGTGGAACAGTTACCTCATCTTCATGCTATTATCCCTGCCCGCATAGAAGGGGTTATAGCGAGCAGCGGCAACTGCATAAATCTGCTGCACCTGTGACCAATTACAGATTCGCACTGTATTAGATCAACTATTTACGAACTCTGTGATCAGGTACTTATTATGTTCTTCTTTCGATCTGTGATATTTAAATATCTTCTATTTGGACTCTTAGTGCTTGTGGTTATGAGCACGGCTCAATTTTTTGCTTTTAAGCTCGCAGCTGATATTGGACATGATGCCAAAATTATTCATTTGCTGGGTTCCGTTCGGACACGTTTATATAGAATTTCATTGCTAAGTATTCGTTTCGAGCAGCTCGGTGCCTACGATCGTAGCAATATTTCTGCTGATATTGAGAAAGAAATGAAATTGTACCTGGCCGATATCAATGGTATGCGTTACGGCAGCATAAAGTATCAACTCCCGTCTCTAGATGAATGGCATAAGGGTAACCATCGGGAAGTTCAATGGGTGGATAGTCTTTTGCGCCTCAGTGATGAAGAAATTATACCCTTATTTGAAGATATTTATACCCATTTGAAGTTAGGTGGAGAAAATGAGGGGCTATTATGGTCTCAACTGCATGGTCGGATAGAGATTGTCTCTCAGTTGGTAAGCAATATATCTGAATCATTCCTAAAGGATAATCAAAAAAGTGTCGAACGTTTCAAAGAGTTAAGGCGTTTTTCTTTTATTTTTGGAATGGTGATTTTTGTTTTTATTGCGCTATATATTTATCTCAATGTGGTTATGCCGATCAAAAATCTTCAGAGGATAACCGGTGAAATCAGGCAGGGAAATTTGGCTATAAGAAATTCTATTATTGGAGGAGGCGAGATACGTGAACTTGCTATTTCTGTGAATGTTATGGCTGAATCACTACAGAATAGTTTTGAGGAAAAAAGTTTACTTTATAACGTTTTGGATAGAGAGAAAAGG
>Ga0224507_10000999_pt1 | contig 11273 bp, 6 predicted proteins | sample SF_Jan12_sed_USG_3_FD_170159 | JGI IMG/M metagenome (GOLD analysis project Ga0224507, IMG submission 170159) | Sediment microbial communities from San Francisco Bay, California, United States - SF_Jan12_sed_USGS_13 | ecosystem: Environmental > Aquatic > Marine > Sediment | place: USA: California...
TGTGCTACCACCGGGCAGCACAACATGACAATGATTATTTGTTTTAACACAATTTATTATCTGATGATAAAGGTAGTCCGCTGCTGCCTGAGCAACAAGCTCTGCTGATTTATAAACTTTAAATTCGGCCATCTATACTGTGCCTGGTAATTATTTATAAATAGTTGGTATGTGCCAGCCACCAACACAGTCTTTGGTTAGTTCATCCATCGCGGGAATATCCCAGGTGCCTGACCGGTAGCGTTCTATTGAAACCCGTTTTTCCCAGGCCTCAAGAATTGGTTCAACAATTTCCCACGATGCTTCGACTTCATCAGCACGAGAAAACAATGTGCCGTCTCCGGTTAGCACATCGTGCATCAGAATTTCATAAGCGTCGGCTACTTCATCTATATTATCTGCATAAGGTGCGCGCATAACCATTTCTTCATTATCGGTAGTCAGACCGGTTTTTTTTGCGTTCAAACGTAAAGCCACACCACTTTCTGGCTGTAAACGAAATACCAGCGCATTAGCAGCAGGAATTGACGCGTGGCTGTCGAATAAATTGAATGGCGGTTTGCGAAAACGAATCATGACTTCTGAAACTTTTGACTTCATACGTTTGCCTGTCCACAAGATGAACGGCACACCCTGCCAACGCCAGTTGTCGATATAGAAACGTACTGCAGCAAATGTTTCTGTCGAGGAATCCGGCAACACCGATTTTTCAGAAACATAAGACGGCACTGTCTCACCATCAATATCGCCTGAGGCATACTGTGCTGAAACCGTCTGAATTTTTATCTGATCCGGTTCGATGCTGCGTATAGCACGCAAGACTTTCATTTTTTCATCGCGCACGGCATCGGCAGTAAATTCAACTGGTGGCTCCATCGCAACCAGCGTCATCATCTGCATCATATGGCTCTGAATCATGTCGCGTAGCGCGCCTGATTTCTCATAGTACTTGGCACGATATTCAACACCGAGTGTCTCAGCGGTTGAGATCTGAATGTGGTCAATGTAATTACGATTCCACAGCGGTTCCATAATACTATTGGCAAAACGATAAACCAGCAGATTCTGCACGCTCTCTTTACCCAGATAATGATCAATTCGATATATCTGCTCTTCCTTAAACACTAACTGCAGTTCTTTATTCAGAACACGCGCGCTTTTCAGGTTGTGACCAAAAGGCTTTTCTATCACCAGCCTGCGATAACCTTCATCTTCGTTGGCCAGGCCCGCTTTGTACAGACCCTCTGCTACCTTGCTGTACCAGTCAGGAGGAATGGCACAATAAAACATCGCATTTTTTTTGCCATCAAGCGTTACCAGCGATTCCGAAAGACGCTGATAAGTACCTTCATCCGCAAGATCCCCCGGCACCATAATCAACCGCGAGAGAAATTGCTTCCACTTTTCATCATCTGCAACAATCTCGGGAGAAAATTTTTGCATCCCCTCGCGCACAAGTTTAAGCCATTCTTCTTCACTCCGATTATTGACCACACCAATGATTCGACTGTCGGTATGAACCAGACCACAGCACAGCATGCGCACCAGTGCTGGCATCAACTTACGTTTACTCAGATCACCAGTGACACCAAAGATTACAATGTTAGTTGGCTCTGCAGTTTCAGTTTTGAGATCAGAAGCTGACATGAATTATCACCATTTTATTAGAGCCTAAAGCTTCCATATTTCTTCGTTATATTCGCGCATAGTTCTATCTGTTGAAAAGAAACCACTACAGGCAGTATTGAGTATGCTTTTTTGTATCCAGCTTTCCTGATCACGATAACAGGCCGCCGCTTGCTCCTGTGCATCAATGTAACTACGAAAATCAGCCAGGGTCAGCCAGTGATCGTGCGAACTGCGTACAGAGGCAATCAGGTCGTGAAATATATCCGGTTCAAAAAGGTTAAAGTGTCCGCTCTCTAGCAGGTTCATAACCGCCTTGAGATCGGAATCCTTATCAATGAAGCTTTGCGGATTATAGTGCTTTTGCATTTCAGCAACCTCATCCGCCTTCAAACCAAATAGAAAGAAATTGTCTTCACCTACCTGTTCAAGTATTTCTATATTGGCACCATCATAAGTACCAATAGTGATCGCACCATTCATCATAAACTTCATATTACCGGTGCCCGATGCTTCTTTACCCGCGGTTGATATTTGTTCAGACAGGTCGGTACCAGGCGCAATCACTTCCATTGCAGAGACATTATAATTAGGCAGGAATGCAAGCTTTAATTTTGAATTAACATCTGGATCTGCATTAACAATTTCAGCAACATTATTGACCAGTTTTATCAATAGCTTCGCCATGTGGTAACCCGGTGCTGCCTTACCACCTATCAGCACATTGCGTGGTGTCCAGTTTTCGGTATGACCATTTTTAATCTGAATGTATAAATGAATAACGTGTAAAACGTTGAGCATCTGGCGTTTATATTCATGAATACGCTTTACCTGCACATCAAACATGGCATCTGGATTAAACTCGATACCGGTAACGTCAAGCACCAGATCAGCAAGACGCTGCTTATTTTGCTTTTTAATCTCAAACCAACGTTGATGAAAATCGCGGTTTTCAGGATTACTACATTCTTTTAAATAACGAATATGATCAAGATCAGCAATCCATTCATAACCTATTTGCTTATTGATGAGCTTTGTCATCTCGGGGTTAGCACGTGCAATCCAGCGTCTTGGTGTGACCCCATTGGTTTTATTGTTAAATTTTTCCGGCCACATTTCGTAGAAGTCTTTAAACAGGCCTTTGCACAAAAGTTCGGAGTGTAATTTGGCAACACCGTTCACAGAAAAACTACCGACGATGGCCAGGTGTGCCATGCGCACCTGCTTATTGCTACTTTCTTCAATGATAGACATGCGTGACTGCCTGCCAGTATCTCCCGGCCATTTCAGGGAAACATCACGTAGAAACAGTTTATTGATCTGATAGATGATCTCCATCAGTCGCGGTAACAAATGCTCCATTAGCGAAACCGACCAACGCTCCAGTGCCTCAGGTAGCAAAGTATGATTGGTATAAGCCATGGTCTTCGTGGTAATTTCCCATGCGGGCTCCCATTCAATGTGTTTTTCATCCAGCAGTATGCGCATCAGTTCGGCAACCGCAATCGTGGGGTGCGTATCGTTCATCTGGAAAACGTTGAACTCAGCAAAGCGCGAATAATCTTTGCCATCGTTTTCTTCCCACAGCCTGAATACATCCTGAATGCTGGCAGAGGCCAGAAAATACTGTTGCCTCAATCTAAGTTCTTTACCACTGTCGCTGGCATCGTTCGGATATAGCACCATCGAAATATGTTCAGCTTCATTTTTTGCTTCTACTGCATCGGAGTAACTGCCTGCATTAAACTCGTCCAGATTAAAAGCTTTGGTGGCTGATGACTTCCATAATCTCAGCGTGTTGATAACTTCGTTGCGATAACCTGAAATCGGCATATCGTAAGGAATAGCGAGCACATCATTGGTATCAACCCAACGTACTCTATGGATGCCCTGTGGATCTTTAAAATGTTCGGTGCGGCCACCAAAATGAATCAGCTGTTCGTATTCGGGACGCGATACTTCCCATGGATTGCCGTCGCGTAACCAGTGATCCGGCTCTTCAACCTGGTAACCTTTTTTTATTTCCTGACGGAACATGCCATATTCATAGCGAATACCATAGCCAATAACCGGCAGTTCCAGTGTCGCGCAACTGTCCATGAAACAGGCAGCGAGGCGACCAAGTCCACCATTGCCCAGTCCAGCATCGGGTTCTTCTTCCATCAGGTCTTCGAGGTCGACAGCAAAATGATGCAATGCCTCACGCGTTTCTTTTTCAACATCAATATTCAACAGATGGTTACCCAGAGCACGACCAATCAGAAATTCCATCGACATATAATAGGCTTTACGCGTACCGGGTTGCTTGTGTCGTTGCCAGGTTGTACTCCAGCGAGCCATGATGCGATCACGAATGGTCAGCGCCATGGCTTCATAGATATAAAAAGGCACACAGCTCAGAAAATGACCCAGGTGATTTCTAAGGTAACGATGAAAGCCTTCAGACAGCGAACGGCTGTCTGCCTGCAAGGGTTCCATATCAGGTAGTTTACTGGTATCTACCCAGTTCTTTTTTGACATATTAAGTCTCTTTAGGTTAAGGCTGCGGGCAACAATTTATTTATCGGGGCATATCTTGTGCCAGTCGCTAGCGAATTACTGCCTATTGTATAACTCCTGATATTTTTTTGCGCTGGATTCCCAGCCCAGTTTCTGTTGCATAGCGGTCTCACAGACCTGCTGCCACAGTTTGGGTTGCTGGTATATTTTCAGCGCATCATTAACAGTCGATAGTAAAGCAGCCGCATTAACCTGATAAAAAACAAAGCCGTTCGCCGTTTTATTTTTTAAAGTTGACGCTGTTGTGTTAGTAACCGTATCGGCAAGACCGCCGGTAAAATTAACCAGCGGTGGTGTACCGTAACGCAAACTGTACATCTGATTGAGACCACAGGGTTCGAAGCGCGATGGCATCAAAAATAAATCACAGCCCGCTTCAATCTGGTGCGCGAGCTCTTCAGAATAGCCGATATGAACGTGCAGTCTGGTCGGGTATTTGTCCGCCAGTGCCAGCAGCTCGGCCTGATACAATTTGTCTCCAGAACCTAATATGATGACCGAAGCATCTGACGTAGCAAAAAGCTCAGGCAGAATTCGGCTGATCAGGTCAACCCCCTTCTGTTCGACCAGTCTGCCGATAAATCCCAGCAATGGCGCCTTAGTGTTTTTTAATTTAACACGGTTCAACAATTCACGTTTAATAGCAGCTTTCGCTTTTAGCCATGCAGGACTGCTCCTGGCTGATTTGACATCGGTTTGTGTCAGACCGTAGTTCTGACTGAGATGTTCATCAGTTTCAGGATTCCAGACATCAAGGTCGATTCCATTGATAATGCCAGTGAGCTTATCACCAAGGTGCTGTAATACACCTTCAAAACGAAAGCCATATTCAGTGGTGCAGATCTCTCTGGCGTAGGTTGGGCTCACCGTGGTGACCTGATCGGCAAACATCAGACCTGCTTTGAGCATGGAAAATCCGCCATAAAACTCAATACACCCCGGTGACCACCATTCAGGCGGCAATACCAGTGAAATATATTCATGGTATGAAAAAGAACCGTGATAAGCGAGATTATGAATGGTAAAAATTGTTTTCGGGCGTGGGTACGACATACTGATCAATGCCGGTACCAGACCCGTTTGCCAGTCATTACAATGCACCACATCCGGTTGCCAGTTGATGCCCGGTATGCCTTTCGCCATCTCGGCAACGGCACGACTAAATACGGTAAAACGCTCGGCATTATCCGGCCAGTTAAATCCATCTGCAGTCACGTAGGGATTACCAGATCGATCAAACAATGCTGGCACATCGATCAGGTACAAAAAATCATCAAGATCTTTGTGCTGTGCCTGCAATACACGAACTCGATGAGTGACACCGGCACCAGGTAAATTCCAGTAACCCAGTTCTTTTAAAGAATCAACCGATGCCAGTACATCACGATAGGCTGGCAACACCAGTTTGACATCATTACCTAGCTGGCTCAGAGCCTGCGGTAAGCCGTGAAGCACATCAGCCAGACCACCGGTTTTGATAAAGGGAAAAGCCTCACTGGCAGCAAATAAAATTTTCAAATTTTCTCCTGCTGTAAAAACAAGGCGGCTAACGGTGGAATCGTGATTGTCAGGCTGTGTTCAAAACCGTGCACAGAATTATTCTGGCTGACAACCACGCCACCATTACCAACATCACCGCCGCCGTACCAGGCCGCGTCAGAGTTAAATATTTCTTTATAACTACCCGCTTCCGGTACACCAATCAGGTAGTTTTCGATCGGTTTTGGCGAAAAGTTAAAGATGCACAACACCGCATCAGCGTCAGCTCGACGTACAAATGCTAGCACGGAATTATCAATATCATCACAACTGAGCCACTGAAAACCCTGATGATCAAAATCGTAGACGTGCAACGCCGGCAGATCACGATAGAGTCGGTTGAGGTCGCAGATTTCATTGCTCAGACCGGCGTGTTTATCCATGCCAGAGATCACCCAGTCCAGCTGACGGCCTTCGCTCCATTCATCCCACTGACCAAATTCGCCACCCATAAATAGTAGTTTCTTACCAGGGTGCGCGTAGTGGTAAGCGTACAGCACGCGCAGGTTGGCAAACTTCTGCCAGACATCGCCCGGCATTTTATCGAGCATACTGCGTTTCATGTGAACCACTTCATCGTGCGACAGCGGCAGTACAAAGTTTTCACTGTAGGCGTACAACTGGCTGAAGGTTAACTGGTTCTGATGAAAACGCCGGTACAGAGAATCGGTCTGGGCATAATTCAGGGTGTCGTGCATCCAGCCCATATTCCATTTCATCGAAAAGCCGAGACCACCCATGTCCGTCGGGCGCGACACCATTGGCCAGTCGGTGCTTTCTTCAGCCAGCGTCACTACGCCGGGAAATTCGGCGTGTACCACATTATTCAGGTTTCTTAAGAAATCGATGGCTTCAAGATGTTCACGTCCGCCATAAACATTCGGCGACCATTGTCCGTGTTCACGAGAATAATCCAGATATAACATTGAAGCCACGGCATCAACGCGCAGGCCGTCGATATGAAACTCTTCGATCCAGTAGACCGCATTGGCGATCAGAAAATTTCGCACTTCATTGCGACTGTAATTAAAAATCAGCGTACCCCAGTCCAGATGCTCACCCTTGTTTGGCTCACTGTATTCATAACAGGCCTCTCCGGTAAAGCGCGCCAGGGCAAATTCATCGCGTGGAAAATGTGCCGGTACCCAGTCGAGAATTACCCCGATACCATTTTGATGAGCCACGTCGATCAAATAACGCAGTTCATCGGCACTGCCGTGCCTGGAAGTTGGAGAATAATAACCACTGACCTGATAACCCCAGGATTCATCCAGCGGATGTTCGGTGAGCGGTAGAAATTCGATATGGCTATAGCCCAGCTTTTTCACATAGGGAATAAGCTGTTCGGCCAGCTCGGTATAACTTAGGAAGCTACCATCATCATGACGACGCCATGATCCCGCGTGCACTTCATAAATCGACATTGGTGCATGCAGCCATTGCCACTGCCTGCGTTGATCTAACCATTGATTATCCGACCAGACATAGCTATCAGCTGTAGCAATTTTACTGGTGGTGTCTGGACGAACACCCATGGCGCGTGCATAGGGGTCGGTTTTGTGCAGAATCTCATCGTTGTGGCTACGAATTTCATATTTGTAATTATCCAGGGCTTGCAGCCCGGGTATAAAAAGTTCCCAAACACCGGAGTTACCACGGTTGCGCATCGGGTGACGCAGGCCGTGCCAGCCATTGAAATCACCGATCACGCTGACACGTTTAACGTTGGGTGCCCAGATCGCGAACAGACAACCTTCAATACCATCAATAGTCTGTATGCGCGCACCCAGAAAACGGTAAACGTGCAGATGCGTGCCCGCAGCAAACAGGTTTAAATCAAAATCGCTGAGTACTGGCAAAAAACTGTATGGTGAAATTACGCTGTGTGATTGTTTCGAACCTTTTTCAATCCAGTGTAGCGTGTAATGTTTTGGCAGTTTTTCTTTCTGTTCTTTGCTGATCGTTATTTCAAACGTATCAGTACCTTCATAACGCGTCATTGAGCCGATATTTTCCAGCTCGACTTTTTCTGCCGAAGGCATGAATGCTCGTACCACATAGCCTGGTCGACCGGGATGGATACCCAGCCATTCAAATGGATCATGATGCCAGCCGTGCTGTATTCTTGTTAATGCTTCAGTCATTCTCTTTAACCAGCCTGTTTGCGTTTTCGATTCTCTGGCGCATTTTTTCCATGTGATTATTTTCATGATGACTTTCAAGTTCGTGCCATTGAAAGCGCCATGCCCAGTTACCGGTGATGGTGCCGGGAGTATTCATTCTTGTTGACGAATCCAGATGCAGATAATCCTGCAGAGGAACAATGCAGATTCGTGCCGGTGATTGCAGTGCATTTTCTACCATTGTTTCTATCACCATGTCGGCCACCTCAATGCTTTCATAATATGGATCATCCAGATAAGGCAGGCTCAGTGCCTCCAGTACATAGTTTTTAACATGGTCATCCAGGCTGTTGAACCAGCCTTTTGTGGTGTCGTTATCATGCGTACCGGTATAGACAACGGCATCTTCTTCTATATTCTGAGGTTTATGTGGATTATCTTCAAATTCATCGAAACCAAATTGCAGTATCGACATGCCGGGTAAGTGATATTTTTTTCTCAGCGCAGTGACTTCCGGGGTGATGATACCCAGATCTTCCGCAATAAAAGGTAGCGGCAGACCCTCTTCCTGCAAACTCGATAGAAGCTCATCACCGGGCATTTTTTGCCATTGACCATTAACCGCCGTCTCGCAGGCTGCATCAATCACCCAGGCCGCTTCCAGTCCTCTGAAATGATCGATGCGCAATAAATCAAATTGCTCTAGATGGTGCCGAATTCGAGCTTTCCACCAGGCATAGTCTTCTTCCTGCATGCTATTCCAGTTATAGTGCGGATTGCCCCAGCGTTGACCGGTTTCCGAGAAATAATCAGGTGGTACGCCGGTAACAACTTCCATATAACCGTCTGAGTCCAGTAAAAACAATTCCGGGTGTGACCAGACATCGGCACTGTCATGTCCGATAAAAATTGGCAAATCACCAAACAGCAATAAGCCCATAGCATTAGCCCTGTGTCTGATTTCCTGCCAACGCTTATACAGCTGGTACTGTTGCCATTTCAGTTCTGTGATTTCATGTTTATATTCCTGCATTGTCAGTTGCATGGTCTCGGGATCACGCTGTTTCCAGAGTGCTGGCCATAAAACCCAGGCGGCCCCGTTAAAATGTTGCTTCAATATTTTAAAAAGAACGTAATCATCCAGCCAGAACTGCTGCTTACCACAGAACGCAATGAACCCGGCGTCATTCTCATCAATATCTGGAAACTCGGACAACAGTACTGGATTGATTGCAAACGTCGAACTACAGGTATAGGGGGATAGGCCAATTTGGGGTTCACACAGCGGCAACACCTGCCAGACGGTGAAACCGGTATCGACCAGTGTCTGCATCCAATGATCAACATCGCTGTCCAGTTTGCCCGATGGCAGCGATGTGGGATGAAGTAGCACACCGGCACGGCGCTGCTTTAGGTCAAGTGATGGCATGATGAATTTTCACTGACCGTAGAATGTTGTTGCGTCAACGACGAGGTCATTCGACATTTCTGACCATGGTGCCAGCATTTTCTGCATGACCACCACCAAAAGACAAAGGCTCATCCAGCTTGTCCGGTATCGGCAGTTTGAGTAGTCGGTAAAGGTTTTTTAATTGTTCGCGAAATAGCAGGTCAAAATCACGCACACTGTCCGATGAGTTTTTTTCACCGAACCACCAGAACCAGTCCGAGCCTTCGCATATCGCTAATTGCCGCGTGGCTCGCTCGATTTCATCTACATTTAATTCACCCGATAACAAAGCTCGATCGTAAACCTGCTTTGCCTCGATTAATCTATCCCAGGCCCTGTTCTTGTCTTTCTCACCAATCCAGGTGGAAAACGAACCATACACCCAGCTGCCTGCACAGAGTTTGTTGAGTTCGTGCGTTCTGGTTTTATCACAGACTTCAGAAAAAGTGGTTACGCGAACTATTGGATGACCGGATAGCGTTTTATATAAATGCTCCAGAAAATAGTAACCATTGTGCGGGTAATATTCCCAGGCATTTTCACCATCGAGAATAATAGACACCACATGCCGATTGGCACTATCGCCCAGAAAATCGGCAATATTTTCCAGATGATGTACCAGATCGTTGGCGGCATCTACTGAATTCATTTTGCTGTATTTAAAACCAATCAGATCCGACAGACCATCATCGCGGAAAAACATTTTGGGTTTGTAGCCATCCAGTACATGGGGATGAAAAAGTGCACGTTTGCTACTCACCTTTTCAGCATCATGTTCATTGAGCTGCATACTGTTATTCCAGACGCCTTCGCCGGAAGCTGTCCACTTGAAATCAAATTCTTCGACCAGTGCAATCGCGTCTTCCGAAACTGCACCTTCAGATAACCAGATACCCTGCGGACGCAGGCCAAAATGCCGTTCAAAACAGTCTATGCCCTGCTGAATATGCCAGCGTGAACGTTCCAAACCACCGGGGTAAGATTCACGGTCTGGTAGAGGTGCATCAGGCTGCGCGCATTGTAAGTTTTGCATATCATTCAACAGCGGAATAATCGGATGCCCGTAAGGCGACATCGAAAGCTCTATCTGTCCACGTTCAGCCAGTTTTCGGTAGCGTGGAATCAGGTTCGAAATGCAATCATAAATAAGCTGAATCAAGGCACGACGATCAGCCTGATCGAACAGCTTTGCCTTCATGATCAGGTCTTTTGAGGTCTGTGACTGTTTTAGCGCATAACCGAGCCAGACCAGGTGATACCAGACCAGCACGTCTATATAGTATTGAGAATTAAGGTATTGCAGACAGCCGGTGTCGTGTTGATCACACTCGCCACCAGGAAACATATATTTAACAGGTTCCAGTAAGCGTCTGAATTCAGGGTAAGGGTCAATCATTTTTTCAGCATTGGCACGCTGACAATCACATAACAACTGGTAACGATCAACCGGCAATTTGGGAATGGGACTGGTACCCGCGAGTAAATTGAGCATAGGGTCTTTCATCGCCTGCCCATGATCAAGCCAGGCTTTTAACTGATCAGCATAATCATCCAGCTGTTCTAACAGTACCGGGGCAAAATTCACCACGACGTGCATCTCTGGTTGTGTTTCCAGATGCATCACCATGTCTTCATAATCTTTTATTGCATGCAGATAAACCCAGGGTAACTGGTAGTCACCATCGATACCCTGCTGGTACCAGGGCTGGTGCATGTGCCAGCACAAAACAAAGTTCAGCACTTTGTCGCTGGCTGTATTTTTTTCATCACTCATAGTATGTGTGCCTTGCATCAGGCGGTGGTCAGGGCTATCCCGTTCTCATTATTTGCCGGACAAAAATTCTTCATCGACAACATAAAGGTGTTGCCCCAGCATTTCGGGTGTAACCAGTACTATACCTGTTTCTGTCACATGAAACCGCTTGCGATCCTGCTCCAGATCTTCGCCGATGACCGTGTTATCTTCGATAACACAC
>Ga0224507_10001000_pt1 | contig 11269 bp, 6 predicted proteins | sample SF_Jan12_sed_USG_3_FD_170159 | JGI IMG/M metagenome (GOLD analysis project Ga0224507, IMG submission 170159) | Sediment microbial communities from San Francisco Bay, California, United States - SF_Jan12_sed_USGS_13 | ecosystem: Environmental > Aquatic > Marine > Sediment | place: USA: California...
ATCATCACCACCTTTATCAGTATCCCCACCCTCAAACTTCACATAATCAAGTAACTCCTCAAAAGGACAAGAACCACCCGTTAAAGTCAATCCTTCCTGCAAAGTAGATATAGCATGCTCAGTATCACCCTCACCCATATAACCTATTCCGAGCAGATGACGAACATGACACGCCGTACCGTCATCTAGTTCAAGGTGAGTTAGGGGTTCAAGTAATGAAATAACTCGGGACCAATCCCGATTCTTACATGCCTCTGTTGCCTGATCCATCTTATGACTAAAATGTTGGGGATATTTTTCAAGAAACCATTGGCGAAAATAACCTTCAAAACTCACATGGGGCGATGTTCCCAGGGCATCTATTAAAGCATAAATATCATCGGGATCCTGGTTGGGGTCTTGCTTTATATCCTCTATACGATCAAAGACCTGCCCTGGTGTTTCCTCACTGATATTTTCCCGATGGGTTTGAATTGAATCGAACAGTTTCCCCGTCGGAAAATTGCAATAATCACTATTGCTAATTGGCCGGATAAAATGGTCGTAATAATTAATTCCATAATTATTTAGTGATATTACAGGTTCAGATTTTCCAAGCTTAATAGCAAATGCATCATTCTCACAAAAAAAAGCCAATACAGCTGCCCCCCCACTTTGGTCATCATATATAGCGTAATGGTCACCACGCAACTGGACCGTATAAGCTAGAGCGACCGCATCACCATCAATGGAAAAAGCTGTCAATCCCGTTGGATACCCTGGCAGACATGCCAGATTAGCATAAACTACATATATCATACTATTATCCGAAGAAACTCCGAAACTATTAACCATTTCCCCATTGGAACCAACCACCGGTGTTTCGGAGACGATTGTCTTACCATCCAATACCTTAAGCCTAAGCCTTACAAGGTCATCATATTCCTCAGACTGCGTATCGGCATAAAGTTCGGTGTTGTAAACCAAAATAATGTATCTTTGCTGATCTGGATGAACCTTGACACCGGAAACGATACTTTCTATTGATTCACCAATAGTTTTCAACAACTTACCCTGTTCAGAGTAGATTCGGATTTCACCTTGCTCACGTAAAACTAATGCTATCTCATTACCTCCTTCCTTCCTAATAACTTTTGGAAAATCATCTATTTTGAATGACCGCTCCAGCCGTCTACTCTCTAAATTATAGATATCATATAGTTCTTCACCATCCTTATTTCGCATATATATCCAATAATATCCTTTTTCCGGACAAACCAAGCTTTGCTCGACTAATACACCTTCCTTTTTCTCTCCACCAAACTGGTAATCCATAATTATCTCTAATGGATCTAGTCCGATAGCAAGGGCTCTCGTCTCATTACCAAAGATATAGATCTTGTGTTGGTGGAAAGTTATATCCGGTTCGCTAACAAAATAATCATCCGGGGTCACCAAGTGAACAGCTTTTACGAACTTCTGCCGGTCTATACAAAACATAAAGAGAAATAAATTTTTAGAAAAATAATAGGGACGGACTATATACTCTCGTCCTTTAAAAACTAGAGTGGCAAGGGCTTCTTCTGTTGATCGATGAGAAATGGCATTACCGTAACAAGTTGGCAAGGAATCGATATCCAATATTCGTAGAGACCACTGTTGGCGCAACATATCCACATGACTGACCTGCTGTTGTCGCCAATCAGCCGCCTTCTTCCCGATTTCCAATTTGGCAAGTTGCTCCGCCGCATCACGCTGAATAAACAAATCCCCATGATTTTCACCTTGGGTGTATGTGGACTCTGTTAAAACTATACGCTCCAACCTTATGAGTTCTGAAGCAAGCCTTCGGAAACGTGGGATCTGATCCGTAGTCAAAAGCTTTTCATCAATTCGCTTCAAACAGTCGGAAAGTGCGGAGACGTCAGAATTATCAATATATTTTTCAGCAGATAATAAATATTGTTCAATCACCTTCAGCTGCCGACAACGGTACGACTCTTCAACCCGATGTCTTATCTCACAGGCATCGTCAAGACATTTGAGCACCTGGTCATGGGTAGCGAGATAATCTCTAATCTCATCAAGATCACAATTTTTCGCCAATGCCTGCTCTGCCCGCTCCAGCGCGATAAGTGGCTCAATCATCTTGTCTGGCTTTAGATTGGGATGAGCTTGACTAATCCGGGAGAGACGCAGGAAATCCCGTTGCTGAACTTGTTTTGTGAGTGACGCCCGTTGCTCTTCATCTAAGGCGATAAAACAATGATAGGCGGTTTGTCGCTCACCATTATTATAATGTGCTATGGTATTTTGAACTTCATTTTGCCGTAATTGATCTTTGAGCGCCTCCTTAACCGACTTAAGACGCTCAATTAAAGTCACATCTTCCGGGGTTAGCTCAAGGGCTTTTTGCACCACTTTAACTTCTTCTTCCAACTGTCCTTCTTCTTTTGCCTTATCTGCTCTTTGAAGTAATATGTTTTGTTTTTTATCCTTTTCCACCCGCTTAAATTCGCCGACAATTTTACCGGCAGACCTATGTTCTGGTATTTCCTCAAGAATACGGTGAGCAACATCCACAGCCCGTTGCAAATCACCCTTTTCACGATAGCCCAACATTTCCTCTTCATAGGGCAGTAACGACGCCTTGATACGCTCCTTGATTTCTCCTCCCAACAAATCTATTTCGGCCATTAGTTCTGGGGGATTACGAGAAAGAAGTGCACCGTGCAGCTCAGAGGCCCGATGGGTATTCCCTTGCCGTAAATAGTGGTTAGCAGCCAAGAGAAATATCTCAGAAGCACGTAGATGATTTGAACGCGCCACTATCCCCAATGCCTTATCAATGTTTCCCTTGCGTGCCTCGGCTGTGGCAATAAGGATTTTGACGTCCTGATCTTCTACTGTGGCCTTGGGAAGGGATTTGGAGAGGGAAATAACCTTATCGTAGGCCGCTATATTATCTATGAGGAATTTAAAAAGTTCCAGGGTTGCCACCCTTCCTGCCAAGGATTTTTTGAAGCCACTGGTAAAACACTTTTCACATTCTTCATAATCATATTGCTCAAGTGCTCGCTTACCCTGAGCGACGAGCTCGCCCGATGAATAATCGTCTTTATCAGAGGATTGATCTAAAGACGACAAACCAGAATCAAACTGCTGGGTATTAATATTGTTTTTATGTCGTCCTCCTTGACCACTGATCTCTGAATCAATCCAAAACTGAGCCTTGGATCTCGCCTCCGGCTCCAGTTCAGAAAGAAGTGCATGACATGCATCCTCATCAAAATGCTTAAGTTTAATACCAATCAGATCTGGGTCTTCCGGGTCAGGTTGTTCGATAATCAATGAACTTTCGCCCCGATTTATAAGCAAACTTTGCAATTCGCTTTTAAGTCGATATCGTTCTGCCTCGACCTTGGTACCGAGTCGTTCACCGCTGGGATTAACCTGATGAATAAGTCTGATCAACTCTTTGGAAGTAGGCTTCACCTTGCCAGCCAACACCTCTAACGGATCTAGCTTTTTATTTTTTGCAGCTTTCTTCTTTTTTTTCTTGGCCATGATTAAAAATACATTTTTTAAATAGATATTAAGACAATGAACATCTGGTCAGCGTTTTATTATAACATGTGATTATTGACTAGATAGAAATATGGATGCGTATAATATTACAAGATCAATCCTTGGCTTACAATAGTGCAAACTATATATTTCAAGCAAAGGATGAAATGAGTGGGGGGAAAAAAGATATAATTGAAAGACTAAGTACTAGATCTTAGTGCCACGGAAAATCAGATAAACTAATTTTTAATCAGAGAATTGCTTTATAAAATAGAAAACGGGCGATCATAAGGATCGCCCCTACGTAGGCTGGCTGCTTTGGGTTGAACGAACGTAACCGTTCGCCAGGCTGTAAATAAAAGTTTTATAACATCACGTTGGTAAGCAGTTACCAGTGCTGCGCAGATGTGCAAGTCGAGTTATTATATCCATATGTTTTCATAATTAATCCATCATGGGTAAGACATAGAGAACCAGCAAACAGATACAACAGGTTAGTACCAACATGGGGTTTACCTCTAGATATAGGGTGATTGCAGACCGAATTTCTTTATTCTATAACCGATTTGACGCTGAGTTAATCCTAGTTCACGCGCCGCACGGGCCTGGACCCAACCATGGCGACTCAGGGCTTCCTCCACTTGGCGACGTTCGATATCTTCCAGGGACTCCCCTTGCAACAGCCTGGCATACCCGCTGGTAGCTAGTTGTTCCACTTGGGGGGGAGCAAATGACTCAGACTGTACTTCATGCTTTACTATTACTTCCGGCTCCGCGAGCATAAATGAGGGAAGATCGGAAACCCGCACCATATCGCGATCGGTCATGATCACCAATCGCTCGATGAGATTTCTCAGCTCCCGGACATTTCCCTGCCAATCATAATTAACCAGAAACTGTAGAGTTTCCCTGGACAGTGAGACCTCACGTTTATTCTCCGTATTGGAGGATTGGAGGAAATGATCCAAGAGCAAGGGGATATCTTCCCGGCGATCGCGCAGAGGTGGTAAGTGAACCGGAACCACATTGAGCCTGTAATAAAGATCGGACCGGAAAGTTCCCTTACGGACCTCTTCTTCCAAGCTTCGATTAGTGGCCGCAATGATGCGTACGTCAACTTTAAGGGTTCTGGTGCCACCCAAACGTTCAAATTGCTCCTCTTGCAACACCCGTAAGAGTTTGGCTTGCAGGGGCAAAGGCAACTCACCCACCTCATCGAGAAATAAAGTACCTTGATCTGCTAGCTCGAAACGCCCTTTTTTCAGAGCATTGGCCCCAGTAAAGGCACCTTTTTCATGACCCAATAATTCGGACTCCAACAAGGCCTCGGGCAAGGCTGCACAATTTACTTTAATAAATGGGCGTTCAAGCCTAGGGCTTGCCATATGGATTGCCCTGGCCACCAATTCCTTACCGGTCCCTGACTCTCCGAGCAATAAGGCGGTAGCCCTACTGGGTGCTACCTTATCGATGGAACGAAACACCTCATGCATTGGCTTGGACTGCCCAATAATTCCTTGATGGTGACTATAACGGTTGCGTAACTCTTCCTTGAGCGACAAGTTCTCGGCCACCAGCATTTCTTCTTTTTTCTTGATCGCCCGGTGCAGATTAAGAAACTGCCCGATGAGCATAGCCACCACGGTTAGAAAACGAATATCCTCCTCAAAAGATATTTCCGCCCCAAAGAGCCTATCCACCGTCAGCACGCCCACCGTCTTGTCCATTAAGATAACAGGAACCCCGATAAAGGAAATCTCACCCTTATTAAAGCCAGCTCGGGCTCCGGTACGGTTAAGAAAAAGCGGCTCACTATGTATATCCGGAACAACGAAGGGATAGGAGGAACGAAAAACCTTACCTATTACCCCTTCACCAACCCGGTAGACACCTCGCCGCTTCTCCTCCTCGGTCAAACCATAGGAAGCCCGGATAACCAAACGCTCTCCGCTTCCATCGGGCATCACCAAGGTTGCACGCTCCATACGCAGAGTTTCATGTAGGATACAAAATATCTCATAAAGCGCCTTGTCCAAATCCAGCGCCGATCCAATGAGCTGAGCCACTTGGTAAAGAGCCTGCAGCTCCATGGCTTTGGTATTTTCCACTGTTCCATGATTAACGGAATAAGAAGCAGGTTTGGGTATATTCATAATAGCATCCGGGTATCCTTTTAAAAATTCAGCATTTTTACCTTCCTATGTAAACTAAGAGCAAATTTCGTACCCTATTCTACATAAAGTCAGAAAAAGACTCGGCACCACCACCACTGAGGGTTTAAAGCTTATATTATTATTTATTATCACTCTTTGGAAATATAAAGATCGTAACATTTTTGTATAGTTCTTATCAAGTCTACACAATTTTGCATCAATTTTGTCACAAGGAATTCTTTCTCACAGGTTAGCAATATTCGCCCCTGGCCATCACTGCGCATACCTGTTCTTGGATTTACAGGTTCATCCCACACGACAACCTGTCTACACATCGCTGGTCGCGCATGAGACACAAGTATTGACCATTAAGCAAACGAACCAAGCACCGTTTTTTCTTTGCCCGTTTCAAGAAGTTAAGGTACTCTTTACCCAACAAGGTGCCAGCCAGAGACCCATAACAGAACCACCGACTTAAAAAGACAGCGCATACTTACCTATGAAAACCATTGCGATCTACAACAATAAGGGCGGAGTGGGAAAATCCACCACCACTCTTTTTCTCGCCGATTTCTTTTCATCTCTCAATATAGGCAAGAACAAGGCACGCATCTTGGTTATTGACATGGACGGACAGGCCTCAACCGCCACCGCCCTTCTCGGACTACAAGAAGTAGCCGAGAGTCAATCCGCCGAGCAATCATTTCCCCATTTCCTGAAAGCTTTGCACGACAATGTTAGTGGATTAAAGCTTAGCCACTACATCAAGATACGCAAAGCGGGGATCACCAAGAGCAAAAACATCCCCCTTGGGACACTGGGAGTGATGACCCCTGATCGCCCCACCACCATCAAATTAGAAACCTCCTGGGACATGGCTAGTTTTCTAAAAACCTCCAGTCGCCTTAAAAAATCTTTGACCAAAAACTTCGACATTGTCTTCATTGACCTCCCCGCCAATATAGACGAGCGCAACAAACTTGCTCTTACCGGCATCCTAATCGCCGACCGTATCCTTATCCCCACCGAACCGTCACGAATCGCCCTCAACGCTCTCACTGATACCTTTGACATCATCCAATATGCCAGAGGAATAGCGGTTAAAAGTCAAAGCACACCCTCCATTGCCGGATTACTTCTCAACAAAACCGATCGACGCACCAGGCAATACAAGTTGCACCACAAAGAACTTTTCAATTTAGCCAACCACCACCACACCACGGTATTTAAAAACTTCCTGCCCTCCGCTCCGGCCCTGGCTGGATCTTCCGACGACAGCATTAGTTTCTCCACTCTTAAAGAAAAGTATGAAACTTATTATGATAATGTGCGACGGGTGGCACTGGAACTTGCTGGGAAGTGCGGTTATCGGCTTTCTGCTGCTAGGAAATAGGACTTGCCCCTATACAACACCATTTGCGATCGCAGATACCTCTATATTATTAATATATAATCTTCAAGGGGCGCTCTTAATTTTGCCGGGCACCCACAGGGGGATGCCCCTACAAGTCCGAGATAGGCTACAAGATTATTTATTTTTGATTGCGGTGATAGGGTGCGTTTTACGCACCATTAAAAACTACCTCTTCACCTTCTCGTTGATGAAGACACTTTTCCATTTTTGTAACATTTTACACAAAAACGAATAGTCTATCTTTCCAGTATATTCCATACCAAACCCACCCGCCAACTACCGCAACACTCCATAATACTTAATAATATTTTTAGTGTTTTCAACTGGCACGTCCTTTGCCTATAAGACCTCAACACGACGCAAGTTTTCTTACAGAGAACTAAGCAGCTCTAAGGTTGCTTTTTACTCCACTTTAACTTGCCTAAGAAAAAAACAACTTCTGACAATTTTGTTAGAATATCATTACACCACCCACACGGAGGATCTACAAATGGCAAAGAAAATGCGCAAAGTTGCAATCTACGGCAAAGGCGGAATCGGCAAATCTACCACCACTCAAAACACAGTGGCTGGTTTGGCTCAAATGGGACGTCAGGTAATGGTTGTGGGTTGCGATCCCAAGGCTGACTCTACTCGCTTACTGCTTGGCGGCTTGGCTCAGAAATCCGTTTTGGACACCCTGCGAGAAGAGGGAGAGGACGTAGAACTCTCCGATATCCGCAAAAAAGGGTACGGCAACACCTGGTGTGTTGAGTCTGGTGGACCCGAGCCGGGAGTAGGTTGTGCCGGTCGCGGTATCATCACCTCCATTAATATGCTTGAGTCCTTAGGCGCATACGAAGAAAGCGAAGACCTTGATTATGCATTTTACGATGTACTGGGCGACGTGGTTTGCGGCGGGTTCGCCATGCCAATTCGTGACGGTAAAGCTGAAGAGATCTACATCGTTTGCTCCGGCGAAATGATGGCCATGTATGCAGCCAACAACATCTGTAAAGGTATCGTTAAGTTTGCTCAGTCTGGTTCTGTTCGTCTTGGCGGTCTGATCTGCAACTCTCGCGCAGTGGACAACGAGAAGGAGATGATAGAGGAGCTGGCCAAGAAACTCGGAACCCAAATGATCTTTTTCGTTCCCCGCGACAACGATGTGCAAAGGGCAGAAATTAACCGTAAAACCGTACTCGAATGGGACGACAAAGTACCCCAAGCCGAAGCATACCGTGGACTTGCCAAAGCCATTGACGGCAATGAGAGTTTCGTAGTTCCGACTCCTCTGGACATTGAAGAACTGGAAAAACTGCTCATGGAATACGGCCTAATGAACTAGCAACCAAGCTAGACCCACTAAAGAAGGCCTCCTGCTCCCGCGCGACAAGGGGTATGAGCTCGCAGGAGACCTTCAAACAAAGAGCTGCAATTTAAGGAAATTACCTACAATCTGGAGAAAAGACTATGTTAACTATGATCAGAGCAATCGTTAGGCCGGAAAAAGCGGACAATATCCTCGCCGCCCTCATGGATGCAGGGTTCCCGGCCGTTACAAAATACGCGGTAGCAGGACGAGGCAAGCAGCGCGGTATCAAAATCGGTGATGTTACCTATGACGAGATTCCCAAAGTCATGCTTCTGAGCGTGGTGAAAGCAAATGATAAGGATTTCGTAATCGAAACCATCATGAATACCGCCAGAAGCGCCGGAAAAGGAGCCTTCGGTGATGGTAAGATTTTCGTAACCGAAGTGGAAGAATCATACACCATCAGCTCCGGCGTCAAGGAAAATGGCGAGACCACTGAGGAGGCCTAAGAATGAAAGAAGTGATTGCCGTTGTGCGAATCAACATGATGAACCAGACCAAAACCGCCCTCACCGATGCCGGAATTGATGCATTTTTCGCCCACGAAGCCCACGGCAGAGGAAAAGGTTTCATGAATCCTGAAGTCCTTGATGGAGCAGGAAAAGGAATAGAGGAAGCCGCATCCCTTCTTGGAGAAAAAGGAAAACTTTACGCTAAACGTATGGTTACAGCAGTGGTCAACGATAATGAAGTCAACGATGTGGTTCAGGCTATTATCGAGACCAATCAGACCGGCATGCCCGGTGACGGCAAGATATTCATCCTGCCCATCGGTGATGCAGTCCGCGTTCGGACAGGCGAAACCGGCACCAAATCCATCGCCTAACCATAAGGAGAATATGTAATGTCAACAATGACGAAAAAAAAGATGGTGCAATGGGACCCAACCGATGTCAAGGCGGAGCTACTCGCCAAGTACCCACCCAAGGTTGCCCGTAAACGTGCCAAGCAAATAATGATTAACGAGGCTGAGGAAAACGAGACCCCGGAGATTACCGCCAACGTCCGTACCACTCCCGGCATTATCACCATGCGCGGCTGTACCTATGCCGGTTGTAAAGGCGTTATCCTGGGACCCACCCGCGACATCGTCAACATCACCCATGGTCCCATTGGTTGTGCTTTTTACTCCTGGCTCACCCGACGTAATCAAACTGAAGCCGGGCCTGATGGTGAAAACTACATGCCCTACTGTTTCAGCACCGATATGCAGGATTCCGATATCATTTTCGGCGGGGAGAAAAAACTGGAAAAGGCCATCCAAGAAGCCTATGACCTCTTCCATCCCAAATCCATTGCAGTTTTCGCCACCTGTCCAGTTGGTCTAATTGGTGATGATATTCACACCGTTACTGCCAATATGAAGAAAAAATTCGGCGACTGTAACGTATATGCCTTTAGCTGTGAAGGATATAAAGGTGTTTCCCAGTCTGCAGGTCATCATATCGCCAACAATCAGGTCTTTCGCCATGTGGTTGGTGAAAACGATGAAGAGAAAGCAGGCGAATTCAAGATCAACCTGCTGGGCGAGTACAATATCGGTGGAGACGGCTTTGAGATCGATCGTATTTTCGACAAATGCGGTATCACCTGTATCTCTACCTTCTCTGGAAACTCAACCTACGACCAATTTGCTTCTGCCCACACCGCCGACTTGAATGCGGTTATGTGTCATCGCTCCATTAACTATGTGGCCGACATGCTGGAGACTAAATACGGCATCCCTTGGATCAAGGTTAACTTTATCGGAGCCGAGGCCACAGCCAAGTCATTGCGCAAGATAGCGGAATATTTTGGTGATCAAGACCTGATCGACCGAGTTGAAAAGGTAATTGCCGAAGAAATGGTAGCAGTACAAGAGGCTCAGAAAGAGGTGCAACCTCGTACAGATGGCAAAACAGCCATGATGTTCGTTGGTGGTTCCAGAGCCCATCACTATCAAGAACTCTTTAACGAAATGGGGATGAAAACCATTGCGGCCGGTTATGAGTTTGCCCATCGCGACGATTATGAAGGACGCGATGTCCTGCCAAACCTCAAAGTTGATGCGGATAGTCGTAACATCGAGGAACTGGTTGTAGAGGCTGACGAGACCCGCTTTAAACCCCGTAAATCTGATGCAGAGCTCGAAGCATTAGCCAAAGCTGGCTACAAGTTCCAAGAGTACGACGGATTAATTCCAGATATGGACAAAGGCACTCTGGTTATTGATGACTTGAACCAGTATGAAGCTGAGAAACTGGTTGAGTTGATGAAACCTGATATCTTCTGTGCTGGTATCAAAGAGAAATTCTCCGTACAAAAACTTGGAGTACCTCTGAAACAACTGCATAGTTATGACTCGGGCGGTCCTTATGCCGGGTTTAAAGGCGCAGTCAATTTTTACGAGGAAATAGATCGATTGGTGAACAGCAAAGTCTGGGGCTACATGAAAGCACCATGGCAGGAAAATCCGCAACTCTCCGCCACCTACGGCTGGGAATAACCAAGTGCGGATGATTTTTCACCCGGTTACACAATAAAGAGGGCATACAAATGCTATTACGACATACACCCAAAGAAGTTACAGAGCGCAGCGCTTTGACCATTAACCCGGCCAAAACCTGCCAGCCCATCGGTGCCATGTACGCCGCCCTGGGCATCCACGGCTGTCTGCCACACAGCCATGGATCACAGGGTTGCTGCGCCTACCACCGCTCCACCCTGACCCGGCACTACAAGGAACCGGTATCGGCTTCCACCAGTTCGTTTACTGAAGGTGCTTCGGTATTTGGCGGCCAGGCCAATATGATGCAGGCCATC
>Ga0224507_10001003_pt1 | contig 11247 bp, 13 predicted proteins | sample SF_Jan12_sed_USG_3_FD_170159 | JGI IMG/M metagenome (GOLD analysis project Ga0224507, IMG submission 170159) | Sediment microbial communities from San Francisco Bay, California, United States - SF_Jan12_sed_USGS_13 | ecosystem: Environmental > Aquatic > Marine > Sediment | place: USA...
TCCTGGGTATGGGATAGCGAGCCACGTTATCTAATGGCACTACTCTATTTATCAATTATTGCATCGATCATCGGATTCTCCACCTACCTTATGTTGGTTGCTCGAATTGGTGCCAACAGCGCCGCCTACACTTTGGTAACGACACCCGTTGTAGCACTTGGGCTATCCACATTGTTTGAAGGCTATCAATGGACCATTACTGGATTTTTAGGTCTAGCACTTATTTTAGTGGGTAATATTATTATTCTTGGAAATATTCATACTAAATTAATTCGATTTATTCCTGCCTATAATCGAAGTTAGTAGCAAAGCGTATCACCTACATTATATTGAATATAATAGGTAATCTTGGCTCTGAATCGAGCAAAAAATAACGGGCTCAATGAAGTAATACGTATTCAAAAAAAAGATAGACCCGATTAAAAAAATATTCCTATTTTGATATCTTATTTTTCTCTTTTTTACGTTTCATATTTTCGATTAACGCATTAACCATCTCCTGCTCCGATATTTTGCTATCGCCGTCTGTATCGACAGTATCGAACACCCAGCTATTCGAATTTCTTGAACGTTTTCGTTTGATCTCTGCAAATTTTTCGAATTCAACACGATCTAAATAACCGTCTTTATCCGTGTCATGCACGGAATAGACACCGCCACCATCGGCTACAGCATAAGGAATAATTCCCATTGCTAGCACAAAAACAGATGCTATCGACAATTTACCGATAATTTTATCTGGAAAATTTTTTAAGCCCATATATTGTCTCCATATGTAATATAATTAATCATTATGTTGCTCATCCCTACAGTGCTGACCTATTCATCTGCATAAGTAGAGCCCTTTCATAGCCTCTTCAGTAAAAATATAGCACTGATTCCTGAACTCAACCTGAATAACCAGAAAAAATCATATTTTAAGTTTCAGTTCAGCTTCCTTATATATAATAAAAGCTCACCCCGTTACATTGGTAATATTTATGAGATACGTACTGACCCCGTTAAAACTTTCACTGTTCCTATTCATTTCTGTTTTTCCATTTACCTCTTATGCCGACGGTGATGCAGAGAAAATATTGAGCAAATGGTCTGATAATGAAAAAAATGGCGTACCCCCTGTAGAACTTCGACAATACAGCACAATATGCGGAAACTGCCATTTTCCCTATCAGCCTGGTCTACTCCCGCCTCTTTCATGGGAAATGACAATCTCAAATTTTGATAAGCACTTTGGGAAGGTGTTACATATATCAACCTTAAATAGAAAAATAATCTCCAACTATTTACTCGATAATGCCGCAGGACGCGTAAATAATGAGCTTTCAAATAAAATTCTTCAAACTTTGAGCTATGACCCCGTTGTGATACGAATCACAGACACGCCCTATTTTATGAAGAGACATCATGATGTCGATAACCGGGATAATATAAAACTCATGGGGCAATGTGATCAATGCCACAAAGATGCTATACAGGGGAAATATTAGATTTCCATTACTAATCCGATGGCTTCGTAAAGATCACTACATCTTTTTCTGGAATAGAAAATGTTGCGCCCCAATGGTTTGCCAACCATTGAAAGGTTTCAACTGAAAAGAAGCCAACATGTGTCTGATCATTTTTATAGTGCCATGTTGAGAAGGCATCCCGATCGATCACCCGTTTGGTCATGATGCCAAGTGTTCCACCCGGCTTCAGACACGACCAAAGTCTCTCTAGCTCCTCTCTTGGATGATGCAGATGCTCTACCACCTCAGATGCGGTAATGAAGTCGTAATCAAATTCTAACGGTTTAGTTTCAGGTGCATAGAACAGATCATAAACAGCCATGGAATGCCCAGCCTCTTCAAACATCACAGAGAGTGTTGGTTCTGGCCCGGAGCCAAAATCAAGCCCCGTACTTTTAGGAGGTATCTGCTTAGAGACCGGATCAAAGAGACGACTCAAAAATCGGCGATACCCCGAATCATCGACCGAATTTTCATGCAGATCGTATTCAGCACGCTCTTCTTGCCGCATTAAAAACTGATGGGGAGATACAAAGACCAGATGACAGTCGGGGCACTGAAAATAGTCTCGACTATCTTGATGAAAAAGAGTACTTGTTACTGTTTTACATAATGGACAAGTTATCTCAGCAATTTCAGTACTCACGCTATTTTAGAGTCTACGTCGTACAATAGTCGCAATCTCATCATCGGTCAGTTCAACAGGATTAGTCTTCATGCTGTTGTTACGAGCGTTAGCAACGATACGATTAATATCACCCTCTATCACACCGTAATGACTCAACCGTGGAATCAATAGCTGCTCGGTCCACTCTCTAAGCATCTCTATCAATTTTTCCGCAGCCGCCACATCATCCAGTTCAGTTTCACCCAGTAGACGTGCCACCTTGGCATACTTGGCAATTGCGGGGCTATCCGGTGCGCGCTGTTGCAACGCATCAAGATTGATCGACGTCGCCTCGGCTAGCGTCGTACCACAAGCAACTCCATGAGGAATCGGAAAGAGTGAGCCAAAGGGTTGTGCCAGACCATGTACCGAACCGAGTCCAACTTGCGCCAGCGTGATTCCCGAGATGAGTGCAGCATAGGCCATTGCTGCACGACCTTGTTGCGCCTTGTCACTACCACCGCCATCACAGGCATTCATAAAGCCTTCGGAGACGGCCTCTAATCCACTCCACGCAAGCGCATCAGTCAATGGATTAGCTTTGAGCGAAACATACGATTCAAGTAACTGAGTAAAGGCATCCATTCCCTGCGCAGCAGTGAGCTCTTTGGGACACGCTTGCATCAGTTCAGGGTCAATTACGGCAATACGCGCCACCAACATCTCATGCCGGAACGACTTTTTAAATCCGCCATCTCCATGTTCACCCTGCTGTTCACTCAGCACCGCATTCTTGGTTGCCTCACTACCCGTGCCTGCCGTCGTTGGTACGGCAATAAACGGCAGTGATGGGCCTGTATAGGGTAAACCTTTACCGACATCTTCCAGATAGTTGAGCACCGATTCACCTTCCGGGAGTAGGCCGGCGATCGCCTTAGCCGCATCGATCACACTGCCTCCACCGATCCCCACTACAACATCAAAGGCGTGTTGCTGATGGGTTGTGACGATCTCATCGATCAGTGTGGGTGATGGTTCACCTGATATGGTGACCTGTGTGTACTCGATTCCCTCTATTAGAAGGCCACTCAGTAACTTTTTCCAATGGGATGATTCAATAAACGATTTAGCTCCCGTCACAATCATGACCCGCTTGCCAAAGTAACGAATGTGTAACGGCAGTGTGGAGATAGTGCCTGCGCCAAACTCTATCTTGGGCAGATTAGCGATACTAAAGGGGCTAAAGTTCATCATCCGATTATCAGGAGATCTCCTAAGATTTGTGGACAACCTGATCTCTCAAATAGATAGGCAGTGCATTGGCTGCAGATACCCCCTCACCCTTTTCGATAACCGGGGCAGCCAGCATAGCAATATCTGCGGCACGGGGAAGCAGTGCAGCATCTGTGCCAATGAGAAGGTCGCTGAGGCGTTCGGCTAGTATCTCTCCATCACTCTGGAAACCACTGCCCACACCCAACCATTTGTTTGATTCTGGAAGAGGCGCCTCGATTGCGGGAACCACCTGTTCTGCAATGAGTTCTCTCATTTCGCCGGTATCCGAAAATTGATACCCAGCCCAGTAGATCTCACCCATACGAGCATCAATGGCCGTCAGTATATTGCTCTGTTCTCTCTTTTTATATTCTCCATAGGCCATAGCCGCAAGGGTCGAGATGGGAGCCACGGGAAGATCGGCTGCAAAGGCGAGACCTTGAATAACACCGGTGGCAATACGTACTCCAGTAAAGGCTCCGGGCCCACGCCCAAAGGCGAGCCCATCGAGATCAGTCGGTTTTAATCCCGCATCAGAGAGCAGTTGATCAACCATTGGCAAAATAAGTTGGGTGTGTTGCCGTGGGGCAATCTCAAACCTCTCAGTAACTTCACCATCCATTAATAGTGCTGCCGAACATGCCTCAGTCGCTGTTTCAACGGCAATTAATTTCATGGATTAAGTTTCCTCAACGGGGGTTTTACTCCACAATTTCATCGGGACGAGGCCAGGCATTAATAATCGCGCTGACCAGTGTGGCCAGGGGAATCGCAAAGAAGATCCCCAAAAACCCCCAAATACCACCAAAGAAGAGTACCGCCACAATAATTGCAACCGGATGGAGATTAACGACCTCAGAGAAGAGCAGAGGAACCAATATGTTGCCATCAAGAGCCTGAATAATGCCATAGACGCCCATCACCCAGGCAAATTCAGAACTCCACCCAAACTGAAAGAAGCCAACCATTGCAACCGGTAGGGTAACCACTGCTGCACCGATAAAAGGAACCAGCACTGAAAAGCCAACGATGACACTAAGTAGTACCGAATATTTGAGTCCCATAAAAGCAAAGGCGATAAAGGTGGCTCCCCCCACGGCAAGAATCTCCCAAAATTTTCCGCGTATATAGTTTCCAATCTGCAGATTCACATCATCCCAAATGCGTGAACTGAGTTTGCGCTCTTGTGGAAGGAAGCTGATAAACCATTTGAGTAAAAGGTCCTTATCCTTAAGAAAAAAGAAGACCAACAGAGGTACCAGAATAAAGTAGATAATCAGGGTAAATAGACCTGGAATCGAAGAGAGCGATAGTGAAAGCAGATACTGTCCCTGCCCAGCAATTTTTTGCTGCATCAGTTGTACCACTTCGCTGATCTGCCCCTCACTTATAAAAGAGTAATTCTGTGGCAGAGACATCAACATTGACTGACCCCGGCGCAGATAAGTGGGCATTTCGCCAATCAAATCAGCAACCTGGGTCCAAAGCAGGGGCGAAAGACCTAAAATAATAATGAATAGCGTTGCAAGAAAAAGGATATAGACGACCAAAATACAGCGATCACGACGCGCACCGATATCAACCAATTTGCGGACGATCCCTTCAAGTAGATAGGCAAGCACCAGACTGACGAGAACGGGGGCAATAAGATCGCCAACAAATAGAACGGTTCCTAACCCCAATAACAGCAGAACAGTCAGAAGGATTGTTTGAGGATCCGCAAAGTAACGTGTAAACCAATCCTTGATAACGTTCATCGAATTTTAGCTCTCTCCGTTTTCGATGGCAGGCACACCAAACTGTTTTTCATAAGTTTTAGAAAATAGAATTTCCAACTCATCGATAACCTCTACAGCAGCGCGTCCCTGCATCAAGTGTTCGGCCATTAAATCCGAGGTTTCATGTAAAATTTTAGAACGGTCAATCATGTGATACATTTCGGAAAGGCGCTTAATACCCGCAACCACACTCTCATCCGCAGGACGTTCGATAAATAGTGGCTTTTCAATCTTCACATCGCGCGGCTCACAATTGGCAGCGGTAAACTCAGCAAACGATATTACTTTTTCACGCTCTGAATCAGGCAAGGTTTTGTAAAGTTCAAGTAATTTTTCTTCACCTGAAGCGCCGTTATCGCCCTTTTTCTTAATATCAAACATTACCCTTACTTCTGATTGTCTTGGCAATAATCGCGAGCAAATTCTAGTAGCGTCTCCATCGCGCGCAGGCGAAACTTTTGTTTTTGATGAACAAAAGAGAAGGGTCGATCAATCGAGTGATCCAGATCGATAGCGACAAGCGTACCGAGCAGCAGCTCTTTATTAATCGTTGCACGTGAAAGAATAGAGATTCCCATGTCTGCCTCAACCGCGCCTTTCACCGCCTCAGGACTTCCAAGCTCCATCACCATATTGATTTCACAAACATCAATACCATCTAGAGCCAACGCTTCAAGCATCACTTCACGCGTTCCAGAACCCTCTTCACGACAGATATATGGAAACTCTTTTAGACGTGCGATGGGGACACTCTTTTCGCCTGCCAGAGGATGACTGGGCGGTACTGCAAGCACCATATGATCGCTGCGACACTTCTCAACAACCAGATTTTTATTGGAGACAGAGGCCTCAACGACCCCCAGATCAATCACATTATTTTCGATCATCGATACGATCGCGTCAGTGTTCCCCACCTGCAAGCGGATATTAACGTCAGGATACTTGGCTTTAAAATCACCTAGCAGCGCAGGCAACATATACTCAGCAATCGTCGTGCTGGCACCAATCATCAAGACCCCACTCACCTCTCCAGTGAGTTCGCGCACTGAATTTTCCATCTCTGAATAGATCACAAAGATCTTATCTGCGTATCCAAAAACGCGCTCACCCGCATCAGTCAGGCTGATTCGATTGTGTGTTCGATCAAACAGACGCGTATTAAAATACTCCTCAAGTTGGCGTACCTGAAAGGTCACCGCCGGCTGAGTCATATGCAGTGACTCAGCAGCCTTGGTGAAACTTAACAAACGTGCAACGGTGTGAAAAACTTGTAATCGACGGTCAGCCATAAGATCTCCGCGGGCAAAATAAATTGCCATTCAAATTATTTATGCAAAATTAGTCTTCTTTATATCACAAGATGCTAATTTTTTGAATAGGCCATAGAGGATACTAATGGATGATGTCGGCTATTTTCTCCAGCAGGGTTTACTGGCCTCATTAACCGCATCGGCTCGCGTAATGCCTATATCTTTTAGCATACGGTCATCTAACCGCAGCAACCATCTGCGCTGCCGCCTCTGCTCCAGACATTGAAGCACCTGCTGATACCAACTAGTTAAAATCGTTCTCATATCCCTGCTCTCCCTTGCACTTTCCCATAGATGCAGCGTCTGATGTAGTGTCTGTTGCATGGCGATCTCCTGATGATGTTGTTCGCTCAATGTAAAAATATCTCTCAGATATGGTGCATATGTTAAAGAAGAGCTACTATGCAGTACAGATTCAATATTTATTTAATTATTGCGATACAGATTGATTCAAACGCCATCTGTATCGCTCTTTTTCAGGAGTTCTGTACCCGTGAAGTTATATGAACAGGTGGCCGAAGAGATTTCTCTGCTTATTGACCGTGGCGTTTACCCCATTGGCAAGCGCATTCCAGGTACCCGCGAACTGGTCAAAAGATTTCATGTCAGCGTTTCAACCATCATGCAAGCCCAGCGCCTACTGGAGCGACGAGGTCTAGTCGAGGCGCGCCCCCGATCAGGATATTACGTTCGCTCACCTGATAGCCATCATGCCCATATTCCGGCACAATCTAAGCCCTCAAATAGACCCGCACTAGTCGCTACCAAGCAGATGGCATTAGAGATTCTGAGGTCATCGCAACGCAAAGGGCTTATCCATTTGGGCGCCGCTGTACCTGATGCCCAATATTTACCCTATCAGGCGCTCAACCGTTCCATTGCCAGCGTCACTAAGCGCCACGCATCGGAGATTCCGAACTACACCTTCCCTCCTGGAAACGAAGAACTTCGACAACAGATTGCCATGCGCATGGCGGATGCAGGCTGCGTCGTCTCTCCCGACGAGATCATTATTACCAATGGCTGTCATGAGGCACTAACCCTCGCACTAAAGGCAGTTACAAAACCGGGCGACTTGGTCGCCATTGAGTCGCCGACTTACTACGGCATGCTGCAGGCCATAGAGTCTCTCAATCTCAAGGTGTTGGAGATTCCAACCCACCCTCAGAGTGGCATCAGTATCTCTGCGCTGGAGCTGGCTATTGAACAGTGGGATATCAAGGCGTGCGTTGTCATTAGCAACTACTCCAATCCTTTGGGCTACCAACTTTCAGACCAGCAAAAATCTGATCTCGTTGCACTTCTAGATCGGGAGTCCATCCCATTCATTGAAGATGACGTCTATGGTGATCTCGGTTTTATGCCGCAGCGACCATGCGCCGCAAAACGCTTTGATCAAACCGACTCTGTGCTCTACTGCTCCTCCTTCTCCAAAACCATCGCACCCGGATTCAGGGTTGGATGGATTGTTGCAGGCAAGTGGCGAGACCAGGTCGAACATCTGAAATTTTCATCCTCACTTGCATCCCCTACCTTGCCGCAAATGGCGCTGGCACACTACCTCGATCAAGGCTCCTACTGCCGACACATTCGAATGGTTCGAGATATCTACGCCGAACAGGCGCATCGTATTGCCGAAATGGTCTTGCAACACTTTCCAGAGGGAACCAAAGTAACTCGCCCAACAGGTGGCTTCGTAGTATGGGTTCAATTTCCCGAGGGCATCGACACACTCCAGATCTATCATGAAGCGTTATCTTTAGGGATTAGCACGGCTCCGGGAATGCTCTTTTCCGCCGTAGGAAAATACAACCGCTGCCTGCGCCTGAACTGTGCCCTAAAGTGGGATGAACGAACCACTTGGGCCATCGTAACGCTCGGAGATATGGCCAAAAAAATCTTAAGCAATAACTAAATGAACAGGGAGAGATTTGGCTAAATCTTACGCAAACACACCAGATAGAGCGATTCGTCAGGTGGGGTGCCACTGCGCTGAGCACTCCACATTGCCTCTCCTAAACATTCCATCATCTTATGTTCTGCCTGATGGTGATCCGCTCGCTGTGAAAGTTGCTGGTGAAGCATGGCAATCCCAGGGGGACGATCGGTAGAGACCTGCTCGCGAATGGCGATATGCATCCCCATATGCAGGAATGGATTGGACTCCCCCTGATCCACCGCAAAGTCTGCATCAATGGTCGCCTCCCCCGCATTTAGCAATTTATGATACTCAGGGTGAAGCTGTACCACCTCGGCGATCATTAGCTCTAACGGCGTGAGATCTTGATCCTGCTGCGCCTTCTGCCAGGCATCGTAGTAGGCGCGTCGGATCTCGTTTCTATCATTTCCAAACATCAGTCGATCACTTTATCCTTAAATTCACAGAGGTCTTCGATCACACAGGCAGCGCATCGCGGTTTACGCGCAACACAGACATAACGCCCATGCAGAATCAGCCAGTGATGGGCATCCTGTTTAAATTCATCGGGCACAAACTTGATCAGCTTCTGCTCCACCACATCAACATTTTTACCCGGTGCAATCTTGGTGCGATTCGAAACACGGAAGATATGGGTATCAACCGCAATGGTGGGCTGTCCAAAGGCGGTGTTGAGTACCACATTGGCCGTCTTGCGCCCCACGCCCGGCAACGCCTCCAATGATTCGCGATCTTCCGGCACCTCACTACCATGTTGCTCCATCAAGATCTTGCAGGTTTTAATGACATTCTTCGCCTTACTGTTAAACAGGCCAATTGTCTTGATGTACTCCTTCAGTCCCTCTTCACCCAATGCGAATATTTTCTTTGGCGTATTGGCTACCGGATAGAGCTTAGCCGTCGCCTTATTGACTCCCACATCTGTGGCCTGCGCCGAGAGGATCACTGACACCAGAAGTTCAAACGAACTCTGGTAATTGAGTTCGGTTGTTGGTTCCGGATTTTCTCTGCGAAGCCGAGTAAATATTTCGCTACGTTTCTGCTTGTTCATAGTGACTATTCTACAAGATAACTACGCTGGATTAACTGCCTGAAAGCTCCGCTCTTACAAAAGAGTCCATTATTTGTCAAAATAGCGCACCTTGGAATTACTCCCTTCATTAACAGGATAGTTAGCGTGCCCGAACTGGATCCCAAAACCCTCATCATCATTGCGGCAATCACGCTCATTATCACCTCCGGAGCCATTCTCATCTCATCGATCATCAATCGACATGTTGCAGGGGCAAAGCAGTGGGCACTGGGTTATATGCTTATTGCTACAGGGGTAATACTGCAAACGACACAGCAGTACATCCATCCTATATTCTCAATTGTATTGATGAATCAACTCATTACTGCAGGTTGTTACCTCGCTTGGATGGGGGCTCGTATTTTTCAAAGAAAGAGCCCTCTCCCACTTCGATATTTTATCATCGTACAACTAATACTTTTGCTCATGTTTACTCTAATTGGGCTGGAAGGTAGTGGCTTTACTAATCGTGTCGTACTTATGTCTGCGGTCATTGCGCTGCTTTCGGCTCTGACTGCTCGTGAGTTAATCACCAATTATAATAAAAAAAATATTGCCACAACCATTACCGGCATCACTTTTGCTCTACTCGCTATTGTCTTCATAGCACGCGGCATCTCCATTGAAATATTTCCCGAAAGAGGCAACATGCTCACGGCAGGAAAAGCCCCGGTTATCACCTATTTTATTACGCTCATCTTTAACATCCTTATCACCTTTGGTTTTATCATTATGCTGACCGAACGGCTTGAAAATCGTCTGCAACAACTTGCCGATACCGATTTTCTAACCGGGCTAGATAGCCGTCGAGCCATTGTTAATAGTGCCGAACGACTGATCTCTCGAGGACAATATGAAAATTCTAACACCGCTCTACTCATGATGGATCTCGATAAATTTAAACAGGTCAACGACACCTATGGGCACCTCGCAGGTGATGCCGTGCTGTGTCACTTTGCCAAAACGATGCGCCAATGTCTGCGTCCTAATGACCTTATTGGACGTATGGGCGGTGAGGAGTTTGTTGCCATCCTTGCAAACAGCTCATTTTCAGACACAACAGCCGCTGCAGAAAGACTTAGAGCCGCCTTTGAAAGTGAACCCACACAATTTAACGACCAACTGATTGATACCACCGTCAGTATTGGTATTTCTGCTACAGAGGATGGCGCAGATAACTTCGACCAACTATTTAAAGAGGCCGATCACGCGCTTTATCATGCAAAGCGAACGGGTAGAAACCGCATCGCCTCTCACAGCGACACAGCTAAAATTAAGACAGAAGAGAGTATCAGTTAAACATCATTCGTCCATCCAAATAATTTCACAGATATAAAAAAACAGGCCTTCTAAACAGTGTCCATTATTCAACAATTAATCTTTGTCACTATTTTTATATCCGTTTTGGCTCTAACGAACCTTTACGTCTATCGCCGTTTTTTCCGAAAGCTTTCCCCCATCTTCCGCCGCACCGGTTTAATTCTGATGGCAGCAATTATGTTGGGCGAGTTAATCTTTGCTTTTGACACCATCACACGCGCCCTTCCTGAATCGCTACTACTCTACCTCATCACCAGTGCATTTATCGGCTCAACCTTTATGCTATTTGTGGTGGCTCTTATCTATGATTTGATCATCTCTACCTCTAAACGCGTTCCATTTAATCAGGAGCGGCGGCGCACTATTAAAGTGTTATTCGACATCACCATGCTCATCGCTGCAGCCGCCTATCTTCTAAGAGGATTCACCCAGGGCTCT
>Ga0224507_10001006_pt1 | contig 11217 bp, 18 predicted proteins | sample SF_Jan12_sed_USG_3_FD_170159 | JGI IMG/M metagenome (GOLD analysis project Ga0224507, IMG submission 170159) | Sediment microbial communities from San Francisco Bay, California, United States - SF_Jan12_sed_USGS_13 | ecosystem: Environmental > Aquatic > Marine > Sediment | place: USA...
GAGAAGAACGAGTGTAATGAAGGTGATTTAGTGACTATCGAGCAATGCAGACCATTGTCTAAAAACAAGTCTTGGATGCTTGTCTCGGTAGACGAAAAGGTAGCTGGTTAATTCCAGCCCTGAAGAAACGAATATATAAGGTTTACGGGGATAAACGATGATACAGATGCAGTCAAAACTTGACGTTGCTGATAACAGTGGTGCACGTCAGCTAATGTGTATCAAGGTATTGGGTGGTTCACACCGCCGTTATGCCGGTGTTGGTGACATTATTAAAGTGAGTATTAAGGAAGCGATTCCTCGCGGTAAAGTTAAAAAAGGTGAAGTTTACAATGCAGTGGTTGTGCGTACCTGTAAAGGCGTACGTCGCGATGATGGCTCATTAATTCGCTTTGACTCGAATGCAGCAGTGCTATTGAATGCTCAACTTCAGCCAATCGGTACTCGTATCTTTGGCCCTGTAACTCGTGAGCTACGTACTGAGCGTTTCATGAAAATCATTTCATTAGCCCCGGAAGTTCTGTAAGGCTGATTGCGCGGACAATATATAAGATGAAAAAGATTAAACAAAATGATGATGTAATTGTTATCGCCGGCAAAGATAAAGGCAAGCGAGGAACAGTTATTAAAATAGTCAGCGATGAAAAAGTTGTCGTTGAAAATATTAACATGGCTAAGCGTCACACGAAGCCTAACCCGAACAAAAGCATTGCTGGCGGTATTGTGAGCAAAGAGATGCCGATTAATATCTCTAATATTGCTTTGTACAACCCAGCAACTAAAAAGGCTGATCGGGTTGGAATTAAGACTCTGGAAGATGGACGTAAGGTTCGCTTTTTTAAGTCTGACAATGAAGTCATTGATAGCTAATAATTTTAAGGTTGGATAGGAAGATGGCAAGACTCCAAGAACATTACCGCGAGAATGTAGTCAACCAGATGGTTGAAAAGATGGGCTACAAAAGCGTGATGGAAGTACCTCGTATCACCAAAATCACACTGAATATGGGTGTTGGTGAAGCGGTTGGCGATAAGAAGGTCATTGAGCATGCTGTAAGTGACATGCAAAAAATCAGTGGCCAGAAACCAATTGTAACCTACGCACGTAAATCAGTCGCAGCATTCAAGATCCGTGATGGCTGGCCAATCGGTTGCAAAGTGACTTTGCGACGTGAACGTATGTATGAATTCCTGGATCGCTTAATTGCAATCTCGATTCCTCGTATCCGTGATTTTCGTGGTTTGAATGGTAAGTCTTTTGATGGCCGTGGTAACTATAGTATGGGCGTACGTGAGCAGATCATGTTCCCTGAAATTGAATATGAAAAGATTGATACTTTGCGTGGACTCGACATTACTGTCACCACTACAGCAAAAACCGACGAAGAAGGTCGCGCACTGCTGGAAGCATTCAACTTTCCATTTAAGAAGTGAGGAATTGATCCATGGCTAAAGTATCAATGATCAACCGCGAAACTAAAAGAACTCGTCTAGTTGCAAAATATGCAGCGAAACGTGCTGAATTAAAGCGTATAATGTCTGACGAAAATGCTTCGGACGAAGATCGTGACGCGGCACATAGAAAGTTTCATGCGCTTCCTCGTGATTCAAGCCCAGTACGTCAGCGTAAACGTTGTCGTATTACTGGAAGACCACACGGTTTTTACCGTAAGTTTGGTCTGAGCCGTAACAAATTAAGAGAGTCTGCTATGCGTGGTGATGTGCCAGGCTTGGTTAAGGCGAGTTGGTAAATCACAGGCTTAGGCTTGGTGATTAATTAGAATTATTGAATAAAACGACTGGTTAGGATTTATAAATGAGCATGACCGACCCAATTGCGGATCTATTGACCCGTATTCGCAACGCACAGGCAGCCAATAAAGTTGATGTCTCTATGCCATCTTCAACGCTGAAAGAAGCGATTGCTGGTGTACTAAAATCCGAAGGCTACATTACTGGCTTTTCAACAGAAGAAAGTGATAACAAAAAATCACTAACGATTACGTTGAAATACTACCAGGGACAGCCAGTGATTGACGAGCTGAAAAGAGCTAGTCGACCAGGTTTACGTATTTACAGAGGTAAAGGTGAGATTCCTAAAGTCCAGGCTGGGCTGGGAATTGCAATTGTATCTACCTCTCAGGGCGTTATGACAGACCGTGCGGCACGCTCGGCTGGTCATGGCGGTGAAGTTCTTTGTTACATTTCTTGATCGGTTGAACTATGTCTAGAATTGCAAAAAATCCAGTAATTGTTCCTACAGGCGTTGATGTTACAATCAGTGGCCAGGACATTTCTGTCAAAGGTGGAAAAGGCCAGTTGTCTTTTTCTGTTCATAATGACGTTGAAGTTGTTAGAGAAGGTGATGAGTTACGTGTTGCTACCCGTGCAAAAGGTAAGTCAGCCATTGCTCTATCTGGTACAACACGTGCGATCGTTAACAATATGGTGACAGGCGTTCATGCTGGTTTTGAAAAGAAACTGGCACTGGTTGGCGTTGGTTACCGCGCGCAAGCGCAGGGCAAGGTATTAAATCTTACCCTTGGTTTTTCACACCCTGTGAATTTTGAGGTGCCGGAAGGCGTGACAGTTGAGACACCGAGTCAGACTGAAATCGTTGTTAAAGGCGCTGATAAGCAGCAGGTTGGACAGGCAGCAGCAAATATTCGTGCTTTTCGTCCACCCGAGCCTTATAAAGGCAAGGGCGTGCGCTACGTTGGCGAGCATATCGTCATGAAAGAAGCCAAGAAAAAATAATTAAAGCCCACATTTAGAATTATATAGGTGAATAGCGTGGACAAGAAAACAGGTCGTTTACGTCGTGCAAAACGTACAAGAGCGAAGATCAGAGAGCTGGGTGTTGAAAGGCTTTGTGTCTTCCGCACACCGCGACATATTTATGCGCAACTGATCGGTACTACTGGTGCTGATGTTATTGCTAGTGTTTCAACATTAGATAAAGATGTTAAAGCAAGCCTAAGTAACGGTGGCAATATTTCAGCTGCTACGGCGGTTGGTAAAATGATTGCAGATAAGGCAAAAGCAGCTGGCGTTTCAAAGGTTGCATTTGATCGTTCAGGATTTAAATACCATGGTCGTGTGAAAGCGTTAGCGGAAGCTGCGCGTGAAAACGGCCTCGAATTCTAAGGGCTAGGAAATGGCTAAGTTTGATGCTTCTCAAAAAAGTGATGATCTACAGGAAAAGCTTGTAGGTGTCCGTCGTGTTGCCAAAGTTGTAAAAGGTGGACGTCAGTTTGGTTTTTCTGCACTAACAGTCGTTGGTGATGGAAATGGCCGTGTTGGTTTTGGTAGTGGTAAAGCGCGTGAAGTGCCTATTGCTATACAAAAGGCAATGGAAGATGCTCGTCGTAACATGGTTGACGTTAAGTTGAACGATGTAACACTACAATACCCAATCACCGCAACTCATGGCGCTGCCAAAGTATTTATGCAGCCAGCAACACCAGGTACTGGTATTATTGCCGGTGGTGCAATGCGAGCTGTATTTGAAGTCCTTGGTGTACAGGACGTGCTTGCGAAGTGTATTGGTTCAACAAACCCAGTAAACGTTGTCCGAGCAACAGTTAATGGACTACGTGATATGACTAACGCTGAAGCGGTTGCTGCAAAACGTGGCAAAACGGTTAAGGAAATATTGGAATAATTCTAATGGTTGATAACAAGAGACAAATTAAAGTGACGCTAGTACGCAGTCCTAATGGACGCCTGGCATCACACAAAGCCTGTCTTTCTGGTCTTGGATTACGCCGGATGCACCAGACTGTGTCCGTTGAAGATACTCCTTGTACCCGAGGCATGATTAATAAAGCATATTACATGCTGAGAGTTGAGGAAGAGTAAGATGTACCTTAATACAATCAAACCTGGTGTTGGTGCAAAACAAACACGCAAGCGAGTCGGTCGTGGTATCGGTTCAGGTTCAGGTAAAACTTGTGGCCGTGGCCATAAAGGTCAGCATTCACGCTCTGGCGGCTTTACTAAAGTTGGCTTTGAAGGTGGGCAGCAGCCTCTACAGCGCCGCCTGCCAAAAATTGGTTTTTCATCTCGCGTTAAATCAACGCGTGCTGAAGTTCGCCTGCATGAACTACTCGCTGTCAAAGCAGATGTAGTCGATTTAGCTGCGCTAATTGCGGCTGACATCGTCCCACGGCAAACACTAAAAGCAAAAGTAATTGCTTCTGGTGAGATTGCAGCAGCAGTAACGCTTCGCGGTATTAATGTGACCAAAGGTGCACGAGCAGCGATTGAAGCCGCTGGCGGCAAAATCGAGGAATAAGTGGTCGCCTCTGGTTCTGCATTAGCTGGCGCTGGTCGCCTGACTGAACTCAAACAGCGTTTGCTGTTTGTGCTTGGTGCACTGCTCGTTTATCGTATTGGTACGCATATCCCTGTGCCTGGGATTGACCCAATGGCGCTTGCTGCACTGTTTGAGCAGAGTCGTGGCACGATCATTGAAATGTTTAACATGTTTTCTGGCGGAGCTCTGGGGCGTCTGTCAGTCTTTGCATTAGGTGTGATGCCTTATATTTCGGCATCGATTATTATTCAGTTATTGACTGCAGTATCGCCAAAACTGGAGCAGCTGAAAAAAGAAGGTGAATCGGGTCGACGTAAGTTGTCTGAATATACCCGCTATTTAACACTGTTTTTAGCGACGTTCCAGGCGCTTGGCATCTCAATTGCGATTGAGAGTCAACAGATAGGCGGCAGCGGTGTTGTGATTGATCCGGGTTGGGATTTCCGTCTCGTAGCAGCGCTCAGCCTTGTTACCGGAACCATGTTTCTGATGTGGCTAGGTGAACAGATAACCGAGCGAGGAATAGGTAATGGGATCTCAATTATCATCTTTGCAGGTATTGTGGCGGGATTACCATCGGCAATTGGCGGCACGCTTGAGTTAGCTAGAACAGGCGAAATGAGTTCGGTGGCTGTACTGACTATTATTACTCTGGCATTTGCAGTGACTGCTTTTGTTGTATTTGTTGAGCGTGGTCAGCGACGTATTACCGTTAATTATGCGAAACGGCAGCAGGGGCGTAAAATGTACGCAGGGCAGACGAGTCACCTGCCATTAAAAGTGAATATGGCAGGTGTTATTCCTCCGATCTTTGCTTCTGCGATCATCATGTTCCCTGCAACCCTGGGTGGTTGGTTTGGTAGTGCTGATGGGATGGAGTGGCTGCAGGATATATCGCAGATGATCTCTCCTGGGCAGCCGTTGTATGTGATGCTTTTAGCACTCGCGATTATATTTTTCTGCTTTTTTTACACAGCATTACAATTTAATCCGAAGGATACAGCGGATAACCTTAAGAAGTCAGGGGCATTTATTCCTGGGATTCGCCCTGGTGAGCAGACAGCGCAGTATATTGACAAAGTGATGACGCGTTTAACGCTCGTTGGTGCGCTCTATATAACAGCTGTTTGTCTATTGCCTGAGTTCTTGATTGTTTACTGGAATGTTCCATTCTATTTTGGTGGCACATCCCTGCTCATTATTGTGATTGTTGTGATGGATTTTATGGCACAGGTTCAGTCTCATCTGATGTCTCATCAGTATGACAGCCTGCTGAAGAAGTCTAAGCTTAAGGGCGGCGCACCTAAGCGCTAGACTGGTAGTATCTGATTTAAATATTAGGTTTGGAGAAAGACTGTGAAAGTACGTGCATCAGTAAAGAAAATCTGCAGAAACTGTAAAGTTGTCCGCAGAAAAGGCGTGGTTCGAGTGATCTGTAAAGATGCTCGCCACAAACAAAGACAAGGTTAGTTGCTGATTGGCACGGATTTTTATTGATTTCGTAGCCCATCGATAATAGAATTACCCGCTTTCGCGAAATGCGAAGTGTTATTTAGTGTTTAGGAGCGTTTAGATGGCCCGTATTGCAGGCATCAATATCCCGGTAAACAAACATACTGTCATTGCCCTAACAGCAATCTACGGTATCGGACCAACCCGGGCAAGTAAGATTTGTGAAGTAAGCAGCATCAGCCCTTCAACAAAAGTTAAAGATTTAACTGAAGTTGAACTTGAGTCGCTGCGTACTGAAGTCGGTAAATATGAAGTAGAGGGTGATCTTCGTCGTGAAGTGACGATGAATATCAAGCGCCTGATGGACCTCGGTGCATACCGTGGTATCCGTCATCGTCGCGGATTACCTCTTCGTGGACAACGAACAAAGACAAATGCACGTACCCGTAAAGGGCCACGTAAAGCGATTAGAAAGTAAAATACTACGGAAGCGACCAGTAGATCATGGCTAAGACAAGTAATCGCGCGCGTAAGCGCGTTAAAAAGAATGTTGTAGATGGCGTAGCACACGTACACGCATCATTTAATAACACAATTATCACCATTACCGATCGTCAGGGAAACACTCTGGCCTGGGCAACTGCTGGTGGTTCTGGCTTCCGTGGCTCAAGAAAGAGTACACCTTTCGCAGCACAGGTTGCTGCTGAAAGAGCCGGCAATGTTGTTAAAGAGTTCGGCATGAAAAATATGGATGTGATGGTGAAGGGCCCAGGGCCTGGTCGCGAATCAGCAGTACGCGCACTTCACTCCGCAGGATTTAAAATTAATAGCATTTCTGACGTGACACCAATCCCGCATAACGGGTGTCGTCCGTCGAAAAAGCGTCGAGTTTAAGGTAGGTTATTGTGGCTAAATATGTAGGTGCAAAGTGTCGTTTATGTCGTCGTCAGGGCGAAAAGCTTTTCCTTAAAGGTGAAAAATGTCATACCGCAAAATGTGCGGTAGAGAACAGAGCCTTTCCTCCTGGTCAGCATGGTACTCGTCGTACACGATTGACTGACTACGCGGTACAGCTGCGTGAGAAACAGAAAGTTAAACGAGTTTACGGCGTACTAGAAGACCAGTTTAGAAGCTACTATAGCGAAGCTGACCGCCGTAAAGGCTCAACAGGTGAAAACCTGCTGAAAATCTTGGAGTGTCGCCTGGATAATGTTGCATACCGTATGGGTATGGGGGTTTCTCGCAGCGAAGCACGTCAGCTAGTTAGGCATAATGCGCTTACTGTTAATGGTAAGAAAGTCAATATCCCAAGCTATCAGGTTAAGCCGGGTGATGAATTAGCGGTTGCTGAGAAGTCAAAAGCGCAGCTACGTATTAAATCATCACTAGAATTTGCACAGCAGCAGGGTTTTGCTGACTGGGTTCAGGTTGATGGTGATAAAATGTCTGGCACCTTCAAAGCTTGCCCAGAAAGAAGTGATCTCCCTGCTGAGATTAATGAGCATTTAATTGTTGAATTGTACTCGAAGTAATTTTACTTCCAGTTAAATTCATACAGTTACTAATATCTGAATATCGGACTCTAGAGAGGACAGTTAATGCAGGGCTCAGCAAACGAATTTTTGAAACCACGTGTTGTGGATGTGCAGGTTATAAGTGACCTGCGTGCCAAAGTAACACTGGAGCCACTTGAACGCGGCTTTGGTCATACGCTAGGTAATGCAATCCGTCGTATACTGATGTCTTCAATCCCCGGCTGCGCAGTCACCGAGGTTGAGATTGAAGATGTGCTTCACGAGTACACAACGATTGAGGGTGTTCAGGAAGATGTGATTGATATCCTTTTGAATCTGAAAGGACTTTCAATTGTGATGCACGATCGCAATGAAGCAACTTTAACTGTCAGCAAGAAAGGGGCAGGCCAATTGTTAGCGAGTGATATCGAATTGTCACATGACATCGAAATCATGAACCCAGATCACGTCATTGCTAATCTGACTGAAGTCGGTGAGCTTAAAATGCACCTCAAGATTGAGCGTGGTCGTGGTTATCAGCCTGCAGTTAACCGTCGCACAGCTGCCACACATGATGCGTCCGACGAAAGTCGTCCGATTGGTAATCTGCAGTTAGATGCGTCTTTTACCCCTGTGCGTAGAATTGCATATAATGTCGAGAGTGCTCGTGTTGAACAGCGTACGGATCTTGATAAGTTGATTATCGATATTGAAACGAATGGTAGTATTGATCCTGAAGAAGCGATCCGACGTGCAGCAAGTATTTTAAAAGATCAGCTTTCAGTATTTGTAGATCTTGAAACTACCACGATTGAAGAGCCTGTTGCGCCTGAAGCTGATATTGACCCGATTCTGCTTCGCCCAGTCGATGATCTGGAGCTAACAGTTCGCTCAGCGAATTGCCTGAAAGCAGAAAATATCTTCTTTATCGGTGATTTAATTCAGCGTACAGAAGTAGAGTTATTAAAAACGCCAAACCTGGGTAAGAAGTCTTTGACCGAAATTAAAGATATTCTAGGTTCTCAGGGACTATCTCTAGGAATGCGTTTAGAAAATTGGCCGCCAGCAGGACTTGTTGGTGCAAGCAGTAATTCAGATGATAAAGTCGAAGCGTCAGCTTAAGCTTTAGTTAATGAGAATATAGAAAATGCGTCATAGACAGAGTGGAAGAAAACTAAATAGAACGAGTAGTCATCGTGAAGCCATGTTCAAAAACATGTCTGCATCACTGGTCACTCATGAAATGATTCGTACGACTTTGCCAAAGGCAAAGGAACTGCGTGGTGTTATTGAGCCATTGATCACACTAGCTAAGGTTGACACTGTTGCCAATCGTCGTCTTGCTTTTGCTCGAGTACGTGATCGTGACGTGGTTTCAAAACTATTCAATGAACTGGGTCCTCGTTATAAAGAACGCCCAGGTGGTTATGTCAGAGTTTTGAAATGTGGTTTCCGTGATGGTGACAGCGCACCAATGGCAATCGTTGAGCTGGTTGATCGACCACTTCCTGAGATTGAAGAAGAAGCCTCAGAAAGCGAAAGTTAAACAAAAAGCCGGGTTTACCCCGGCTTTTTTATGCCTAATATGATCGTCTTATCCACTGATTTTGGTTTAGAAGGCCCATATATTGGGCAGGTAAAGGCAGTGCTTTACCAAGAAGCTCCAAACTGTCGTGTCATTGATCTATTTTCGGATCTACCTAAATATAACATCCAGGCCTCTGCGGTATTACTTGCCGCATATTCTCATGGCTTCCCTGATAGCACGGTATTTCTATCAATTGTTGACCCCGGCGTAGGGATGCCGGAACGTCCAGCGGTTGTTATGAAAGTAGGCAGTCACTGGTTTGTTGGCCCAGATAATGGTCTCTTTGATCAGTTAATGATGCGTGACAACGAAGTGCAGCGTTGGCAAATAGTATGGCAGCCAGATCAACTCTCAAACTCATTTCATGCCCGAGATCTATTTGCACCGATTGCTGCTGAACTTGCTCAGGGTATATTCCCCGAGGGTAAGCTGAAAGCCCAATCTTCTGTTGCTGTCAGTGCGAGGAATCGTATCTACCCATATGTGGTCTATATTGATCACTTTGGAAATGTGATCACTGGGATATGGAGTGACGATCTTGATACTAAGAAGATAGTTGAATTTCATGGAAGAGAGATAAGCTATGCCAGGACGTTTGGTGAGGTGGCGTTTGGCGCACTGTTTTGGTATAAGAATAGTAGTGGTTTGATTGAGATCGCTTCAAACTGCTCCTCTGCAGCAAAAGCGCTTGGTGCTTCGATTGGCGATACCATTACGCTCCGATAATGCTGCGTAAGTACTGCCTGATGCACTGAGAAGATGAGTACTATGCCTTAAATCCATGCTGGTATATGATGGTCTGCTCGCTTCATAGCATAATCTAATTGGTTCGAAATAAGAGGCTTTTCTGTAAATGGCTCAAGTGCTCGTCAAGTGGTTCAGGCGTTACTTTACAGACCAGGAAGGGGTCATACTGGCGCTGCTGTTACTGGCAGGCTTTGCTATCGTCATTTTCATGGGTGAAATGCTGGCACCACTGCTGGCCAGTCTTGTGATTGCTTATCTGCTTGAAGGGATTGTGGCCATGATTGAACGGCGAGAAATTGCTCGCCTTTCGGCTGTGTTGATGGTCTTTATTCCATTCTGTGCGTTGCTGTTACTGCTTATTTTTGGTTTGATGCCGTTGCTCTTCGGGCAGTTAAGCCAATTGTTGCAAGAATTACCGGCGATGATTGCCAAGGGTCAGCAGAGCCTTTTACAGCTGCCGGTTAATTATCCTACTTTTATCTCTGAGGCTCAGGTCGCAGAACTGATGACCACGATTCGCTCTGCGGTAGCAGATGCTGGGCAGCATGTTGTTTCGTTTTCGCTGGCCTCTATCTCTGGGCTGTTTATTCTTGTTATTTACCTTATTCTGGTTCCTGTACTGGTCTTTTTGTTTATGAAAGATAAGCGGGTGTTTGTCGAGTGGATTTCAGAGAGTATGCCGCGTGAGCGTGCACTAGCCACTCGCATCTGGGAAGAGATGGATCTGCAAATTGGTAACTATGTTCGCGGAAAATTTTTAGAGATTATCATTGTGGGTGTGGTTTCTTTTGTTGTGTTCGCGTTGATGGGACTACAGTACGCGATGCTCCTTGGTGCGCTGGTAGGGCTATCGGTAGTCGTGCCATATATTGGGGCGGCGGCGGTGACTTTTCCTGTTGCGATCATCGCTTACTTTCAATGGGGCTGGAGTGCAGACTTTGCCTATCTGATGGTGGCTTATGGCATCATTCAGGCGCTGGATGGAAATGTGCTGGTACCGTGGTTGTTTTCCGAGGCGGTTAATCTGCATCCTGTTGCGATCATTACGGCAGTACTTGTTTTTGGTGGGCTATGGGGCTTCTGGGGCGTCTTTTTTGCGATCCCACTTGCGACGTTGGTAAAAGCCTTAATGAGTTCGTGGCCGCGTTCTGATGAGTTTATTGAGGCTGAGCCACCCCCCACTACCGAATCGCAGCGGGAAGCGGCATAGATTATGGGGGGGCTGTTATAGCCCCTTTTTGTTTTAAAGTATCTCTGAAGCGTAGTCTGCCAGACGTGATCGCTCACCACTGATTAGTGTGATATGACCGCTGTGCTCCCAGTTTGAAAAACGATCAACGACATACGTGATACCTGCCGTCGTCTCGGTTAAGTAGGGCGTGTCGATCTGAGCGACATTACCAAGGCAGACGACTTTTGTGCCGGGGCCTGCGCGAGTAATCAAAGATTTCATCTGTTTCGATGTCAGGTTTTGTGCTTCATCAATAATCAAGTAACGGTTGAGGAAGGTTCGCCCACGCATAAAATTAAGTGAGCGAATTTTGATGCGATTGGAGAGCAGGTCATTGGTTGCCGCGCGCCCCCAGGCACCGCCCTCAG
>Ga0224507_10001007_pt1 | contig 11212 bp, 9 predicted proteins | sample SF_Jan12_sed_USG_3_FD_170159 | JGI IMG/M metagenome (GOLD analysis project Ga0224507, IMG submission 170159) | Sediment microbial communities from San Francisco Bay, California, United States - SF_Jan12_sed_USGS_13 | ecosystem: Environmental > Aquatic > Marine > Sediment | place: USA: California...
TTTTTTACCTTCTCCAGCCAAGAGTTTGTATATACTGATTGCAAGGAGATACAACCTTCGAGGCCCTGACAGATGGCGACAAAAGCAATCCAGGAATACTACCCGGACCACCTCAACCAATGCCACGGCTGTGGGGTCTTAAACCCAGAGGGACTTGGGATACGAAGCTACTGGCGAGGGGGCCTGGCGGTCTGCACCTTTACCCCTCAACCCTTTCACCTCGGCCCGCCAGGCTTTGTCTACGGGGGGCTGATCGCCTCACTGATCGACTGCCACGCCAACGCCACCGCCAGCGGGGCCGCCCATGCCGCCGCAGGCAAGGAGTTGGGTGACGGCATGCTGCCCCGCTTTGTCACCGCCTCACTCCATGTCGATTATCTGCGCCCCACCCCCATCGCAGGCCCCATCGAACTGGTGGGCACCATCAAAAAAACCACCGGCAAAAAGTCGGTGGTGGAGGTAACGTTGTCGGTGGATGGCACTCTCTGCGCCCGTGGCGAGGTGGTTTCGGTACTGGCACCGGCGAGCTTATGATTTTTTGGCAGCGGTAAGGCGCGCCATGGCCTCCTCCCGCATCTTGAATTTCTGGATCTTGCCGGTGACGGTCATGGGAAACTCCTCCACGAACCAGATATACTTGGGGATCTTGAACCGGGCGACCTTTCCTTCACAAAATTGCCGCAGCTCTTCTTCGCTGGTTGTCATCCCCTCGTGCAACTTCACCCAGGCCATCACCGCCTCGCCGTAATAGTCGTCCGGCACCCCGACCACCGCCACCGAGGCCACTTTGGGATGGGTGAAGAGGAAATCCTCGATCTCGCGGGGATAGATGTTCTCGCCGCCGCGGATGATCATGTTCTTGAGCCGACCGGTGATGGCGACATACCCCTCTGCATCCATGGTGCCCAGATCGCCGGAATGGAGCCACCCTTCAGGATCGACGGCCTTGGCGGTGGCCTCCGGGTCGCCGTAATAGCCCCGCATCACGTGGTAGCCCCGGAAGCAGATTTCGCCGACCTCGCCCAACGGCACGGTCTCGCCGGTTTCAAGACTCACCACCTTGGCCTCCTGGTGGGGCAGGTTGTGGCCGACGGTTTCGGTGCGCCGGGCGAGACTGTCCTCGGGGGTGGTGAGATGAGTGAGCGGCGAGGCCTCGGTTTCCCCATAACCGATCAGAATCTCCCGGCAGTGCATCTCCTCCATCACCCTGGTCATCAAGGCGGGCGGGCAGGGCGCCCCGGCCATGATCCCGGTGCGAAGAGAGCGCAGGTCAAACTCCTTGAAACCGGGCTCTTCCAACTCGGCGATGAACATGGTCGGCACCCCGTGCAGGGCCGTGCACCGCTCATCGGCAATGGCGGCCAGCACCTTGCGGGGATGAAAATACTCACAGGCGATGACGATGGCAGCCCCCATCGACAGGCAGAGGAGGTTGGCCAGCACCATCCCGAAACAGTGGTAAAACGGCACCGGCACGCAGAGCCGGTCCTGCTCGCTGAAATGCATGGCCAAGGCGGCGAAATACGCGTTGTTGAGGATATTGCGGTGGCTCAACAGCACCGCCTTGGGAAACCCGGTGGTGCCGGAGGTGTACTGAATATTGATAGGGTCGTCGGGATTGAGCCTGGCGGTGATCCGATCCAGTTCTTTTGCGCCGACCTCTTCTCCGGCGATAAAGACGTCGTTCCAGACCGCAAAGCCCGGAGCCGGCCGCTCGGTGCATGAAGGCTGTTGCGGGTCGTAGAGCACCACCCGCCGCAAGGCGGGAAACTCGGGGCTTGCAAGCTTACCGGGCCCCTGCCGCAGTTCCGGCAGCAGTTCCAGGAGCATGGCCACATAATTGCTGTCGCGAAAGCCGGGAATCAGAAACAGCCCCTGCACCTCGGAACGCTTGAGGGCATAGGCAAGTTCGCGGGTCTGGTAGGCGGGATTGACGTTGACGAGGATGACACCGATGCGGGCGGTGGCCAGTTGCAGCAACAGCCACTCGAGATTATTGGTGGACCAGATCCCCACCCGGTCGCCGGGCAAAAAACCCATGCCGACAAGACCTGCGGCAAGCAGGTCCACCTCCGCCAGCAACTGGTGGTAGGTCATTCGCCTGCCCTGAGGGATGGCCACCACCGCCTCGCGCTCAGGAAACCTGACCGCCACCTCGGCAAGATGGGCGGGGATGGTCTTTTCAAGGAGCGGGATTTCGCCGTCGCGCCGGAAATAGCTCTTCTGCATCTGCTCGCCCATGAGTCCCCCGGAGATTATTCCGCTTCCTCAACCTGCCGCCAGTATCGATCCACCCGCTGCTGCATCTCGGCCAGAAGATCCTCCTGCCGATGGGGATGAAAGAGATGGGCAAACCGCCCCTGCCGCCGCAGATACTCCTCCACCGGCAGCCGCTGTCGGACGATTTTAGTATGGACCACCTTGCCGTCCCGATACTCTTTCAACGGCCAGATCCCGGTCTCAACCGCCAGCTTGCCGATGGCCACGGTCTCGGCCGGATCAAACTCCCAACCGGTGGGACAGGGAGCCATGGCAATGATCAGGCGGGGGCCGCGAATATCCTTGGCCCACTCAATCTTGCGGGCCAGGTCCAACGGCTCGCTGCTGATGACGGTGGCGAGGTACGGTGGCCGATGCGCCGCCCAGATCGCAAAAAGATCCTTCTTGAAACCGGGATAGCCCCGCGTGCCCTGGCTGGTGGCGGTGCGGGCGCCGTGAGGGGTGGCGCTTGAATACTGCTGGCCGGTGTTGCCGTAGCCCTCGTTATCATAGCAGAGGTAGATGAAATCGAGGTCGCGGTCCATGGCCCCGGAGGTAGCATTCAACCCCATCCCGTAGGCCGAGCCGTCACCGGTGAGCACCACCACCTGCAGATCCTCGTCCGTTGCGATCTTTCCCTGGGCACGAAGGATATCCAGCGCATCACGCACCCCCTGCGCCCCTGCCGGTGCCGCGGCCATGGCGGTATAGAGCCAGGAGCCCCGGAATGGGGTGAAGGGGTAGACCGCGAGCAGGGTCATGCAGCCGGCGGCGTTGACGAAGACCGTGCGGGTACCGAGGATGTCGTAAACCTCATGCAGCGCCGCAAGGCCGCCGCAACCCGCGCACATCGGGGTGCCGGTGCCGAGAAGATGGGTGGCGGGCAGATCTCGCAGGTTTTGTATCTCGCTCATCCCTCACCTCCCTGCTGCTGGCGGTGCGCCCGGGCCACATCCTGCTGCTTGCGCACCTCACGCAACTCCGCTTCGGTAAACAACAGCCGCGGCTCCGGCGGATGGCCGTCGCGAACCGCCTGCTGAAGGACCTCCGCCATCTCGAAGAACTCCTCGCTGCTGATCTCCCGCCCCCCCAATCCGCCGACAAAACTTACCAGCAGCGGCATCTCCCTTCGTCGGCCACCGGCCAGGGCAGCGGCCAGTTCCATGTACAAAATGCCGCCATGGCCGATGGAAAGATTCTGGTCGATCACCGCCACCGCGCGTTTCCCGGCCAGCGCTTCACGGAGATGGTCGGAGGGGAAGGGCCTGAGCAACCGGGGGCGAAGCAGGCCGATAGCAAGCCCGTTTTCCCGCAGTTGATCCACCGCCTCGCGGGCCTTGGTGGCGAATGAGTCCATCATTACGAAGAGATAGTCGGCGTCATCACAGCGGTAGCACTCCACCGCCTCATGGCAGCGGCCGAAGATGGCCGCGAAATCGTGGGCAACCTCGTCATAGACAGTGAGTGCCTTATTAGCGGCGAGATGCATCTGGTAGCGAAAATAGGAATAGGCGGAGCCGCCCAGCACAGCCGTGCCCTGACTCATGGGCGCATGGGCACGGAAGGCGATATTCTCGGGATCGTAGGGAGGCAGAAAACGATCCACCAAAACCTGATCGGGAATCGTCACCGGCTCGCGGGTGAAGGAGAGATAAAAGCCGTCCAGGTTGACCAGCACCGGCAACCGCACCCGTGCATCCTCGGCCAGCCGGTAGGCGATCAGGACGCTGTCCAGCACCTCCTGACAGGTGCTGCAATGGATCTGCAGAAAGCCGCAGTCGCGGGCCGCCAGAACGTCGTTATGATCGGGTTCCAGGGTGATGGGCGCCGACAGCCCCCGGGAGACGTTGACCATCACCAGCGGCGCCCGCCAGCCGGCAATGGTGTAGAGCATCTCCATCCCGTAGAGCAGCCCCTGGCTTGAGGTGGCGAAGAAGACCCGCACCCCGGTGGAGGCGGCGGCTCCGGCAGCGGTGACCATGGAATGTTCGGAGTCGAGGGTGACCAGACGGCTCTTAAACTCGCGGTTCTCGATCCAACCGGCGATGGTTTCGATGATCTCGGTCTGCGGAGTGATGGGGAAGGCGGGCACGTAATCAATCTTTGCCAGCCGCGCTCCCCAGGCCGCAGCGCCGTTGCCGGTGAGCAGGGTACGGGTCATGGGTTTCCTCCCGGAACCGATTCTTCCTCGGGCTGGACGACGATGGCATGGGTGGGACACTGGGCAACACAGACCATGCAGCCCTTGCAGTGGTCATAGTCGATGGTCGGCAAGCGTTCTTCGTCAACGGTGATGGCGCTTTCCGGGCAGAAGGTGGAACAGAGCCACCAGCAGCGGTTGCAGCAGTCATAATCGATCACCGGCCGCATAGTTCGCCAGAGGCCGGTTTGGACTCCGACGCTGGTGGCCGGGGCGTGGATAGCCGGAGCAGAAGCCCGGGCCGGTTCAAAGGGCAGATCGAGCCAGCGGGGCGGCAGATAGTCGGCGGCAACAATCGGCCCGCCGGGGTGCACCAAACCTTCATGCTCGGCCATGGACTGATAGGCGGCGCTGGCCGCTTCCTGAAGAACCGCCATCTCTCCGGCATCGAGAAAGGCAAGCTCAAGAAAAATTGCCTCCCGCAACTGTTCCACCGTGATGCACCCCACCAAGCGGGCCACGGCGCCGACCATCTCAGCGCCGTGAAAGCGCGCCACGACACCTGTTTCGGCCATGGGCGGCAGAGAGATCACCACTCCGGCCAAATTGAGCCGCTGCCGCCAGACCGCCCCATCCTCATGACTGACCACCAAGAGGACGGTTCGCTCATCAAGCCCCTGGGTGACCCCGGCGAGCGGGAGCCCCACCAGCGAATCGTCGGCCACCGCCACCAGATCGGGGCGGGTGATAACCCCGCGCTCGTTGATGGTTTTGCTGTCGGCCCGTACATAGGCAAAGAGGGGGGCGCCGCGCCGTTCCGCGCCATAACGCGGGGCGTCCTGGACCTCGAAGCCGGCCAGAAAAAAGGCCCGCCCGAGGATGCGGCTGGCGGTCTTCATTCCCTGACCGCCCCGGCCATGAAAACGGATCCGATACATGGCTTCTCCCTGTCAAAATTCCTTCTTTTCGCGTCACCAATCCTAAAAAATCGCCCAACGGCGGGTAGCCATGGCCGCCTCCACCCGCTTGCGGGCAAGAATCATTGCCGCCTCCCGGGGCAGGATCTGCTGTTCCTTCATCCCGGTCAGGACCTGCTCGGTGTTGGCGCGGATCTTCTCGGCGATGGTCGCAAAGGCCGCACCCTCGCTTGCGCCGTGGTACTCCATGGCCGCGCAGATCACCCCGCCAGCGTTGGCGATGAAATCGGGTACACAGAGCACCCCCTGTTGATGGAGGTATCTTTCCGCCTCATGGGTAAAGGGGATATTGGCGCCCTGCACCACCAGTTTCGTCCGCAGACGATGGGCGTTTTCCTCATGGATGACATCGGGCCTGGCCGCCGGAATCCAGATATCGCAGGGGATGTCGATGACCTGCTCACGACCGAGCTTCTCGCCACCGGGATAATCCACCACGCTGCCGCCGCTCTCCTTGATCCGGCTCAGCTCGGCAAGATCAATCCCGGCCGGATCATGGATTGCGCCCAGGGAATCCGCCGCCCCCACCAGCACCACCCCCTTCTCGGCCAGAAAACGGGCGGCATGTTTGCCCACCGCCCCAAACCCCTGAATAACAAGAGTCGCACCGGCAAGCTCGAAATCACAGTGGCTGATCGCCACATCCACCACATTGCTCAACCCCCAGCCGGTGGCGCCGATCTTGTCCAGCGGGATGCCGCCCAATGACGCGGGCAAACCAACCGAGCGGCCAATCTCATCATGGACCCAGGCCATGCACTCCTCATTGGTGCCCATGTCCGGCCCGAAGATATAATCATGCTCGTCGGCAAGGGCGCAGGCAAAACCGCGCACCAGCCGTTCCTTGTCCCGCTTGTCCATCTTGGGATCACCGTAGAGCACCGATTTGCCGCCGCCGTGCTGCAATCCTGCCGCCGCGTTTTTGAGGGTCATGGCCCGGGCCAGCCGGAAACACTCTTCGTCGCTGACATCCATGGCCATCCGCAAGCCGCCGATGGAGGGGCCGGTGGCAACATTGTCCACCACCAGAATACCTTTGAGACCGATGGCGGGATTGTGGACGTGGATAACCTTGAGAGGGCCAAGTTCATCAGCGAAACGAAAGATGTCTGCCATGGTTGCCGTTCCTCCCGGGAAAAGAGATGTGGCGAAAAAGGGCTTGCCGGAGCGCAATTCCAACAACTGCAAAACCCTTTGAAATCATTACATCATGGCTGAAATTGGCTTGTCAAACGAAAAGAGAATGGGAGGAAATCTCCGGACGGGGTCGCCGGACCGGCAAACTTCGGCTCAACGGCGGGGATACTTCTGATACTTTCTCACCGCCCGGTTATGCTCGGCGAGACTCTTTGAAAAGTAATGGGTGGAATCATTCTTGGAGACAAAATAGAGGTAGGACCCCTCGGCGGGATTGAGAACCGCCTCAATGCTGGCACGACCGGGATTGCCGATCGGCCCCGGAGGCAACCCCTTGATAATATAAGTGTTATACGGTGTGGGGGTACGAAGGTCCTTGCGGGTCAAGTTGCCGTCGAAAGAGGCCAGCCCATAGATGACGGTGGGATCGGTCTGCAAACGCATCCCCCTCTGCAACCGGTTCAAAAAAACCTGGGCAATCAGGGGCCGCTCGGACGGCGCAGCTGTTTCCTTCTCGACAATGGAGGCCAAGGTCAGCACCTGATGAAGAGTAAGCCCCTGCCCCACCTTTCCCTCCCGATCAATACCAAGCTCCCCCAGCATCGTCCGCAGCCGCGCCACCATCATCGCCACAATCTCCCGCCCCTGCATCCCGCGGGTAAGGTAATAGGTGTCGGGGAAGAGATAGCCTTCAAGGGTGGCGGCATCCACCCGCATCTGCCGCCGGACAAAATCAGGGTCGCGAACAAGACGCAAAAATTCCTCTTGACCAAGCCAGCCCCCCGAGGCCAGAATCGCCGCCACCTCTTTCAGGTTGACACCTTCAGGGATGGTCACCGGTCGCTGAACAATCCTGCCGGACTCGATCTCAAAAAGAAGCTGGGCCGGAGAAAGGTTTTTGGCAAGATGATACTCGCCCGCCTGCAACCGCCGCCCGACCTGTAGCAATCTGGCAAGAAGACGAAAACGGAAGTCATCGGCGACAAGCTCTTCCTTGACCAGAATCCGCTGGATACCGGACAGCGACGCGCCAGGAGGGATCACCACTGTACGCCCGACATCATCGCCCGGAGCCATCGGTGTCACCGCATAAAGATAGAGCCAGCCGCCGGCGGCGAGCAACGACAAAAAAAAGAGCAGAAAGCAGAACCTGCACAGCCGCCAACCACTGATGCCGCTGCGTACGTTCTCTTCCTGCTCCATTGCTGCCTGTCCCCTCGCTCGTGAGTTATTCTAGAAAACGTGGGGCAGAATGTCGTCCATCTTCTTCACCGGCACAAACTTGAGCTTGTCACGAAGATCCTTCGGGATATCAACCAGATCCTTTTTGTTCTGCTCAGGGATGATCACCGTCTTGATCCCGGCCCGCAGTGCGGCCAGAGCTTTTTCTTTCAGGCCGCCGATGGGCAGCACCCGCCCGCGCAGGGTAATCTCGCCGGTCATCGCCACGTCGGAGCGCATCTTTTTCTTGGAGAGCGCCGAATAGAGGGCAGTGGCCATGGTAACCCCGGCGGAAGGACCGTCCTTGGGAATGGCGCCTGCCGGGACATGGATATGCACATCCACCCCCTCAAAATACTTCTCTTCCAGATTAAGGTCGCCCAACCGGGACCGGCAATAGGTCAACGCCGCCTGAGCCGACTCTTTCATCACATCACCCAACTGGCCGGTGAGCGTCAGCTTGCCGCTGCCGTTCAGAATCGACACCTCGATATAAAGAATCTCGCCGCCGACTTCCGTCCAGGCAAGGCCGGTTGCCAGACCGGGTTGATCAATAACGTCCAGTTCGGACTCGGGCAAAAACACCGGCGGCCCCAGATAGGTGGTCAAAGTCTTGGCAGTGATCGCATAGGGCCCCTTACCGCCTTCGGCAACCTTACGGGCCACCTTGCGGCAAACCTTGCCTATCTCACGCTCAAGGTTCCGCAGACCCGCCTCACGGGTGTAATGGGTGATAATCATCTGCAGATCAGAATCCTTGAGCTTGATATATTTGGCGGCGATACCGTTTTCCTTCAACTGCCGGGGCACCAGATACCGCTTGGCAATCTCGAGCTTCTCTTCCAGAGTGTAACCGGCCAGTCGGATCACTTCCATCCGGTCAAGGAGTGGCCGGGGAATAGTGTCACTCATGTTGGCGGTAGTGATAAACATCACCTTGGAGAGATCACAGGGCAGATTGAGATAATGGTCGGAGAAATCATAGTTCTGCTCCGGATCCAGCACCTCAAGCAGGGCCGATGAGGGATCACCACGGTAATCGGAACCAACCTTGTCGATCTCGTCGAGCATGAAGATCGGATTGTTGGTGCCGACGGTCTTGAGGCCCTGAATAATCCGGCCCGGCATGGCACCGATATAGGTACGGCGATGGCCGCGGATCTCGGCCTCATCACGCATCCCGCCCAGTGACAGACGGTGGAACTTTCTGCCCATGGCCCGGGCGATGCCTCGACCAAGTGATGTTTTACCCACACCCGGAGGACCGACGAAACAGAGGATCGGCCCCTTGGAGGTTTTATTCAGCTTGCGGACGGCCAGATATTCGAGAATCCGCTCCTTGATCTTGTCGAGGCCGTAATGGTCTTCGTCCAGCACCTCCTTGGCAAGGATGAGATCAAGCTTGTCCTTGCTGCTCTTCTTCCACGGCACATCCAGCAACCAGTCGATATAGGTGCGGATCACCGAGGCCTCGGAAGCGTCGGGGTGCATCATCTCCAAACGTTTGAGCTGATTAAGCCCCTCCTTCTTGACCGGTGCCGGCAGCCGTCCCTTGGCGAATTTCTCACGCAGTTCGTCAATCTCCTGCGAGCGGTCATCAACCTCACCCAACTCTTTCTTGAGCACCTGAATCTGCTCACGGAGGAAATATTCGCGCTGGGTGCGGCTCATCTCTTCCTTGGCTTCGGTCTGGATCTTGGCCTGCATGGTGGAGACTTCCATCTCTTTATGAAGATAGTCAGCCACCATCCGCAAGCGATCAACCGAATCGACGGTTTCAAGCACCGCCTGCGCCTCGGGCGTTTTAAGACGCAAGTTGGAAACCACCAGATCAGCCAGGCGACCCGGCTCCTCGATATTGTTGAGGATCACCATCAGGTCGGTGGACATGATCCCCTTGAGGGAGAGGAGTTTCTCGGTGGACTCGCGGACGTTGCGCATCAACGCCTCCACCTCCACGGACATCTCCGGGAAATCATCCTCGTCAACCACTTCGATCTTGGCCATAAAACAGGGATCTTCCTGCGGGATATCGACAATCTTGGCCCGGTGCATGGCCTGCACCAGCACCTTCAAGCGACCGTCCGGCAGTTTGAGGGTTCGCATGATCATGCAGACCATGCCCAGTTTATAGATATCGTCCACTCCCGGTTCATCGATGGACGGATCCTTCTGGGTGACAAGCATCAGGAGTTTATCCTTGGCGAGCGCCTCACTGACAGCATTGACCGAAGCGGGACGACCGACAAAAAGCGGAATGATCATATAATTAAAGACGACCACATCGCGAACCGCCATCATCGGCAGCATTTCCGGGATATCTACTCCTTCCGGATCAGGGAAATCGTTCATTCCTGTGGTCAGGGAATCATTTGTTTCCACAAAAAACCTCCATATGGTATGCACCGACACATGCGCACATGCTTCGACACGGAAATCCTTCCGCAAAAAATGCAGGAAGTGTTATTTTCAAATAAATTCAGGCAAAACTTAAACATTGGCTGCCATGAAGTCAAGGCAGGGAAACAGAGAGCGACAATTAATGAAATACTCTTGAAGAATTTGCAAATTTCGCCCATATTGCGGTCAATTCGACCTTGCAGGCTGTAATCCGTTGCCCATGGCAGCGGTCGCACTGTTCACATTTATTTATGGCATACCCCATGACCGATCTCAACAGCGAACTTTTTTTTGATACCGACAATTACGCCCATCGTGCTCTTTTTGACAACGATCAGGCATGGAAAACCCTGGCCGGCCTCAAAGATTATATGAACTCGTACCAATACCAGGAAGAACTTCTGTCCGCGCTTGTTAACGGCACGCCGCTTACCGAAACCATGGTTCTGGTCAACAACACCCTGCTTGCCGGCAAGGATCTGGACATCGACTTTGGCGACGCCACCAAAGGAAAACTGCTGGTCAGCCAAAACGGGAAACCGCTTGCCGACGCCACGGTTCTGATGGCCGGCGCGGTCCTCATCGGAGGCAAGATCAGGATAGGCAAGGGGGTGCTGGTTGAGTCCGGCGCCTTTCTCAAAGGACCGCTGATCGTCGGCGACCACACCGAAATCCGTCAGGGTGCGTACCTGCGCGGCTATTGCTTGATCGGCTCACGTTGCGTGGTCGGCCACACAACCGAGGTCAAGCACTCCATTTTCCTTGATGACGCCAAGGCTGGCCACTTCGCCTATATCGGCGACTCCATCCTCGGCAATCAAGTCAACCTGGGTGCGGGAACCAAACTTGCCAACTTTCGTTTCATGCCGGGAAATGTCCGAATCAAAACCGCCGACGGCCCCATCGACAGCGGTCTGCGTAAACTGGGGGCGTTGCTCGGCGACGGCGTCCAGACCGGTTGCAACTCAGTGACCAGCCCCGGCACCATCATGGCAAAAGGGGCGATGGTAATGCCCAACGTCACCGTGCCGTCAGGCTACCACGCCAAATCAATTATACGCTGAAGTTCAAGGAGTCA
>Ga0224507_10001009_pt1 | contig 11206 bp, 11 predicted proteins | sample SF_Jan12_sed_USG_3_FD_170159 | JGI IMG/M metagenome (GOLD analysis project Ga0224507, IMG submission 170159) | Sediment microbial communities from San Francisco Bay, California, United States - SF_Jan12_sed_USGS_13 | ecosystem: Environmental > Aquatic > Marine > Sediment | place: USA...
TGTGACGGGGTCCGTCGTTGACCGCATCGCGGAAGTGGAGGAGATCAACGGCATCAAAGTGCTTGCGACGCGTATCGATGGGGCCGACGCCAAGACGTTGCGCGAAGCTGTCGATCGCTACAAGGATAAGCTGCAAAGTGCGATCGTGGTTCTGGGGTCGGTTGACGACGGTATCGTTCGCCTGGCGGCAGGCGTGACCAAGAACAACACCGACCGCATTCGCGCGGGCGACGTGATCAAGCCGGTAGCCGAACAGGTCGGCGGCAAAGGCGGCGGTCGGCCTGATTTTGCCCAGGCTGGCGGTAATGATCCGGACGCGCTCGATGCTGCGCTCGGATCCGTGTCGGCCTGGGTTGCTGAGCACCTGGGCGCGTAGGCAGGCATCCGCCGGATTTGCTGTCTCAGGAGTCGAGCGAATGTGTGAGCTGCTTGATTTCGAATAATAGCTGCTGCATCGGCGCAGGCTTGCGAAAGCAGCGGGTGAAGCTGTTCTTCTCGGCGTCGGAGAGTTTTGAGGCAGTTAGTGCGACGATCGGCCCCGCGTAGTTCCGGTCGCGAAGTGCTGCCGCGGCATCGACGCCGCTCATACCGGGAACGTTAATGTCCATCAGCACGATGTCGGGCTGGAACGTGACGGCTTTCGCGACTGCTTCGGTCCCCGAAGATACAGTGACGATCGCGTAGCCCGCGCGATGCAAGTAGTGTTCGAGCAGTGCGAGCATGTCTTCATCGTCGTCACATAACAGCACAGTCTTCTGCTGCGTGGCATAAGACGCTTCGTCCGGTGGGGACAATGCGTCATCAGGCGTGGAATCCTGGGCGACAGCGACCGGCGCATGTAAGCTAACTGTGCAGCCCTGGCCCGGCAAGGAGTCCAATGAAATCTCGCCACGCATGAGCTTGGCGAGCTGTAGCGTAATCGTTAATCCGAGGCCAGCTCCCGTACGCGTCCCAACACGATCGGAACCACGCTCAAACGCGCGAAAAACGCGCTCCTGGTCTTTGACGCTTATGCCCGGCCCGGTATCACTCACTGTGGCGACCAGCCGGCCATCGTTGTAGGTCACGTAAAGTCGAATACTGCCTTCCTCGGTATACTTTACGGCGTTGCCGAGCAGATTGATCAGAATCTGCCGCAAACAGACATCGTCGGCCCGTACGTGACACGGCACATCGGGATCGACAAGTGTGGCGAAAGACAGGCCTTTCTCCGCGGCAAGTGGTGCCATCATCGCAGCCAGATCATCGAGCAGCTCGAACAGGTCGAAGTTTCTTTCTCGTAACTGGACCTGGCCGGCGTCAAGACGAGCCTCGTCGAGAATTGCTTCAACCAGCGACGTCAGATGACGCCCGGAACGCGCAATCGCCTCAATGCTTTTATGCATCTCAGTAGGTCCGGAATCGGGTTCAAGCGCGAGATCGGCATAGTTGATGATCGAAGCCAGCGGCGTTCGAAACTCGTGCGACATCATCGCGATGAAACGGCTCTTACCCGCGCTACTGCGCTCGATATCACGGCGATGATGATCGAGTTCGGCCTTCGCCTCGACGAGTTCCGTAATCAAGTCTCGCTGCCGGGCAACGAGCGTCTGCTGACTCGAGTGCATGAGTCGCAGCTCATTCCAAGACTGCTGCTTCTCCTGCAGGAAGTCATGCGCCTGGCCCGCATCGAGGAGGATCACATAGTGATAATTCTCGTGCGGCATCGTGAGCAGGTGAACGACCGCGCCACTGGTCGTGGATACGTAGTTGAGTTTCTGCGGATTCCGCCCGAGCGTGCCGAACAGGTAGGGAGCGTGTTCGAGCATGTCCGCGCCGACCGGAACATCCGCCAGACCCGACCACTCCCCGTCGCCCCAGAAGTCGACAAGACGATATTCGTTGTCGACCAAAAAACAAACCGGTCGCGACTCGGCGACGAAGTCGCTTTGCAGATGCTCAATAACCGACGTCGGCAAACTCATTGCTGGTCTGCGATTGCCCGGTCCACAATTAGCTCTGCGAGATGCGTGAGCGCATCGTCAACATGGGCGCCGGTTTTGGCGCTGGTCACGAAGACCGAGCCGAATTGCGCCTGCAGCCCCTTAAGCCGTTGCTCGGAAACGTCCCACGCGCCGGTCAGATCATGTTTGTTAACGAGTAGGACCGCCGGCTTCACACCGTAATGTTCGAAAGCCCGATCGCGAAGACTCGTGGCCGTTCCCATAGTGAGCGGCCGTGTGCCGTCTGCCACGAAGACATAGCCTGACGCGCCGCGAAGATAAGCAAATTCGGTGTCGCCAAAGCGATCCGTGCCAGCGACATCCCAGAGAATGAGTTTTTGCTGCACGCCGCGCTGCGGCAGATCAATTTCCTTGGTATCGACCTTGACGCCAATGGTCGTCAGGTATTTATCCGAAAACTGGCTATTGACGAAGCGCTCCACAACGCTGGTCTTGCCAACTGCAAAATCACCGACTATGCAGACCTTGCTCGTGACTACTGTCATTGCGTCGTTTCTGTCTCGACACTCTCTAGCTCGACTATGGCGCGCCGCAGCGACGGATCAACCTGTGAAACGTCCGTAGCCCGATCCGGGTTTGCGCGAGCGATTATTGCGCCGTCCCAGCCCAGTTCCACCAGTGCCGACGCAATCGCCTCGGCCCGCTGTTGTGCGAGAGCGTAATTGACCTCAGGGGCACCAACCGGATCCGTAAATCCTGTCGCGGTCAGATTCAGCCCTCTGCCCAGTAACGCGAGGTCTGCGGCCGCCGCCTTCAGCTGGTCCGCATAGGCGGTCAGCGCGTCGGCGCTTTGCGCGGTCAGTGTCGTTCCGGATGCAAAATAGAACGCCCGGCCATCGAGCTGCCGAACGATTGCATCGAGTTGTCCCAGGTCGACTCCTGGCGCAGCCGCGGCTTGCTCGGCGCGCTCGTCGGGAGACATCCTGAATTCAATGTCGTCGAGGCCTGCCAGCGTTCTATAGGCCAGCGCGACTTCTTCTTGCCAGTCGACCGGCGCCGCGCCCGAGACAATGAGTCGCGAGCCTTCGACAGCGAAGCTGACGCCTTCTGGTGATCCAAAACGGTTGGCCGCACGCTGGGCCAGCAGTGTGGGATCGAGTGACTGAAAAGCCTGCATGTCGGCAACTATCTCGACGTGCGATAGCCCGTTCGCCGCGGCGACGGCGCTAACGGTCGGTGCCAGCGGATCGCGCAGGCCACGAACCAGCACGCTCTGCCGATCCCGGTAGATGTCTGTTATGTACAGCCCAGGTGTGTCGGTGAGCGCCGCATTTAGTCTGGCGATCTGCTGTGCCTGCAGCCAACCCGTCACGGCAAAGTAGCCAAATGCGCCGACGACTAGAATCAAGATTATCAACAGTGGCCACGACACGCCTTTGTTCGCGGTGCCCGTGTCCTGCCTTGCCTCGAGTCGCAGGCACGCGGTCAGTTCTTCCTCCACTTCGGGGACCGATGCTGTGTCGCCGGAGTACGTGCGGATAGCGTCGCCATATCGAAAATGTATTCGCTCCAGGATGGCGCTCAGATCAGCTCGCAGAGAACGGGGCGGCACGCCGCGAATAACGCAGACCAGCAGGGCGTGCGGTCCATGCACGGCCCACAACGTGAACTCGCCCATATCCGCCGACTCGAGGCGACCCGTGCGGTCCGGCGAGAATGACTCTTTCACGAAGTCCTGAATTGCCGTGAACATCGCGGATACTGCATCGCTATCTTTTATTCGTGCCGCCTCATGTTGCGCATGCCCGACCAGCAAGCCGTTCTCGCGGCTGATCAGATAGGCTTGCTCGACGCGATACAATAGTGATTTTTGCACTACGAATTCGCCGAAGGGCACACCGGCGCGCCACGCCTGTACTCGCCACGACAAACCCTTCGGTGTCAGGCTCTGTTCGAGGGCTTCGTTGATTTGCTGAGTGAATGTGCGCAGCGCGTGCATGATGTATTTGCGAATCGCTGGACCCATGACCGGATAAAGTGCGTCGCCATAGGTTTGCGGGTCGTCGCGAATTTCTTGCTGCAGGCACGCTCCCACCGGTTCACGCAGCGCTTTGATGAGTTCACCGCCACTGCGATGGCTAGCATGAATGGCTTCAGGAAGAATGTCTGCGACGTCGGCGGAGCGCAATTCTCGGCTTTCGACTCGCTCCGAAATCGAGTCGAGCACCTGCTTCTCGGTACCAAACAGCAAATCCTTCAGTGTTTCGAGGTCACTCATGGGCTCTTGCCGGACCTTTAGCCTTTCGGCAATTTGAAGTCATTCTTGAGACGCAGCGCGACTTCAGACAGCAGGCCCGCAAGATCCTCGCGCGCGAGCATGGTGTCGGCCAACTCACGCGTCTCGTTACTCAATGCAGCGTTCAGGTGATCGCGAGTCTCGGTGATCAGGGCGGCAAGCTCTTCATTCTTTTCATGCAGCGAATCGCGGAGTTCTTTCGACTCCACTTCGATTCGATCCTCAACTTCGCCAAACCATGCTTCGACTTGCTGCGTCAGGTCCTTGAGTTCGCGTGAGCCGCTCTTGGCATCGGCAAGCCTGTCTGTTCGCTCGGCTTTTAGTCTCTCGCCGAGTCTATCGACTTCTCGTTTTGCGTATGTGTTCAGCCGCTCGATTCGCTTTTCAAACTCAGTATCCATGCGATCGATTCGTTGTGACAGCCGTTTTTCAAGGTCCGCAAAGCGTCCTTCGTAGTCACGCATTTGGCCGCCGAACAAGATCTCGCGGATTTTGTCGACGTTGCCGTCGACCTCATCACCGGCTGCCGTTCTTTTCTGACTCTGTTTCTTTGCCATTTCTTCGTCTCCAGCTTACGCCTGTGATGCCAGGTCTTCGTAGTCATCAAGCCTTTCTATTCGATAGCCATGCTGATAAATCGCCGACAGTTTCCAACCGTTTTCGGTATTCAGCGACAACTTCTTTCGCAAACGACTAACGTGCGTATCCACTGTTCGCGTCGATATGTCTTTGCTTTCGATGCCCCATATCTCTTCAAGAATATGGTCGCGCGAAATCATCTTGCCTGCATTGCGAAACAAAAATGCAGCCAGCGAGAACTCGCGATTTGTCAGCGGGATGTTTTCGCCCCGCAGCGATACCAATCGCTTATCGATGTGCAGTTCATACGGCGCCGTGTCCAATGCATTCGAGGCGTTTTTCTGGCCCGCGACGCGACGCAGGATCGCGTTTACGCGCGCAACCAGTTCGTTTCTGCGCATCGGTTTCACAATATAGTCATCTGCGCCGGCTTCCAGCGCACGTACCACGTTTTTCTCCGCATCTTTAATTGTTGCAACGATTACCGGCGTGTTATCAACAAATTCGCCGCGCAGTTTCTCGAGCGCCTCGATACCGCTCATGTCCGGAAGCACCCAATCCAAGAGGTACAAATCAAAGCTGTCGCGACGAACGGCGCGCAAAAAGCTCCGGGCATCGGGAAAAACGTAGACTCGGCAACCGGCGTCTTTAAGCCAATGGCCAGCGATCTCCGCCTGATCCGGATCATCTTCAAGGATCGCGACTCGCAATTATTCTCCCTGTTGTCGCATTGCACTGAGCAAGGCCGCGGCTTTAATTGTCTTGGTTTGGCGCAGCCAGGGCCGGTATTATACCGCCTGACCGGGGCCGCTGGTCAGGCCACTCGGCGCCTTATGTAGCGCCAATCGGCAGAAAAGCGCGCCAATCGACTCAAGCGACGGTGACGGTGGTCACAAAACGCTCCAATTCGTCGATGAGATCGCTGATTCGGTCGGCTTGTATGGATTTGGCGGCCTGCTCGAGTTTTTTGCCCAGGGCCGACACTTCCTCGAGACCGTACGCAGCCCCCGAGCCGAACAGATTGTGGCCGGTCAGCTGGATGCTGGAAAAGTCCTTTTGGGAGAGAGCGACACGCAGGCGCGTCAGATCAGACTTGCGGCGCTCGAGGTATTGATTGAGTAGCCGGCGGGCGAAGGGATCGTCGACATTGATCGGACTATCTGTATCTTGACTCATGGTCTGATCCGGTACATCGCTATTGTAATCCTCTCAACCCGCGGCTCTCATTGAAATGAACGTCGACTATTCGCTAGTCGCCCAAACCGATCTTTTTCTTTAGGTCGTTCTCGAGATCTGCAGCTTCTTCCTTGGCGGCTTCCAGCATATCGTCTCCTTCCTCTATGGCAGCGTCCAGCATATCGCCTCCTTCTTCTTTGGCAGCTTCCAGCAAATCACTGCCTTCCTCTTGGGCGGTTTCAATCATGTCACTGCCACCAATGTCCATTTCATTTGCAGTGTCGGCCGCCTCACTTTGTACGGCTTCGACCGTGTCCGCATCGCCTTTCTCCGTGCCCGATGTCGAGTCGCCCCGATCGCCACAACCGCTCAATATCAAAAATAATACAAGCGGCAGGCCAAGTGTGTTTCTGTTCATAACGTGTCTCCCTTTGATTCTCGTTTTTCGTTATTGTTTCCGACTACTGATTCTTGCGGAGATTCGCTAGCCAATGCTCCATTTGTTTGCCGGCCGCCTCGCGACCACCGAGGCCGAATGACAGGGCAAATGCAATAGCGACCGCGCTCAATACTAATCCGAAAGCGAGATTGACGATATCGTCCGCAATGCCCATTGCCCGCAATCCCATCGCGAGGACCAAACCGAGTATTGCGGCTCGCAAGATGCCCGCTACCGGTGCTGCCTCGTCTCCACTGACTTTGATTACTGCAGTATGCGCAAGTCCGGCAAGCCAGAATCCTGCCATCAGGATAACGCCACCCAACAGGATCTGCCCTGTGAATTCAATCAACGTTGATACGATTTCCGACACCTGGGCAAAGCCGAGTTGATTGGCGGCCTCGACGCTGGCGAACAAAATGATGAATATGCTTACGACCTTGCCGACAAACTTTGCTAGCGAGAAATTGCTCTCCGCGACTGTCACCAGGCCAAATTTGGCCGGCAGACTGTTCGCCCCCAGTCCATCGAGCAAACTGGCGATCAGACCAGAGATGAATTTGGCGAGCACAACGGCGATGCTGAGAATGATTACCGCAGCAAATATGTCAGGAATTGCGGCCATAAACACGCCCAGCATCTCGGTTGCCGGAGCCGATATTGCGTCTATTTGCAGCGTGTTGAGTGCCGCTACCAGTGCCGGAACGAAAACAAAGATGAAAACCAGCAAACCGGCGAGTTGCGACAAGCTAACCCTGCCGGTCAGTCCCGCTTTTTCGCCGAGATTGTCGAAGCCAACAACGCTGAGCAGATTCTGCACCAGGTCACGCAAGATCTTGGCAACAAACCAGCCGACAAGACCAATCAGGCCGGCGGCAAAGATGTTGGGCAACATGGCAAGGATCTTGTCGACCATCCCCTGTACCGGTATCAGCAAGCCGTCCATCTTCAGCGTGCCGAGGATCGCCGGCAGGAATAACAGAATAATGAGCCAGTACAGCACGTCTCCAATGCTGTCGCTGACCGGTTTCATATCCGCCTCTTTGCTTATCTTATCGTCGAGGTTGGTCTTTGCCAGCGCACCGCTGATCAATCCGCGTGCGAGGCTCGCGAGGACCCAAGCCAGAATTGCGAGCACGCCGCCAGCGAGCAGGCTTGGGCCGAACTCGAAGACTTTGGTGACGAGCACCTGCAGCGGCGCCGAGACGATTTCCAGGTCAAGCACGTTGAAGAACGCGATCAGCACCAGGAACATCACGAGCCAGAAGACGCCAGCTGCGCCCCAGGCCTCGGCATCGACGTCGTGGTCGGTACTACTGGCGATTCGCTCGTTCAGGCTAACAACCCTTAGAAGCCGGCGCGTGCCAGCGCGCAGCAGAAGTGCTACGAACCACCCCACGACGAGAATTCCGGCCGCTGCAAGTAGGCTCGGCAACGTATCGCTCAATGTGCTTTGTAGTGATGCGAAGATCGATTCCATATTCATGACCGCGTTTATAAGGGCAGCGGCACGCTAAGGTGCCGCTTTGCCCAGCGAAGCGGGTCCTAGTAAGTCACCTTCGGCGGCAGCTTGGCGGCCTGCGAGATCCAGTCCTGGATTACCTTGACAGACGGCGTGCGACGTACGAGGTTTTTGCCTTCATTGACTTCAGCCATCGTGTTCGCAAGGTTCACTGCATTTCGATGCTTCAGTTCTTTGACGGTATCGACGCCAGCGCATTCGAGAAGCTCGGCATACTGGCTAGCGACGCCGTTGATGCGAAAAAGGTCAGCCATATTGACGCATTTCAGTACTCGAACCTCACTGATACCGGTCTTTTCCGCCAACGCACCACGTGCCTGCTTGCTGGCGCCGGCCTCGAGCAGGTCTTCGACTGTTCTGACACCGACAGCGCGGAGCGCTTGGCCGAATTTCGGGCCGATGCCCTCGATGCTTTCGATTTTCTTTGCCACGTTTTATCTCCAATTTGGTATTACTAATGTATTCGCCGCGAAGTTTAGGACAGCTGCCGTGATTTCAATCTCATTGTCACAAATGTTCACAATCACTCTGTAAATGCTTGGTGCAAAAGGCCGTCCGTTCTATGTGTTTCGGGTCTTACTTCAAGACAAATGTGACCTTGAGGTTGACGCGATATTTGTCGACCTTGCCGTCTTTGACCGTTACCTTCATGTCCTGCACCCAGGCGCCTTCGATCTGGTCCAAAGTCTTGTTCGCTTTTTCGATGGCGTTATCAATCGCTGTCTCGAAGTCTTTTCCGGACTCAGACGTAATTTCTGTAACACGTGCTACGCTCATTTCGGTCTCCTTAATTTATTGGGCGAACAGTGTCATGCCAGCCGGATTCCAGGACAATCGACATCGGGCGAATGGCACAAATGTTTACAATTCGCCGCCACCGCCGGTGGGGATCATTGGTGCTGACCGGCCGGTCCCGATTCTGGAAATTACGAAAACAGCCACTTTTTTCACCGTTATGGGCATCTGGGCGCAAAATCGACTAGTATTACAACGGTTTAGGACGTACGACGCGTAACAAGAAAGGGGCGGAGCCCTAAAAAGGCAGGAGCAGGAAATCATGCTTATTCTGACGCGACGCGCTGGTGAGACGGTCATGATCGGGAGCGATATTACGATCACCGTCCTGGGGGTCAAAGGGAATCAGGTACGTATCGGGATCAATGCCCCGAAAGACGTCGCTGTGCACCGCGAAGAGATCTACGAGCGAATTCAGAGCGAAAAAGCATCGGGAGAAGGAGCAGAGGGCAGCTCGGGCGATTAGCGCCGCAAAGGCTTTACCTCGAGTATCCCGATCAGTACTATGACGCCCCCGGTCGATAGGCGGCGGGGACCACCCTATGGAGAGATGGCTGAGTGGTCGAAAGCGCTCCCCTGCTAAGGGAGTAAGGGCTAATACCCCTTCGAGGGTTCGAATCCCTCTCTCTCCGCCACAGCTCATGCAAGATCAAACAATGCGCCCGTAGCTCAGCTGGATAGAGTACTCGGCTACGAACCGAGCGGTCGGGAGTTCGAATCTCTCCGGGCGCGCCAATAAAAAGAACGGGGCCCTTGTGGCCCCGTTTTTTTATTGCAGCTTCCTGCGAGAGTTCGAACTGAGTCGTCCGAAGGACGACCGTTCGACAAATCGGTTACGCCGATTTGGACGCACGCAGTGCGCCCCGAAGGGGTGAGGGCCGCAGGCCCGAATCAATCTCTCCGGGCGCGCCAACTTTTCGAAGTTAGAGCAAGCAGTTAGCGTCTCAGGCGCCAGCTGCTTTTTTCTTTAAAACGAACAGTGCGGGAGTTTTGCGTGACCCTTCCCCGACGACTCGGTTAGCAGCCGAGAGCAAATTGCCTGGTTCGGCTGCTGAGTAGTAGTGGGCCGTGACACTCCCCGAACGATGTCCCGACAAATGCCGCCCGCTCTGCTTGATGATGCGGTGCACTTTCGCCGACATTCGGCATTTCAGCGAGCATTCACGGCCGTTTCGCCACACGCTTGCGCGCGCCAATTTGTGAGGAAGTTTTATCCGTTCATCACAGAACCTGTCGATCAAACAGGCTCAACGGTGCCGCCTGGCATTGTCAGGGACGCAGCCTAGAAGCTGTAGATCGCGGACAGGGAAACCGTGTCGATGAGGTCTGAGAAATCGGCACCGAGGTCGATCTGGAAATTCTCGAATGCCAGTCCGATACCTAGCGACCAGTGGATCTCATCCGCGCCCGGCGGCAGAAGGGCACGCTCTATTGGCTGGCTGGCTGCGGTGGCCCTTGGCTGATGGTCGGGATCGAGCCACACGCCGAGCCGAGCGGCAACAACCGGCGTGGATCGGAGGAACACATACTCGCCGCCCAAGTGGAACTCGTCGCCGTCGTTGAGATCGAGATCGTCAGTGTCGAAGTCCTCTGGGTCGAGGCGATCGAGGATGGTCGAGTACTCGACCCGATTCCACTCGAAGGCTAACGTCAAGCGTCCATCCGGCGTCCGGAAGACGAAGCCCAAGCCGTAGACGTTCGGAAGAGCGCTCGGAGAGTTGCTTTGTTCCAGGAGCGTTCCGGCGGCTGGCAGGCCGAATAAGGAACCGCTTGGCCCGCTAAGGGTTTCGCCACGCAGCTGGAAGCCAGGACCCTCGCGATAGAACCCTCCCAGCCGCCATCGCGGCGACAGCGTCCACAGGAAGCCGGCCGTCAATCCCGTGTCGCTGTCGTCAATGTGCTGCGACGCTTGCACAGCCATCCTCTCCGGCAGATACGAGGTCGGCGCGAAGTTCTGCAGGATGTCGTCTTCGTCGGGCAGAAATAGTTCCCATTGGAGATTCACGTTGCCGTCGAAGAAGACGAGCGACAGACCGAGGCTCAGTGCGTCGGTCACTCGATAGGCACCCGAGAGCCCGTAGCTGACAACCTCGAGATTGGTCTGCGCCCGCTGGTCGGTGAATCGGCAGCAGGTGGTGCCCGCGCCCGCGAAGAGTCCCTGCGTCTGGCTAAAAGAATCGAAATCCGCCAGTTGGTGGCGATATAAGGCGAACGACCAGTTATTCCGCGGATAGACAAGCGACAGGAAAGAAACGCCGGTTACGTCATCGGAAGAGGTGCCGCCCCTCAACCCGGCCACGACATCGACGCCGATGCCCGTGGGTTCGCCCTCTACCCGTCCGTGCTCCGTAAAGGGTGTGGAGTAACCCCAGGAACGCCCTTCGAGAGAGACCTCGGGCCTGGTGATCTGGACGAGGCCGGCAGGGTTGGCGAAAGCGGCGGTGGCGTCATCAGCC
>Ga0224507_10001010_pt1 | contig 11205 bp, 6 predicted proteins | sample SF_Jan12_sed_USG_3_FD_170159 | JGI IMG/M metagenome (GOLD analysis project Ga0224507, IMG submission 170159) | Sediment microbial communities from San Francisco Bay, California, United States - SF_Jan12_sed_USGS_13 | ecosystem: Environmental > Aquatic > Marine > Sediment | place: USA: California...
TCTCAATGAGTCAATGCTTGAGGAAAATTTATTATATTCTCTTTGAACTTTTCGGTATTCACTTTCAAAATCGTTTAATAGGTCGCGGGCCTCTTTTGCTTTTTCGAACTCAATTTTAAGTGTTCTGAATTTTTCCGAGTCCGCTGACATATTGTTGGTTAATAGGTTATTCTCATTTTCAAGTTTTGCCGCTCTCACGGTTAATTTTTTATTCGCACGGGTAGCTTTGGTGGATATCATCTCAGATGAAATCCAACCCGCAATGACGAGTACGCCAGTAAATATGAATAAGAAGATGGAGATATTGGCCATAACATAAGTATATGAGTTTAAGTTAGTACTCTTATATCGCCACTTGGTGGCGTTTACTTGAAGTGTTTTAGCCAATATGAGATAGATTCCCTATAGTTATTGGCTAAATGCCTAAATAAGCAGCAGTTTAGTGGTTTTGGTGTGCCCCTTGTGTCACGATAGTTGTACCGCTTATTGTGGGTGGAAGGACTTACAGTTGGTATGTATATTCCCCTTTTATGCAAGGGGTTATTGAAGTGGGTTATAGTGGTGTTATGCTTTGGTGCTGCTTAATTTCGTTAATAGCATCGATAGCCGTAGTATTAATATAGATAATTAAATGTCTGCCGCGCCCCCTAACCCCGCGGGATAAAAAAGAACTGTCCCGTTTCATGGCCCGCGTGCTTAATTGGTGCATATTCTGGTGTTTGGCTGTTTGCGGAATTTTGCGATACAACATTCGTCACTTGGCGATACAGTGCATAACCTTGCAATACATCTTTATTACTTTCTAAAGCATCTAAAAATGCTTTGGCAAAAATAGAGTGATTTCCGCCACCTTCATCAAGAACCGGTTGAACCCCGCCGGAAGAGAGTACAGTACGTGACTGGCTTTTGCTCATTAGCTTTAACCATTTTTTCTGTATTTCTCTGGGAATTGCTGAATCAATTCGAGGTACTGCCGTTCGTGTCATTGTGCCTGAATAACAGGAGTCTGCGACTACCATTATATGATTGGCCGGTAGGGTGTTTAACATATCGGTAATGGCTATGTTTGAAATCCAGTTGGCGGTATTGTCGGCTTCTGCATCGGTTGGTAACCAGTAGCCGCGGTCATTTATTTTATCGAGGTCACCGTGGCCTGCGTAATAAACAAGTAAGTTGTCGCCTTTTTGTAGTTGCTGTCTCAAGTTATACAGTGCAGATAATATTTGGTAACGGTCTGCGTTTAGTAGTAACGTCGTTTTAAAATTGTATTTATTTTTTAGTATTTTTGCGGTTTCTTCGGCATCGTTTACCGCTGTTTTAAGATTTTGCATATGTTTATATTTATTATTGCCAATCACTAACGCGTAATATCGACCTAAATGAATGCCATCCATACTGCTCATTAAACTGGTGTGTACTGCTGGCGCAGCAACTGACGCGGTGCTCATCGGGCTTGATATGATAAAGTCCAGTGAGGTTGATTTATTTTGTTTATCTACTGCTTTAAGGTTTATCAGGGTGTTGTTTTGGGTGATTTTAACCGGCACTTTAAAGCTGTTATCTGATTTCAAAAATACTTGTTTGTTATTGAAGTAAAATGTTTTTATACCGGCTGGTGCCGTAACGCGACCATGTATGGATTGTGTTCTAACTGGCGAGCGTAATAGTACACTGGGTTTTCCGCGGGTAATGGCCAGTGGTGGGTCTAAGATTTCAATGCTCGGCGCAGCCATCGCCAGTTTTTGTAGTTCTACTTTGTTGAGCTGTTGTCTGAATCCACTGGTTTCTTTACTCAGGCTGGCTATTATCAACCCCTGTTGCTGCAAATTGGTTTCTTTTTCTTTTATCTGAGCAAATAGTTTTTTAATTAAAAACTGTACTTCTTTAGGTGGCATCTTTACTGTTTTGTTTTGTTCGGCATTGTTCTTCTGCTGAGTTAGATTGGGTGTTTGATCAGGTGCTTGGTCAAGAGATTGCTTAAGGCTGGTAATTCTCTGTTGCATTTTTTCGATGTCGGTTTTTGTTGTTTTTTCTTCTTTTTGAGCTTGATTTAACTTTTGTTGGGCGTGCTGTAGTTGTTTTTTATATTCTGTTGCTTTTGTTTCTAGTGCTTTTACTTCAACTTTTAGTGATTGTAACTCCTCATTTTTTGCACTTAGTTCGATAGAGGAAACATATTCAACATCATCTGGCAGACCAGAAGCTTTGCGATACCAGTTCATGGCAGTTGTAATGTTTTGGTCTACGCCTAGACCTTTCTCATACATGTAACCAAGATTAATCTGTGCACGGGAATAACCTTGCCTGGCTGCCTTTTTATACCAAACTGCAGCTATATCGTAATCAGGTTCTACGCCCATACCTTTTTCGTAAATTTCCCCGACTTGTGTCTGAGCTTCTGCACTACCAGCTTGTGCCTGAGGGAGCCAGATTTTTAGTGCGGTGGCATAGTCGGCACGATCAAAAGCGACGTATTCGCCGCCGCGAATTTCGCAATCAAGGGCAGATGTTTTAATTGGGCGGCGAGCGGTGAGGTAATTGGCTTGTCGGCCAAGACTTCTAACCTGGCCTGGTAGTAAGCAATCCACTACAAACACATTATCCACGTTGTCTCGTGACAGATCGGAATCTGAATTTATTGATATTCCATCTGAATTATTCCCTGTGCTTGCACAGCCAAAACATAATAGTGATAGCAATAGTGTGGTTGATAATATTTTCATTTGCATCCCTGACAAAATTTTTGAAATGATTATAATTTTAACAACAGTGTATCGTTTTTCGTGTGAGTTGGGTCACATGTAGTGTCGTGCATTTTTTTTATAAAACAGGGCCTTGATTTGAGGTTAAATCTTAACAGGCCGAGTAGTTACGTATTTTTAACGCACGGTTTATTTTTTTGTTTGTTTTTGGTGAATTTCCATTTGAAAATCCAGTAAATCTTTATTGTCAGGTTGTACGATAAGGCCCGTCTTAACCAGTAAAAGACTTTCTGCCAAATCGCCTGACTCAAATTTATGTAAAGCGAGTTTTTTATATTGATTAGCTACTTTTTTATTGCCCTCAATAGCAGCCTGATTTGTTGGGTCAATCTCAAGTACTTTCTGGTATTGGTCGTAGGCGCTGTCTCCGGGTGGTGAAGCTAAATAACCCATCGAGAAATAAAGGTCGGCAGTTTCAAAAAATTGGTTTATTTTTTGTTTTTGCTCAATACTCAGGTTTGCTATTGGTAGCATTGGTTTCTGACTAGCGCTGTACCAAGAATAAGCGCTAATCGCCAGCGCTATACTGGTGCCGGCAATGCCCGCATAAAACCATAGTGTCCTTTTTTTAGGAACCATGCCATCCAAAAACTCGGCAATGGTCGCAACTCGATGTTCCCGGTCAAAGGCAAGTGAACTGGATAGCGTATTCCACTGTTTTCTACTGAGCTCGTTTATTTTTTTCGGAATCATCGCGGCATCACGAGCATGATTTGACTGCTTGCCGTCAAATGGGTGATGTCCGGTAAATAATTGATAGGTAACGCAGCCCAGTGCGTATATGTCGTCTCTTGGGTCCGGGTCAGCGTCTTCAAACATTTCGGGACTGGCGTAGGGCGGTGTTAATGCGCCTAAGTTTGAGCCATCAAAATCGACGTAAGCTTTACCTGATTTTTTATTACTTTGTCCTGGTATTTTTTTAGCGCGAGCAATACCAAAATCCAGTACCTTTACGACATTCTCCTGGGTAATAAATACATTTTCTGGCTTCAAGTCAGAGTGAATGATGTTTTTAGAATGTGCATAAAATAAAGCCCGGCTGATGCCCTCAATAATTCTCAGTGCTTCATTTATCGGTATGCCCGTTTTGTTATCGCGTACCAACACATCAAGAGACTGTCCCTGGAGGCACTCCATAGTCATGTAAATTACATCGGCATCACGGTCAAAATCGTATACGGTAATTATGTTTGGGTGAGCAAGGCTCTGTATTTTTTGTGATTCATGCTCAAGAACGCGTATTGATTGAGGATGGTTTTTAAAAGCATCCCCTAGTATTTTGACAGCGATGTACGGATCACGATTATTTGCTTCCTGCTTACGCAAATCCAGTGCGCGGTAAACGATACTCATGCCACCGTGCCCCAATTCATCTTCAAGAATGAACCGGTTCTTAATAATGCTGCCGGGTTTTAATATGACGGATTTAGACGGTTGTCGGTTGGGATCAAAATAATTATTAGTGTGTTCATGAAGCGTCTGTTTTTCAGCGCTTATTCCTTGGGTACCAGAGACGATAGTTTCTGCGGTTTCGAAGCTGTTACCCGAGCTAATATCAGGATTGCGTGGTGTTTGATGTGTTGAACGTACGACGGTATTGTCATTCTGTACCACTTGAGTGGCGTTATTGTCAGCAACCACCGTTTTGGCATTGAGTGAGTTAGTAAGCACAGTTTTCGCGCTAAACGACTCAGTGACGATTGTTTTTACAGCGTCACAGGTGTGTTGAGGCAATTGATAGTTATTTTTGAGGTCCTCTACCTGGCTAGCAAGGACTGATTCTGAAGTAGCATTAGGTTCAATTAATGAGGCCAGCTGTTCTTGCAGCTGACCATCATTAATTTTTTTGTTTTTAAAATCATTGAGTAATGCTTGAATAACGTCCATGTGCTAATCCTATCAGATAATTACTGGCCAGGTACATGATGAAGACAGTTACACTTATGCAGGCAATGGATCATGAAAGGTTTTATTGGCATAAAGCGTATTTTCCATGAGCATGGCAACTGTCATGGGGCCTACACCACCGGGAACTGGCGTAATCCAGCCAGCCTTTTTTTCTGCAATATCAAATTCAACATCGCCACAGAGTTTGCCGTTATCTAGCCTGTTCATGCCGACATCAATGACAATGGCGTCATTTTTAATCCAGTCGCCTTTTACAAGGTCGGGAATACCTACACCAACCACTACAATATCAGCCCGCCTTACATGTTCTTCGAGGTTTTTTGTAAAGCGGTGAGTGGTTGTAACGGTACAGCCTGCCAGCAACAGCTCAAGACTCATAGGGCGACCGACAATATTAGATGCGCCAACGACAACAGCATCTAAGCCACGAATGCTTACGCCGGTTGATTCTAGTAATTTCATTACGCCATAAGGTGTACAGGAGCGAAGTGTTGGAATACGCACCGCAAGACGACCAATATTATAAGGATGAAAGCCGTCTACATCTTTGGCTGGCTTGATGCGTTCAAGTACTAAAGAAGAATTTATGTGACCGGGCAAGGGCAGTTGCACCAAAATACCGTCAATTGATGGGTCATCATTTAATTCATCTACAAGCTCAAGAAGCGCGGACTCAGACGTTGTGTCAGGCAGGTCATAAGCGGTAGATGTGATACCGACTGCTTCACAGGCCTTTTTCTTGTTATTAACATAAACCTCAGATGCGGGATCATTGCCAACCAGAATAACCGCTAGGCCTGGTTGTCTGCGGCCTTGTGCCAGACGTGTATCGATTTCTTTTTTGATACCGTCTTTTATCGATTGTGCGACTAATTTTCCATCGATTAATTTTGCCATGAGTGCTGGTTGTCCGCCGAGTATATTGAAGTTAGTTTATGCGAGTAAGCTTATTACACCTTAAATAAATGTGCTTACTCTGATGAGGCGTAATGATACCTAAAAATAAACCAGGTCGATATAAAAAAATTGTAAAATAATATGAACTTGGCATTGACGTATACCTAAGTGGAGGGTATTATCTGCATCCGTTTTGTGGAGACACATAACGAAAGCGAAGAAAGAAAAGAAAAAGAAGTATCGGGGTATAGCGCAGTCTGGTAGCGCGCCTGCTTTGGGAGCAGGATGTCGGGAGTTCGAATCTCTCTACCCCGACCATTTTTTATACTTCAAGATTTCTTAGGTCTTGATTAGTAGTATGTTCAATATCCTGCGCCCGTAGCTCATCTGGATAGAGCATCGGCCTTCTAAGCCGAGGGTAACAGGTTCGAGTCCTGTCGGGCGCACCATATTTTTTTATATCTCATCTGTTTTATTTCTATATCACACTTTCTGATTTTATCATTCAAATTTATTGCGCAGGTAAAACTACTCAATACTACGTAGTGTTACAAAGTCTTAAAATTTATTTCTATATATGTATATTTTTTAAAAGTAATCTAATTGAATGCCAGTCATTGTTTGGTTAACAAGCCGGAAAAAGAGTCCTGAAGCTATCCAGTCCTATAAAGTTCTTACAGTAAGTAAGCGCATAAGCATAATTAAGGGATAGGTCTTTCTCCGGGCATTTTAATAAAATCTCTGAGTGGGTGTCTGCTTACTATGTTTGATGGTGAGAATATAAGAGTTCGTGAAGGTCTTGTACTGGCTGCCCCCCCGGCTTTTCTTATTGAGAAAATAAGGGGCTATATATGATTTATTATTATAATTAAACGGTATAAGGCATACGAATTAAGGCTTACTCCCTTTCGAAAATAATTCGCCGGAGCCAGCACCGCATGCAATCACTGTTCGCATGGCTGAATCTAGTTTTACATTCGGATATAGAACGACTTGTTCTTTTTTAACGTGATATATATTGCCTGATGTTGGGTTTGGGCCTGTTGGCATAAACACGGTATAAGTATCTTCTTGAGTTTGGTCAACGATTAAGGCGGTTACTTCTGTCGGACAATCTACACCAAATATTTTCACTCTCGCCACCATGCCATTTGCAAATGGCGATGACTCTGACGAACCAAATATTTGTACGACAACTTCTTTAACCATGCGATACCCCGGCGCAAGTTTTTGCAAAACGTCATCAAACACCTGGTGCAATATGTTTCCCAGTTTGGTTCTCGCAATCACACCAACAAAAAAACAAGTTGAAAGGATTATCACAATAACCAGTACATCTGCCACTATTTCTGAAAAAGGATATAACTTTGAGGCATAGTCTGTAAGTGGTTGGATCAGGTCGGTTACTAAGGTAAATAACCACTTAAAGAAAAACCCCAAAATGGCAATTGGTAAAATAACAACTAACCCACCAAATAGTGACGTTTTAATAAATTTATTCATTGTTCAAATCTCTTTTGTTAGACTCTTTGGCTCAATATTATGGGTAAGTATTAACGGCATATTTTAAAAACTACTTGCTCTCTGGTGAGCTGTTGGTAACGATCTATCAAATATACCTTATTTTAAAGCTGGCTACTAAACGCGATTGAAATAATATAAGTGAGGTGGAAATTTTGTACCGTAATAGTTGCTGTAATTTGTATTGATGCCAAAGATATTTCCGAATATTAGATGTGACAGCTGGTTTTATCGTAGGTGTTTCGAGAGTTTTAATAGCTGAATTATATTTTGTAATCTGCATTGTTTGATATTGGCGACTCCACGTGAGTTTTCTATTAAAATATTCAGCCTTGCTTGTCCTTATTCGTTAGGTTGTAGTTGCACTATGTAGCGTGTCTTCAAAATTTCGTCAAGGAGTAGCTGAGGAAGTGTTGCTGTATCAAAACCATTGTTTCCTGAGGTGTGTACTCAGTTCCAGCTAAATCATCGATCACGGAAATCAAGTCTTCAAGGTCATAGTTAGCCAAGTATTCCCCCGTACCTCTTGAATCAAATACTTCTAATTAAAAGACGTGAGGAGAGGGCGGTGACATGTTCATTGCGTAACACTACGAAATTAGTGTAGGGGAAATCCTATTATCTACGAAGGTATAGAAGCAGGGTAACTCTTTGGGTTAGCTTAAAGAGCGCCAATGTGAAAATTGAAAGGGGGGTGGATAATCAGCGTATTTATTAATTGCTTGGGATAAGTACGCTGATTATTAGAGAATTAAAAAGCGAAAATAAAATGCTTTTTATTTAATTGTCATCGATTTTTTTTTAGAAGCCAAAGCCAATAGCGATGCCAGCTACATGTGCATTATGTCCATCGATACGGTCAAAGTTGTAGACAGGTCCGTAAGAAATACTATTGTAGTGAAAGTCGTAACCTACCCCGGCACGGGCTACGTTTTTAGTTTTAGAGTCTACGAACTCGACTCCTCCAGATAAATTAAGCTTTAATCCCATCCATGGGTGGATGACTGCGCCAGCAACAAGTATATTAGCTTCGTGGCCGCTATCAAAAATACGCTCAGCGACAAGGCCGATGCCGATTTTTTTATTCCATAGTGGCGTTAGGTATTCGTACTCAATACCGAATGTTGGATTAGTGCCTAGATAAGTATCTGTTGCACCTGCAAATACTGCGACGTGATTGTTTCCTCCGGCTGCCTGCGCAGCGGCCATTGGTAAAGTTGCTAATGCAATCGCAATTGCGCTTTTCTTAATATATTTTTTCATGTTTATCTATTATCCCCTAGTTAATAAATCAACTTAATGTTGATATTTTTGTTGGTAAATATGATTTGAAGTTTTCTACAATTGATTAAGCTTTATGAAGAAAGCGCCTATAACGTTACTGGTTTGAAAAACACACGGTCAACTGGCGAATTTAACTGCCGCACCCAGTCAGTACTTTTCCAATTATTCTGTTGAATAGAAATTAATTTGGATAAAAGAAAGGTTGAGGGTGTTGCTCAAGATGACAGCAGGTGATACCGCGAGATTTCTCTTAATAAAGTCTATTCCATTTGTTGTGATTGGAAGTTCACAGAAAAGTAAATAATTAGTGATGGTAGTATCAACACAATTCGAATTCACTTTTTTCTGTTGGGGTTTCCCCCTTATTTGCTGGAAAATGATTTCCTAAAGTAGCTCTTGCACCTTTTTTCGTATCTCGCGTCGCTTAGTGCGCAATCAAGATAACCTTGATTTTTCCGACGATAAAGTCGAATATAGTTTCTGTATTATTCGTATTTTTCGAACTATAGATAAAGCGATGATTAATGTTCAGCTGCGCTTCTTGGAAGAAAGTTTATGTGAGGCGCTTTTTACTTGTATCAGGGTGTAGCTTATAAATTAGAAGCGCCCGAAACGGGTCGGCAGGTATTAAGTGTTGATGACCGAAACAGTGGGCAATCAAAAAATCATGCCCAACGACAAATTAATTTTAGAGAAGGTAAATTCCGGGGTGTTAAAGGTCATGTTATAGAGTGGGAAAGTTTGTAATGGATCATGGCCGAATCTACGTTTCATGTTAGCACGTATACGATGGTAAAGAATTCGAGATCCGTTGTGAACGGGTATTGCTATTGTATGAATGGATTAGGAGTCGGTGTCGCTCTTTATCGATAAGGAATATTACTTTTTAACAGCATTTAACGGCCTGTTCCCTTATTTAATAGGGGTTAAATAATTGTTCACTAAAGGTCTTCTCATATCCGTTTTAGTATAAAATTGTAATTATTTTCACAGTTAAATTCGATATTTTTATGTTAGCTGTTCTTTATGTGAAATAAGATCAACCAACAAGTGATTATCAAGCAATAAAATGAGTATATCAAAATATCCTTCAAAGGTTAGTTTACCGCAGACCAATCCAGGTATAAGCAGTGTATTGGAATTTCTTATTATTAAATTTCCGAATATCAGGCCTGAGGTTTGGCGGCAACGAGTGGCGAGCGGCAAAGTACATTGCCGTGATGGCTCTTTAATTACTGCCGATTCACCTTTTCAAGCGCAGCAACTTGTTTATTATTATCGTGAGGTTGACATCGAACCAGTTATTCCATTTGAAGAAAAAATATTATTTCAGGATGAGCATATTTTAGTGGCATTTAAACCACATTTTCTGGTGATAGCTCCCACTGGTGTTTATGTCGAAGAGTGTTTGCAAAATCGGTTACGAAAAAAGACTGGCCTGGATAATTTGCAGGCTTTGCATCGGCTGGATAGGGCTACTACTGGTCTGGTGTTATTCTCATTGGATCCAGCTACTCGCCATCTTTACCATAACCTGTTCAGTGGACATGAAATACACAAAACCTATCACGCTATAGCTAGGGTAAGTAACAAAGAAAATCTCGTTGGCCAGCAGTGGGAAGTGAAAAATCGTTTGGTGAAATCTGAACCCGGTTTTCTCATGCAGGTGATTGAAGGTGAGCCGAATAGCCATTCATTGATTCGTTGTCTGGCGCAATCCGGTGATAAAGCGTTATTTGAATTAAACCCAATTACAGGGAAAACACACCAGTTAAGATTGCACATGCAAGCATTAGGTTGGCCAATATTAAATGATATGTATTATCCAACGTTGCAGCCAAAAGCTGATGATAATTATTCGAAACCTTTGCAGTTATTGGCAAAAGAACTACGTTTTATCGACCCTGTTACACAGCAGTCTAGAGTTTTCAGCTGCGACACTGAGTTGAGTTTAGGCTAGGCAGGCTTGTTGAAAAGTAGAGGGTAAAAAATCAAAAGCGAAGATGTCGTTTGATAGGATTTGTAAAACGACTGACATCGGCCAATGTTGGGTGGTTAAGTTTTGTTCGCTTTTAGGGTTTTAGTTTTTGTATGCGGATGTAGTATTATGTTGAATATAAGACTGGAGTCTATTTGTGAAAAGTGCACATTTCTTCTGTATATCAATATCAATATAAATAAAGGCACGCGACTTTGATCGCGAATCTAAAATAAAGGATGTGGAAAAAGTAACGAAACATGTCGTTATTCTAGGTGAGGGGGTTGGTGGGGTGCCAGCGGCTTATGAAATGAAAGCTGCTTTTTTTTGGGGGGGGTGGAAAAGTGACGATAATTAATTCGTCTACGCATTGTGAGTTTGTGCCATCTAATTCCTAGCTTACTGTTGCCTGACGGACGTATTTAATTAGTCAAAATAAAAAAACATGAGTTGATTTAAAGTATTAAATCAACTCAGTAGTCACGGAGTTAATATATCATGATTTTTAAAAATGTTACTAAACTGGTTGTATTATTGGTAACAGGATTACTACCTTTATATTCGTACGCTGCTGTACAAATCGAGGTGAAAAATAAATCTCTCACAGAGATTATTTGGAGTGATGGCAACAGTCTCGAGATTAGAATCGATCAGGAACCAATATATACTCTTGTTAATGCCAGTCAGCGTCATCTCTATAAAATTAATACCAAAGAAAAGAAAATATTAAATTTAAGTGATAATGTAAAGCAAGCACCTCATATTCCTGATGTAGAGGGTATTTCTATCGACTATGTCCTTCATGGGGCGGGGCCAGTTATATTGGGTTTCGACACTGAGTTGTATCTATTAAAA
>Ga0224507_10001011_pt1 | contig 11201 bp, 8 predicted proteins | sample SF_Jan12_sed_USG_3_FD_170159 | JGI IMG/M metagenome (GOLD analysis project Ga0224507, IMG submission 170159) | Sediment microbial communities from San Francisco Bay, California, United States - SF_Jan12_sed_USGS_13 | ecosystem: Environmental > Aquatic > Marine > Sediment | place: USA: California...
CTTATTTTTCAGGAAAAAAATCCTCTAGCCTCTTCCTCGTTTTGGTGGAAAATCATTTGTGATGTTTCTCGACAAACTCACTCGTTGTGATTGTCAGTGATTATCCTGCATAAATGAAATTGTTCCTTTCGAATCATTTGGAAGTAATAAGTTTTCTTACTGGTTCTGCAAAAAAAACCTATCCCCGGATTGTTCATGCTGTTTCAGGGTGAACATTCTTTGCAGATTCCCTGCAAAGTAACAATTTTTCTGTCTATCATCCCCCAGCTTGAAATATTTCGAGGGAGCTGCGATGCATCAAATGCGTTCCATCTGAAATCAGTGACTCTGCCACATTGGCTGCAGACAATATGATGATGCTTGTCCATTTCCACCTCAAACCTTGCCAGGCTTTCAGGCGTCTGGATTCGCGTTATTAACCTGTGTTTCTCAAACGTGGCCAAAGTCCGGTAAACTGTGTCAAGTGATATTGTCGGCAGTCTTTCCTGCAAACCTCTATAGATGACTTCAGCAGAGGGATGATTACGCGATGACGCGAGTTCTCGAAAAATTTCAATTCTCTGATGGGTGGCCTTGAGTCCGGCTTTTCTGCAAGCTTCTTTAAGGACAGCCAGCTTTTCGGAAGTCGCAGTGGATTGCTTCGGTTTGTCTGCCTGGTCACTCATTGCCTGTCAATAAATAAGAATAATTCTTATTTATTGTTTATTACTATTTCGCTACACTGTCAATCTTTTTGTCAGGAATGATGGGCGCAGCTATTAAAAGCCCATTTGAGCGACCTCTTTGTTTTCAGATTTTTTACGTTGGACAATATAATGCGGGGTGTTGAGCAGTACAGTGCGTGCTAAATGGAGCAGAGATATGCTTTAACAAAAGCCATCAGTGTGAATTCACTGTTGATGCTACGAACGAGAGAGTTCAGTCTTTACCGCTACGCCTATTTTATCCAGATCATAGGGTTTCAACACATATGATCCTACACCCAGTCTTTCAGCCTCCTTCACCCGGTGCGTTTCGAAATAGCCGCTGACGATGAGGGCTTTCTGGGCCGGGTGCAGTTGCAGAATCTGTTTATAGGTTTCCAGTCCGTCAATACCGGGATCCATTATCATATCCAGAATCAGCAGATCAGCCGTATTCTCCTTGAAATAGGCGACCGCTTCTTCACCACCGGGAACCGTGGTGACCGAATACCCCAGCTGAGTCAGCATCTGGTAAGCTAATTCCCGCTGTTCCTCGTTATCGTCCACCACCAGGATCGACTCCCCGTTGCCCATATAATCCCGAAGTGATAATTTGACTTTATCCCCCGTCATTTCATGCCTTGTCACTGGAAAATAGAGGAAAAATGTCGTTCCTTTTCCTTCGGTGCTCTGAACTTCAATATAGCCATGATGGTCTTTCACGGTGCCCCAGACCACCGCCATGCCCAATCCCGATCCGCTTTTGCCCATCACTTTTTTTGTATAAAAAGGTTCGAAAATCCTTCCCAGGTCATTCGGGGAGATGCCGATGCCCTCGTCAGTGACGGTAAAGACCACATATTCACCTCTCTTCACATGATCGTAACCCGTTATCGGGGTGCTCACATATTTGTTTTCGGTCGAAATGGTAATTTTTCCTCCTTTGGGCATGGCCTCGGCCGCATTATAAATCAGATTCATTACCGTTTTTGACAGATGAATGGAGGAACCGGAAATATCTAAAAGATTCGGTTCGAGACGAATATCATATGTAACGTGGGGATGACACGAGAGAAGATTTTTATGTTCCAGACTTTTCAGGTAGTCATTAACAATGGTATTAAAATTAAGTTGTTCAATGGTAACGACACCGCGTCTGGCCAGTGTCAAAAGGTCCTGAACAATTGTGGCGGCTTTCTCGCCTGAATGCTGGATGGCTAACAGCGGTTTTCTCAGCTTGCTGTCTGCGGGAAGATCAAGTAATAAGAGGTCGGGATACCCAATAATTGCGCCCAGGATATTGTTCAGATCGTGGGCCACCCCACCGGCCAGGGTTCCCAACGCCTCCATTTTCTGAGACTGCTGCACCTGGAGTTCCAGTTTTTTCCTCTCTTCCTCGGCCCGTTTCCGTTCCAGAATTTCCTTATCCCGCGATATGATGGCTTCATTGAGATCACTGGTCATGCTGTTGAATGATTCAGCCAATAAGCCGATTTCATCCCTTGAGACGATCTCCACTTTATGTTCCAAATCCCCCCTGGCCAGAAATGCGGTAGCTTCACTGAGTTTTAAAATCGGTTTGGTTATCCCTCTGGCAAGAAAAAGGGAGAGAAGAACAACCGCAAAAAGAACGGTCAGGGTTATGGCAAGCACCATATTTTTCAGACGATTCGGCCCCTTCATAAATGTCTGATAGGGCAGAGTCGCCATGACAGTCAAGTTACGTCCAGGTACCGGATAATAGGCAACAAAACCGTCAATTCCCAGGAGAGTGGCCCGCTTAAATCCTATTTTCATTTCTTGGGCCTCGGCGGCTACCGCCTCCGACCGGGGATCTTCTGACCGCAGCAACTTCAGTATTTCTTCTTGTGAGGGATGAGACAAAATAGTCCCCTCGGCGTCCATCAGAATCATAAAACCTGTTTCATCGAATTTGAAACCGCCGACACTCTTGATGAAATCGGTCAAAGGGACCCCTCCGACAATTAAGCCCTCAAAATCTCCGAAGTAGTTGTGGCGACAGAAGGCGAACTTGACCAACATATCGCCAGAGTCTTTGCCGAATGATGGAAAGAGAGTAATAACTCTGTTCGGTTCCCATGTGGCTTCTTCATAGAGAAAGGTTTTGCTGATATCGGACAGCCGCTGCGGTCTCTCATGGCCTTCTACCAGCTTCATCTCTTCCAGGCCGTCTTGACGGACATAGGAAAGCATGGGAAATTCATTCATGAAACTGTTGAAATGCTGGATGAGCACCGGTTCATGATATTCCTTGGAATATGCCTCTATGGACTCGCCCATGGCGATGGATTTAAACTTTTCTTCCTTGTGCTGAATGAGATACGCGAGCTTTTCGGCCTGATCCTGAGCAATGCTTTGTAGATTATTCTGCTGGGTTTTCATGAGGGAGTCGACCATCAGGACATAGCTTGAAATTCCCAAAAGACTGGAGACAAGAAGAACCAGGCCTATGTGGGAGACCAGGATTTTAGTCTGGATTGATCGAAACACTGTCACGCCTTATGTATGAAAGGATACATATTATATCAAAGGGGCTTCTACTCGGGAACCACGCCATAGGATTTGATCACAAGCTTTCCTTCATCAGAATCGAAAAAATCGACAAACCTTTTGGCAAGACCTGACACATTATTTCGGTAAACAAAAGCAAAGGGCAAAACAAGTTTGTAAGTGCCGTTCAGGACGTTCTCGGCTGAGGGATAAACGCCGTCAACCTTGAGAATGCGTAACCCCGTGCCGACCGTCATGGATATGGGCAGATAGCCGATGGTTTTCCGGTGTTCCATGAGGGTGGCCACGGCGTCAGGGGTGTTATATATGGTTTTGACCTTGGGCTGTGTGATGTCCTTAAAACCTGGAATCATTTTGTTCAAGACGATTAAGCAGGAGTCTCCCGGTTCTCTACCCACTGCATAAATTTTGCCGTCAGCCCCGAATTGCCCCCAATCTGTAATTTTGCCGGAGTATATGCCGACAATCTCTTCAGATGATATATTGTCAAGAAAATTGACACTGGGATGAACAACGAAGACAACCGGACATTTGGCAAAGCGTTTGTAGGTGATCCCTAATTTTTCTTCGCTTTCCGTCAGATTACGGGCGACTCTGCCCAAATCGATCTCTCCTGCTGCTACTGCCCTGACCCCTCCGCCCGAGCCGATGCTTTCCGGTACCAGAATTTCTCCACCGCCCAGCTGATCTTCAAGGAACTTTGCGGCCTCCCGCAGCATTTCCTGACTGTCGCCGGTGCCGCTGACAACAATTTTCTGTCCGGCAAAGCCGCGCAATACATTGTCGGCCTGGGCCATGAACACGGGGGGAACCTGGTAACGGATGGCATCCGCTGCATTGATGTTGATTGTCACATAGAAGCGGTCAGAGGTTATGATGGGAATATCCTGAGGGTCCCTGCCTTTGGTCAGAATCTCTATTGCAGCGGGAACACAGAGCCTGCCCAGGGATTCGTAATCGACCGTAACGGAAATAATGCCGACAGGATCTCCCTTGGGAACTTCATCAAGCGCTTCAAATGTACTGGAAACAACCGGCAGTTTAGCGGGATGTGTTATATTTCCCACCCGGCCCATATTCTTGTAAAGCTCTTCCTCTATCGGGATCCAGAGAGCATCGATTCCCTCGGCAATCAAACTTGTAACAGCCTCTTCAATCTGCCCGGCATCTTTGATGGGAAATTCTTTCACTTCAATATCCAACCCGGGAGCACAATCTCTGGCGCAGGTGATTTCTGCACTGGGAACAGGATTATCGGGCAGGTAAATAACTCCGAGTTTTTTTAAATGGGGTATACCCTCTTTGAAGATCCTTAATTTATCCTGGAACTCGATCCAGTTGCTGCTGCCGGTGATATTCCGGCCGGAGGACTGCCAGCTATCGGCAATGCCTGATGCAACGGGATCGGTCACCGCGGAAAATACGATGGGAATGTCTTTTATTTCTTCCATGGCCCAAAGGGTCCCTTTGGTACCGATAGTAAAAATAAGATCGACCTTTTTCTCCTTCCAGTTCCGGAGAAAAATTCTGGCCTGGTTTTCGTCTCCGTATGCCCGTTTGATTTCAATTTTGGAGGGGATGCCGGACAGCTCAATACCTGTAATGAAACCCTCCAAGGCTCTTTCATCATGATGGGATTCATGCCACATAAGCATGCCTATTTTAAAATCTGTGCCTTGGGCGTTCAATGTTATACCCGTTAACAGAACCCATACGCTTATAACAACCAGGAGCAAATTTTTCATACCGCTACCCCATTCGTTTGTTTGTAAAAATATCCGTCTCCGCAGAAGAACATTGATGTACCCTCTGCTGTTTTTTGAGAACAGGAGGATATGTCCTGGCTTACGGAGCCGGCAACTGGATCATAATTTTGGTGGAAAAGGGCGGATAGAAGAGAATGCTTACCAGATCCGCCGAGCGCAAAGAACTGTGCGGAAAAAACATGAACTTCCCGAAACATTTGGCCCCCCCCAAGTACTTCGCATGTTTTTTAGATTCCCATGTCTTGTATTATTACTCTTTAATTATAGAGCAAACTCTTATACAAATCAAATTAATCAATTCTTTTTACTCCAAACTGAGGAATGATCCAATCAGTTTGGAGTATGGTAATTTTCGCAAAAAATCTCTAATTCATAAAAAAAATTCATATTTTTATATGCCTTGTATGTTTTTTAACACATTGTATGTTTTTTTAGATAACGTGAGGGCTGCTTTTATTCCAAGCTTCTATCAGTTTTGCAGAAAATAAAGGGGGTGAATGCCTGTAATAAAAAAAGACACATATATTTTTCAATAGCCTGGTGAACATCTAAACCTCCAACTCATGTCTTCTCTCGATTGTCGGACCCGTTGAGAAAATTCTTGGTCAAGCAATGCAAAACGGATCTTGAAAAACAGCAAACCGGCGGGGCTTAGTGCCAGTTCAATTATAAACCATAAAGAGAAACGCTCTTTCTATGAAATAACTTTTCGAAATTACAACGAAAAAAAACAAGGAGGCTTGCCAGGGTTGGCCAAAAAAGCATTAAGCCGGACGTTGGGGGGGTGAATGGAATGCCCGGCTTAATACTTGTCCCGATAACGATTCACATCCAAGGAGAAAGAAATGAATCTCATTATCAATATAACTGCAAAGTACGGGGAAAGTCAAGAGAACAGAATCGGATGAAGGAAAACGTTAAAAAAAAGCTTTGAAAATGCCGCAAAATCAGTCCACTAAAGCGGAACCACTTTTAATCAGCCACACTTTTGGTTACGTTGGCTGATTTTGGCTTATTACCGGTCAACATTAACTAATTTATTGATTACAGGATTATGTAGATCTGCAATGGATATATTTAGCTTTTACCCGGGCTGAGTCTTTTATTCTTGAATCACGAGCGAGGTCTTCGGTTGCGAATAGGTGCCAAGCGCATCCTCGGCAAAAAGTTGACCATTGTAGCTCCTGCCACCTCGAAATTATCCTATACTCCTTGATCTACCCTGTCGTCGTCAGGGTCGGCCAGCTCTTTTCCACCCGGACCACCGCCCTGGAAAGCGATTTTTTTTCACCGCTTATCACTTTCACCTACTCCTCCCCTTTTGCGCCCTTCAAAATCGCAGGATTATAAACTTTCCAGATGGTGGACAGGAACTGCTGAGCCTTCCTGACCCGGGGTACATACAAATACATAGCCCCCCTCTGAGTTACAAACAAATTTGTAACCCCCATATCCTGACCATAGGCCTTATAGGCACCTCGATCATTGCCTCCGGGCTGCACATTCTGGACCACAATTGCCAGCGGCAAGGCGGTGGTCGCTTCAATTTTCGCGCTTCCGGACCATCCGGCAGGCACAGCCGGGGTTATTACCTGCTTACCATTGGCTGAGAGTACCACCGTCTGTTGAGCGGACAGGCCCAGCCAACTGACCGTGACGGTTCCGCCGGTGCTTTCGTTGGTGTTCTTCACCACGATTCTCGAGTCACTGTTCACCCCTGGAACATACCAGGTGCTTTCCTCGGGAACCGGATAACTAATACCGCCCCCAAAACCGTTATAGCAGTAACCGGCCTTGGCAGGGTCGTTCCAGACCGAGGCAACGCTTCCAAACGTTTGACCTGATGTTGTGACAAATTTGCCGTAACCGGAGAAGGGGCTGGTCACCGGAGTGAACACATATCCATACCCAGGAGTTATGGAATCGGAAGGCAAGGAATCCACCAGGGCACAGGTGGCAGAACCGCAGTCTGAATAGTAATTGAAATTACCTTGAGCTGTGCTGGTGCCCATATTCTGTACCGTAAAACTACTGTACCAGCCCTGATAGTTATTCTGGACTATGGGAAAGAACAATTCCTCATCAGCGCCGGAACCGGGAATGCCATTGTAGAGACATTCGGTCATCTTGGCCGGATTCGACTGATTGGCTACCACAACAACCGGTTGATTGGAAGAAACGACAGCCGAGCCGACAAAAGGATCCGGCAGGCTGGGAGAGCAGGAGTTGATCGAATCCAACGAAGCCCCTGGAGTCAAATCGGGGCAGGTACTGCTACTGCTTCCCCCCCCAAGGGCATAGTAGGTAACAGTGACTGCGGCATCGGCGGAACCCGCATTCTGAATCCAAAGGTTGAATTCAAAACCGTTGGCCGGATTATTGCGGATCAGCGGTACATAAACGGGGGTATAGCCAGCACCGGGCAGGTTGTACCAGCCCATACCCTCGGGTCTGCCGTATTTCGAGAAGGTCTCCGCCCATCCGGCACCAGCCAAGACGTTGTCTGAGGATATTACGGCCGAACCCGACCATCCCGGAGTTAGTTCGTCGATAGCATCAAGGTCGATTAGCGAGGAGGAAGACGAGGCAAGCGTCTGGGTAATATGGTGCGCCTCTGATCCATCCGGATTGTAGAAATAAATGGCGACAGTGGCTTCTTCGTTAGAACCATTCTGCACCACAAAACCGGCTTTCATGACTCGAGGGCTATCGGCAAATGAATCTGTGACTAAGGCAAGCAAGAGAAAAATAAAGACGACCAAAATTTTCTTCATATTAAACTCCCCGGGCAATGTAAACCGCCATCTTCATTATTCATGCTCTTAAATAATAAATCGCTATATTATGTATTTTACGGGAAAGAAGTTCAATTAGTCAAATAGGGTGGAGAAACAAAAAAATAATGTAATGAATTATGAGGGATTGGGTATGGCAATCTCAATTGATATGAAATATTGAAAGGCCGGGATGTAGCGTAATAACCTACACTCGGGCGGGAAACGCCTGACAAACAGGAGATGTGGATAGGGAAAAATCAATCATCATCTTCTTCATGCCCATCCTCTCCTTCTCCAAATGTTGCACGAAGACCCACGATAAATTCTGTTTTTTCACTTTCTGACAATCTTGCAGACGGGTTAGGAATCAAATAGAACCAAGGGGGCATCTCGCCTTCCTTAACTTCCTTGGCAGCATCGTCTCCCTCGTTCTTTTTTTGAGTGCCCCACATGGAAACATTAAAATGCTCTCGACCCTCAACAACATCACGCTGAATCAACCAGGAGACCGGAGCGTAATAACTGTACCAAGGCCATACTGTCTCATTACTGTGACAGTTGAAACAAGCCTTGAAAAACAATTCTCTTGTTCTTGGATTGTCCCAGTTTGGTTCTGAAACAACTGGGGGATTGGTATGATTTCTACCATACGGTATAAATTGTATAGCAATTAATGTGATAATGATAATACCCATTATTTTTAATTTCATTTCCCAACCTATTGCCTGGGGTGACCTTTTATTCACGGAATTATTGACCTTGCCGCATAATTCCGCGCTACTCTAGTTCAATTTTATGGTTAGAAATATGTAATGACAAGTGGAGAAATAATCAGTTGCAATGGCAATCGCAACGTTATGAGAATTTTGAGAACTGAAGATTTTGAAGGGGTCATGAAGGGGTCACCCATTAAAAGGCCCTTCTTTTTTTATATTTTCTGTAACCACGGCCGGTTTGGTCCGTTTCATATAAAGAATACTACGTGGTAGTTTCTGCCGGAATTTTTCAACATCTTTATCATCTGCTCCATTAACATTGCGCTCGCATAAATGCGGGGCTAATCAACAGAAGGGGAAAAAACTGTGAAAAAAGGACTGTGCATTATTGGAATATTCATCCTGTCGCTGCTCGTTACCGGATTGAGCTGGGCCGACAACAGAGACGGTGACGATCCGGAATGGACATTTATTTATTACCTGGCTGCGGACAATGACCAGGAAACTTATGCCGACAATACGATTGACCAGCTGCTGGCAGGTACAGCAAGTATTGCGAACCATCCGCAGATCCTGGTTATGATCGACCGGTTGTCAGTTACCGGAACCGAGATCTTTGCAATCAAGGACGGAGAGAAAGTGCCGATGGCAAGTTATCCGGAACAGGACACCTCGGACAGTACGGTGCTGCAGGATTTTGCGACGTATGCGCTCGGACTGGCCGAACATGACAAGGTGGCTTTTGTGATGAAAAGTGAGGGGCTCTCCTGGCGCGGGATCGGACGAGACAATACCCATGCCGAAAATATCGATGACGGTCTCATGTCAAACGGCGCCCTGGCCGGAGCCCTTATTGCTGCCCAGGCAGTGACCGGCAGAGATGTAGATCTTCTTGTGCTTGAAGGATCGATCATGGCGTTCATGGAAGTAGTCTATGAACTCAGGGACGCTGCCCCGATGCTTGTTGCGTCGCAATCGAAAATCCAGCCGGATGGCATTCCCTGGGAAATGGTGATCAAAGACCTGGGTGCCACTCCGGATATGACAAGCAAAGAACTCGGCATTACAATCACCGACAATCATATCGAATATTATTCGGACAAGGGAAATAACGGGGTGCCGGGATTAGACACCTCAACCAACTTTGCGGCAATGACGGTTTTTGACTTATCAAACATTTACGAAGTCCTTGATGCACACATGGACTGGGCTCAAACCACCTGGCTCCTGTTTGATGAGGTTTATAATCTTTTACCCCATGCCCGCGATCTTGCGGAAGTGGGAGGTTTTGGCGAGGTAACCGATTTTGACTACAATTTTGACATCGAAACATTCATGGTTGAAGGCCTTCGTCTGATTGACGAAGAGGGTTTGGATTTTCCCGAGCTCACCTCAGCGGTGGAGGCATACCTGGAGGAGCAGGACGATCTCATTATTTACGAGAGAAATCCAGCCGACGGTTTCAAACTTAAGGCTGCCAGTGGTCTGAGCATCTGGTACCCGCCCACCTGGGACAAGTATGATACCCGTGATGAGAGTGACGAGATTTTCGGCTCAACCATGTATTATGAAGACCCTGAAATCGGTCTTGACTGGGTTGTTGATTCGAACTGGCGCACATATCTTTTTGAGTATTTTGACCGGGCCGACGCCAAATTGGCAGGCAATGGAACGGAAGGGGACGAACCGCCCAAGAAAGGGGTCTTTGACAAAGTTAACTAAGGGTACGGTAACAGGTTTTTAATCTGCGTTTCTCTCCTTCCGGCTTCATCACAGGAGGCCGAAAGGAGAGATTTTCACCGAAACTCCCTGAGCAAAAGGAAAGGGGTCAAATCTTTATGTTTGACAGTTCTGACCGGAGGACGCTTAAAATCAAAAAAGAGGGGGCGGCCTGTAGGGTGGAGGAAGGAAAGAATTTAATTTTACTCTGACCCTATTTATTTCTAGCGCCATCATATTCTATTCGCAATGGCCTGCTCATGAAATGAGCTCAGGCAAGAAAAGTAAAGTCAAACGGAGACTTGACCCCCCTTTGTTATGGATATGGGGATGCCAGCGGCAGTAACCGCCAAACCTTTGGATGGCCATTATGGAACCGACAATACCCTTTTTCTTTCCTAAGACAACGCGAAAAAAAGTAACCAGGCTTTGTTGTGCGCATCAGCAGAGCTTGCCAAGCAGTTTCCGGTTATACTTGAAGAACCCCCTGAAGATTTTCGGCATGCTGAATACATATTGCCTGTGGGGGACCGGATAGAGAACATTCGCCTGCAGATGGGCACCAAATTGAGCCACCTTTTTGGCATGGCACGAAGGGCAGGACCAGCGGCCTCGGCAGTTGAATGCCAGCAGATATTCGTGATGGCATTCAGGACAACGGACCCGGGCAAAACCTTTGTGCAAATCACCGCATTCCAAATATTTCCGGACCACCCTGGAAATTACCGGCCAGTAAAAAGATACGGCCTATATCAGTCAGACCGGAAGCTCATTTGATGAACTTGCCGGGTGCATCGATCCCTGCCCCATGGATGGATCATCCTGTGCAGGTGTAACAGTCTCCAGCGAAACCAGTGCCATATCAAATGCACCTATGAACGTTTTATCACGATATTCCCATCGTGCCGGGAGAAGTAGGTACCGGTCCGACAGGTCTGTGAACACCCTGCCAGCGGCCATAAATGGAAACCGGGGGGCAATTGTATGGAGACACGGTCTTTTTGCAAC
>Ga0224507_10001013_pt1 | contig 11183 bp, 9 predicted proteins | sample SF_Jan12_sed_USG_3_FD_170159 | JGI IMG/M metagenome (GOLD analysis project Ga0224507, IMG submission 170159) | Sediment microbial communities from San Francisco Bay, California, United States - SF_Jan12_sed_USGS_13 | ecosystem: Environmental > Aquatic > Marine > Sediment | place: USA: California...
AAATAAGGCTTTAACAGGTACGTTTAAATGCGACAAAGCACCGTTTACAGCATCCTGAATTTCTTTATTGCCTCTTCCATACCCTACTAATAATCGGGCAAGCGGGCCAACTTCCATAGGTTTGCCCTGCCATCTCGGTGTTTTAACAAAGCTATATTTCTGATCAACATCTAACTGTTGATATGGTGGCTGCGGACCTGAGTAATTGATATTTGTTTCTCCTTCCCAAGGATGTCTTCCGGTATCAGCACCTTCGGCATAATTATCGTACCATGAATTATTAACGAATTCTTCTATATCACCATTGCGATGATCAACATCATACACCTTAGACAGATCTCTGTTAAGGATCACCCCTTGCTGGAATTTAAAACTTGACGGATCACCATAGCCATTTGTTGGAAAATCTCCATACGACATATAGTTTCCGATACCTTTACCTACAGCTCCCCAATCTTTATAGAAAGAAGCGATAGCCAATAAATCCGGAATATAAACCTGTTCGATAAAACGCTTCCCTTCTTTGAGTAATTTACCCACATGCGCCAGACGTTCTGCGTTTAATCCGCCTGTACTGTTTTCATTAATTGCACAGGCCATACCACCCACCAAATAATTTGGATGTGGATTTTTACCACCTAATATGGTATGTACCTTAACGATTTCTTTTTGCCATTCTAAAGCTTCCAGATAATGAGCCACGCCCAACAGGTTCACTGCTGCAGGTAATTTCATTTGTGGATGACCCCAGTAACCATTGGCAAAAATTCCTAACTGACCGCTTTCTACAAATTTTTGAATTCTTTTTTGGATATCGCTAAAATATCCCGGCGAACTTTTTGGCCAATTGGATATGCTCTGTGCTATTTTAGAAGTTTCATTCGGATCGGCTTTTAAAGCATTGACCACATCAACCCAATCTAAAGCATGAAGATGATAAAAATGAACCGCATGATCATGCATATACAAGGCACCCTCCATAATATTTCTCACCATCTCTGCATTTGGTGGAACGGCTATACCCAAAGCATCTTCAACGGCTCTTACCGAAGTAATCGCATGCACGGTTGTACACACCCCGCAAGTTCTTTGTACAAAGGCCCAAACATCACGTGGATCTCTCCCTTTTACAATATTTTCAAGTCCACGTACCATGGTACTAGAGCTATATGCATCAACAATTTTACCGTCCTTTATTTCGGCTTCTATTCTTAAATGACCTTCAATCCTTGTTACCGGATCTACTACAATTCTATTTCCCATGTTTTATTAATTTTCTTCGTTTTTATCTAAATTCTCTTCGTTTGTTCTTCCTCTGGTGTAACGTCCTTTCAATTCATTATATTTTGAAACATTAGCTCCAATGGCATGTGCGGTTAAGCCGGCAGCAACGACACCTGTAGCAATTTTACCCACCTTATCAGCAGTGCTTTCTATGCCAAATCCAGGCACATTGGTCAATCGCTCATAAAAAGGTCCGTTATCCCAGAAATTAGCTTCGCTGCAACCGATACATCCATGACCTGACTCTATCGGGAAACTCACACCGTTATTCCATTTCATACTGCCACAAGCATTATATGTGGTTGGCCCTTTACACCCTAATTTATATAGACAGTAACCTTCTTTTGCATTTTTATCATCAAAGGTTTCGGCAAATAATCCCGCATCAAAATAAGGCCTCCTGTAACAGCTATCATGTACTCTTTTACCGTAAAATGCTTTAGGTCGGCTGCTTCGATCCAGCTCAGGCAGCCTGTCAAAGGTTACATAATGCACGATCAAAGCCGCCATAGCCTCTCCAATTGGAGGGCATCCCGGCATCTGAACGATAGGCTTGTTTTTAATGATTTTATGAATAGGTGTTGCACCTGTAGGATTTGGTTTAGCACCTTGTACACAACCGTTGGTTGCACAACTACCCCAGGCAATAATAGCCTTGGCCCCCTCAGCGGCCTCAACCAGATGATCTTTGGCTGTTCTTCCAGCTATGGTACAATAAACGCCATTGGCCCCCAATGGCACAGACCCTTCAACACATAAGATATATTCGCCATGGTATTTCTCCATAGTGTCATGTTTTGCAGCTTCTGCCTGATGGCCTGAAGCCGCCATCAGTGTTTCTGTATAGTCTAAAGAAACATTGTCTAAAATAATATCAGCGACCATAGGGTGGTCAGAACGAATAAAAGATTCACTACAACAGGTACACTCTTGATAGTGCTCCCAAATAATAGGCAATCTGTAAGTTGTTTCCAAAGCTTTAGAAACCTGACCTATCATGGTGTGTTCCAAACCCATATAAGCCGTTATAAAAGCTGTAAATTTCATGAAATCTCTACGACTGTAACCTTTTCGTATTGCACTTTCATAGTAAGTTTCTTTTACTCCGTTTTTTGCTGCCATAACTATAATTTTATTAAAAAAAAGATCGTATTTTTTATCAAAAAAAATTAACAACTAAAAATATAAAATTTAAGCCACTGAAAACATGACACTTATCATGTATGATTAAAATTATTTTATATACATTTACAGATTATCATTTCAAAACCCAAATTCTATTATGCATGAATTATCGATCGCTTTAGGCATCGTAAAAATTGCGGAAGACGAAACTGCAAAGGCAAAAACCGACAAGGTTACATTGATAGAATTGGAGATCGGTACATTGGCGGGCATTGCATTTGAATCATTAGATTTTGTGTGGCCCTCTGCAGTAAAAGGCACCGTGTTAGAAAATGCTGAGAAAAAAATTAACATCATCGAAGGCAAAGGCAAATGTATTGATTGCGATACCGAATTCGAATTAAAATACATTTATGATGCCTGCCCAAATTGCCATAGTTTTATAAAAAACATCATCCAGGGAAAAGAACTCAGAGTAAAAGCTCTGGAAATTTCTTAATATGGTTTCTTTCCGTTTTTATTGATCCAAGCTCCCTGACCGCGAGCTAAAGTGTTTGCATTTCTCCTTAATTTATTATTGACTTTATGACTTTTATCATATAAATTTTCGCGATTCTGTGTTACATTTATTACACACTATCTTTTATTCACCATGGCAGTACTACAAAAAACTCCGCCAAAATCCTCTCTGATGGGTGTCCTGTGGGATATTCAAAAAAAAAGAAGGTTCATCAGTCGTGATGACATGACAAAAATCTTACAAGAATTTAATATCTCCAGAATGACTCTGGAAGGTGTTATTTCATTTTACCATTTTTATCATCGGAAACATGCAGGTAAATACACCATTTATCTGAACAATTCAATCATTTCAAAGCATAAGGATTACGAATCCGTTAAAAAAGCATTTGAAAAAGAATTGGGTATTGAATTCGGTATGGTTACCGAAGACAAAATGTTTGGTTTGTTTGAAACGCCTTGTATAGGATTAAGTGATCAGGAAACTTCGGCATTGATAAATTTTAATGCCTTTACCAATCTTACGCCTATCAAAGTAAAAAAAATAATCAGCAAATTAAAACAGGGAGACCCTATCGAATCTTTAAGTGTTCTCCCCAAAAATAACATCCGATATACACCGGGTAAAAACAAAACCATATTTTTTAAAAATTATGTACCAGGTGCTGGTTTAAAGAAATTGAAAAAAATGAGCCCTGAAATGGTTATAGATGTAGTCAAGCAATCAAAACTCGCCGGAAGAGGTGGTGCTTTTTTTCCAACCGGTTTGAAATGGGAATTTTGCAAAAACAATGTATCAGATCAAAAATATATTATCTGCAATGCCGACGAAGGAGAACCTGGCACCTTTAAAGTCAGAGTGTTAATGAATAAATATCCGGGCTTGCTTTTTGAAGGCATGGCCATTGCAGCTTATGCTGCCGGAGCTTCAAAAGGATTTATTTATTTACGTGCAGAATACTATTATTTAAAAGATAAAATTGAAAAAAGCATCAAGACCTTTAAGAAGAAAGGTTTTTTAGGTGATAACATCCTTGGAATTAAAAATTTCAACTTTGACATCTCTGTGCATATGGGTGCAGGCGCTTATGTCTGTGGTGAAGAAACTGCTTTGATCAATTCGATGGAAGGCAAAAGAGGAGAACCAACAACAAAAGAAATCTTTCCTGTTGAAAAAGGCTATTTAGGCAAACCAACCATTGTAAATAATGTTGAAACGCTTTGCACGGTTCCCAGAATCTTTGAAACAGGTGTCGCGCATTGGTTAAAATTAGGTACTGAAAAAACACCTGGCACAAAATTGATCAGCGTTTCGGGAGACTGTAACAAACCCGGTATTTATGAAATTGAATGGGGTATAAAAATGAAAAAATTCCTGCAATTGATTGAAGCCCAGGACCCAAATTTTGTACTGTTTAACGGCTTCTCAGGAGAATGCCTGTCTCCTGTTGATTTCAACAGAGAAATCTCGGGAGAGAACTTATTGGCAGAACATATAAAATTAAATATCAAAGACCCCATTGATTACAAACGCAAAATGAGCGCTATAGGCATAAGGAGCGGCGGCTCGTTTATGGTATTTAACAAAGACCGGGATCTGTTAAATATTTTAAAGAATATGAGTGATTTCTTTGTGGCTGAATCTTGCGGCATCTGTGTGCCTTGCAGAACCGGAAATTTTTTACTCAACAAAAAAATCAACAAACTCTTACTTGGGCATGCAGAGCAAAAAGATCTGGATGACATCAAAGAATGGAGTGAGATCATCAAGCTCTCAAGCCGATGCGGATTGGGTCAAACATCCTCCAATGCATTGCTTTGTGCCATGAAAAAATTTCCTGACATTTTTCAAAAGAAAATTATTGAAAATACCGATATCAATAAATCATTTGATTTACAGAAAGCTATTAAAAATTACGACGAGATTATTAACGAAATAGAAACGACTTATGGATAATCTAATAAAAATTAAAATAGACGGTAAGGATTACAAAGTCCCGCAAGGTAAAAATTTGGTCGATACGGCAAAACAACTCGGTATTAACATCCCTACACTTTGTCATTTTCATGAAGTGCATCCACCCTTAGGAACCTGTCGTATTTGCACTGTTCTGGTTAATGGAAAGTCAACAACAAGCTGCACCACAAAAATACAGGAGGGTATGGATATCGAAATCAATACGCCTCAACTCATTGACACCCGCAAAGCCATTATCGAAATGCTTTATTCGGAGGGTAATCATTTTTGTCCGACCTGTGAAAAGAGCGGTAATTGTGATTTACAAAAACTGGCCTATGATATGGGACTCACCTACACGAGGTTTCCTCATGTTTATAGCAATAAAACTGTTGATTTCAATCCTAATAGAATGATCATGGAATCCAATCGATGTATCCTTTGTAAAAGATGTGTCGAGGAGGTAAAAACAGCAGATGGTAAAGATGTATTTTCATTTGTAAACAGAGGTGTAAAAACCCGTGTTCATATCGACTATGAACAAGAGGAGAAATTAAATCAAAACGATGCTATTCACGCCATGAATTTATGCCCGGTAGGCGCTGTTCTGGTAAAAGGCATGATCTTCGAAGAACCATTTGGTGAAAGAAAATATGACCTATTAGGTAAGGTCAAATCAACACCTACAAACCAAAGCATCCATCCGATAAATGAAGACGAAAAATTTATTGTTGCCACGACCTCTTTGGCCGGTTGTTTTGGGTGTCATATGTCACTTTTAGATATCGATACCGATATTTTGGATATTTTAGAGATCGTCGAATTCAACAAATCCCCATTGACAGATATTAAGAATTTTAGCAAACGTTGTCACGTTGGATTGGTGGAAGGTGGCTGTGCCAATTCTGAAAATGTCAAAATTTTAAAAGAATTCAGAAAAAAATGTGACATCCTTATAGGCTTTGGTGAGTGTGCCATTATGGGTGGCATTCCTGCAATGCGAAATTTCATCCCTTTAAAAGAATGCCTGGAAGAAGCTTACACTCATGGAGTTACCAGTGAAATTGGCGCCAATATAATTCCGAATCACGAAGACATACCTAAGCTTCTTAACAATGTTTACCCTTGTAATGAGGTCGTGAAAATTGATTATTTCATTCCCGGATGCCCGCCAAATGCCAACCATATTTGGAAGGTAGTAAAAAGTGTTTTACTGGGTAAGGAAATGGCTATAGAACACAAAGAATTTAAATATGATTAAACCCTCTGCACGATGAACAAAATTGTAATTGATCCGGTAACAAGAGTGGAAGGTCACGGTAAAGTAACCATCCATTTAGACGAAAATAATCAAGTGAAAGATTCATTTTTTCACATTGTAGAGTTCAGAGGATTTGAAAGATTCATACAGGGTCATCCTTATTGGGAAGCGCCTGTTTTGGTTCAAAGATTGTGTGGCATCTGTCCTGTTAGCCACCATTTAGCAGCCGCAAAAGCCATTGATCAGATTGTTGGATTAGAACCAAAAGACCTTTCGGGACCTGCTCAAAAAATCAGAAAATTATTACATTTCGGACAAATATTTCAGTCGCATGCCTTGCACTTTTTCTATTTGGCCTCTCCGGATCTGTTGTTTGGATTTGATGCAGCTCCAACCAAAAGAAACGTTGTTGGTGTTGCCATGCAATATCCTGAGTTGGCAAAAAAAGGTATCTTGATGAGAAAATTTGGTCAGGAGATCATAAAAATGGTAGCCGGTAAGCGCATCCATGGTATTTCAGCTTCGCCCGGAGGTGTACACAAAAAAGTAAGTGCTGCAGAGCGTGATTATTTTTTAAACGGGAAAGAGATCCCGTCTATAGACACCATGATCGAATGGTCAAAAGAAATTATCCATTTCATTAAAGTTTATCATTCTAAAAACGCTCAATGGATGAATGAATTTGCGGCCTATCCTTCCGGACATTTGGGGCTGGTAAATAAGAAAAACGGCTTTTTAGAATTATACGATGGCCATCTCAGAGCCATAGATGCTCACGGAAATATCACCTTAAATGATATAGACAACGATGATTATCAAAACTATTTCTATGAAGGTGTAGAAAAATGGTCATATTTAAAATTCCCTTATTTAAAACACGTGGGTAAAAAAAATGGCTGGAACAGAGTTGGACCATTGGCCCGATTAAATGTCTGTGAAGGTATTTCAACACCGCTTGCCGCTTTTGAAAGACTGGCATTTATGGCGGCTACCAATGAAAAAATTAACAACAAAACCATGTTCTCTCATTGGGCAAGACTGATAGAAACTTTACACTGTGCCGAAATGATGAAAGAACTATTGTTAGACGACGATATCTTAAGTAACGATCTGACAAGAAGAGGCGAAAGACGCAATGAAGGCATAGGTATCATTGAAGCACCTCGGGGCACCCTCATTCACCATTACCAGGTAGATGATAAAGACCGCATTACAAGGTGTAATTTAATAGTATCTACCACACACAATAACGAAGCTATGAATAGGGCCGTTAAGTGGGTAGCTCATAATGTGATCAGTGGTGAGGCAAAAATTACTGAGAGCATGATGAATCAGGTTGAGGTTGCCATCAGAGCATACGACCCCTGTTTGAGTTGTGCCACTCATGCCATGGGTCAAATGCCTTTAGAAATATCTATGTATGACCATTTAGGCAATTTAATCGATCATAAAATAAGCTGATCCAATCAGGTATACGGATGCGCAATAACAAATCGATAATTATAGGTATTGGTAATACAGGCCGAAAAGATGATGGTCTTGGATGGTTGTTCATTGACTCTTTAAAGCAAAATGCCACTGAAAAGATGGATCTCGCATATCGATATCAATTACAAATTGAAGATGCCGAATTAATATGCAATTATGATACGGTCATATTTGTAGATGCCATGAAAGATCATTTAGAAGAAGGTTTTATCTTTAAAAAGTGTAAACCTTCTTCAAAATATAGTTTTAGCACCCATGCACTGGTACCCGAAACAGTCTTGCAATTGGCTAACGATCTGTATCAAAAAAAATTAAAAGCACATATTTTAGGCATACAGGGTTATGAATGGGACTTAAAAATTGGTCTTAGTCCTCAAGCACAAAATAATTTAAACAAGGCAAAGGCGTATTTTTTTAACAACATTTTAAATTGATCTTTTTAAATTAAACAAAAAACAATATTTATTTATTACTATATTTGAGAAATTTAAACTTACAATTATGTGCGGAACATGTGGTTGCGGTAGCGAAGAGAATGGGATCAGGATTCAAAATCCAAGGGATGTCAAAATGCATCAGGATAAACAAAACAATCATGTTCATCACCACCATCATGAAGAAGGCCATGCACACGGCCATTCACATTCACATGATCACGACCATGGCCATGACCATTCTCACGATCATCATCATGATCATCACCATCAGACAATTTTAAAAGTTGAGCAGGATATCTTACAGCACAATGAGGTGATGGCAGCTAGAAACAGAGGTTTTTTTGATGCCAAAAATATTTTTGCCCTGAATCTGGTAAGTTCTCCCGGCTCAGGAAAAACATCGATCTTAGAAAGAACACTTCAGGATCTGAAAAATGATTTATCTTTTTACGTCATTGAAGGCGATCAGCAAACGCTTAATGATGCCAACAGAATTGATGCTTTAGACATTCCTGTAATTCAAATAAATACGGGTAAAGGCTGTCATTTAGAAAGCGATACAATTTATGATGCGGTAAAAAAACTGGATCTAAAGGATCATTCTGTTTTAATGATTGAAAATGTTGGCAATCTGGTTTGCCCTTCGATGTTTGATTTGGGAGAAAATAAACGGATCGTTATCATTAGCACCACTGAAGGTGAAGATAAACCGATCAAATATCCCGATATGTTTCATTCTTCAGACATTTGTATTATCAATAAAATTGATTTATTACCTTATCTGAATTTTGATTTGAACAAACTAAAATCCTATGCCAAACAGGTGAATCCTGATCTTGTGTTTTTTGAGGTATCGGCAACTACCGGAGAAGGTATGGCAGATTGGTATCAGTGGCTGAAAACAAATGCCTCTATAGGTTAAAAATAAAACTTTTATAGTAAGATCGATCATTTAATAAATCATTAATTTTAAATCAAACAAGCATCATGTGTTTATCAATTCCGGGGAAATTAATAGCAATCACAGCCCAATTAGACGAAACCTTTCGCGTTGGAAATGTTTCTTTTGACGGCGTCATTAAAGAAGTTAATCTCGCTTTGGTACCCGAAGCTGAAATTGGTAATTATGTCATGGTTCACGTAGGTGCTGCCATAAGTGTTGTTGACGAAGAAGAAGCTATAAAAACCTTTGATCTGTTAAAGCAACTAGACGAATTACACGATTTAGATGTACCTGATCTCGATAACTAATTAAATTACAAGCCTAAACAATCACTTCAATCTTATGCCGGGAGTATTTATGAATCCCTATAATTCTTTTTATATCTTGTGCAGCAGCAATAATAAACCGTATCAAAAATAAAGTATGATAAGAGAAACACATCAAACCAATACGGTTATCATTGGTGGTGGTATTTCTGGAATTACAGCTGCCATAGAATTATTGGATGCCAATAAAAAAGTGATCATCATGGAGCGTGATCTTGAAAAAAATTTTGGCGGACTTGCCAAGGAATCCTTCGGAGGCATGTTTTTTATAGACTCTAAACAACAGCGATTTTCAAAAATTAAAGATAGCGTATCCCAAGCCAAAAAAGATTGGTTTTCATCTGCCGAATTTGACAAAGATGAAGTCTGGGGTAAAAAATGGGCCAACGATTTTTTAGAATCTACACATCAGGTCTATGACTGGATCACGGCTAAAAAAATTAAATTTTTTCCGGTAGTCCATTGGGTGGAAAGAGGTTTATTTCAACCGGGGAACAGCGTTCCCAGATTTCATATGGCCTGGGGCACGGGTCACGGAATCATCAAAGCCTTGCTCGATCATTTAAAATCACATCCGCATTATGATAATTTACAGGTTTTGTTTCAACATAAGGTTGAAGATTTTATCATAGATAAAGAAAATATCACGGGTATTTCGGGGGTCAATGAAAAGAACGATACGCCTTTTACCTGTCAGGCAGATAACTTTATAGTTGCCACAGGAGGCATCAACGGGAACATGCAAAAAGTTAGACAACATTGGCATAAAGAATGGCACCGCCCTCCCGAAACAATCTTAAATGGCTCTCATCAATATTCCGATGGCATTATTCATGACAAGGTCAATGACCTTGGCGGTAATGTTACCCACCTGGATCTTATGTGGAATTATGCCGCAGGAGTACCGCATCCTCATCCCAAAAGGGAAAATCACGGCCTCAGCCTGGTACCCCCAAAATCTGCCTTATGGCTTAATTATAAAGGTGAACGTATGGGCCCAGTACCATTGATCACAGCTTTTGACACGCGCTATTTGGTGACCAAGATCTGTGAACAGGAAAAACAATATTCCTGGCAAATACTCAACAATAAGATTGCCTATAAAGAACTGGCCGTATCGGGATCTGAATTTAACGAAGGGATCAAGGAAAAAAAGATATTCAAGTTTATATATGCGCTTTTAAAAGGCAATAAAAAACTGATCAAAACCTTAGAAAAAGATTCTCCAAATTACATTACCGCCAACAGTATTGAAGCATTGGTAGATAAAATGAATAAACTAACGGGTACTGATGATGTGGATCTGGATACAGTAAAAAATGCCATTGAAAGTTATGATGCCAATTTTGAAAGAGGCAAAGGTATTTGGAATGACGAACAGATCAGAAGGATTGAACATACACGGCAATATAAAGGTGATAAAAAAAGAACCTTAGCACCCCAAAAAATAAATCAAAAAAAACATTACCCGCTCATTGCCATCAGAGAATTTATCTTGTCCAGAAAAAGCCTCGGAGGCATTCAAACCAATTTAAATTCACAGGTACTGAGAGTACCAGACAAAGGGGGTGATCAAAAGGTTTTTAAAAATTTATATGCCATAGGAGAAGCATCTGGTTTTGGTGGCGGCGGCTCTCATGGAAAACGTGCTTTAGAAGGCACATTTTTAGCCACCTGCATCTTTACAGCGCAAAAGGCAGCTAGGCATATTATAAATAATTAATTTAGCTATGGGGTTTAAGAACATGGCAGTGATCAAAACCTTCCGTTTTTAGAGGTGTACCTGATGCAGGCAGGTGTATTAAAAAATGGACTTGAAAAAATAAATATTTAAAAAATATAT
>Ga0224507_10001014_pt1 | contig 11181 bp, 11 predicted proteins | sample SF_Jan12_sed_USG_3_FD_170159 | JGI IMG/M metagenome (GOLD analysis project Ga0224507, IMG submission 170159) | Sediment microbial communities from San Francisco Bay, California, United States - SF_Jan12_sed_USGS_13 | ecosystem: Environmental > Aquatic > Marine > Sediment | place: USA...
ACCATAAGCCCACATTTTTCAAACCATTACCACCCGCCCTCAATACCAAATTAACAAAACAAGTAGTTACCAAATAAATCTTTTACTAGATAATTTAATTACTTTTCCTAAAAATCAGACAACTAATTATCCGTAAAAGTACACCTGCCCCACTCTCCTTTGCACGATCATCCCGGATAAACCCAAAATCACGATAGTTCACCTACCGTCCCCCATACTCCCTCAACACTGCTAAAAACATAATACACTGACACTATAAGTATTTTCCTATGTACTCTCCGTAAAACTATTACTGTTTTTCACTTATGTGAAATATTAGTTTTATAAAAAGTAATTCATCATATCTTTTCCCTTAATTAATATTTATCTTCACCTATCATATTCCTTCCAGCTTAATGGTTACAGTTAATTATCCAAAAAAAATACTAAATAACGATAAATTTCACTGTACATCACATACCATTGCCCTATAAAATAAGTTTGGATATGGCTTTTAACATTTTACTAATATACTAAAAGCTCCCTACTCCATAAACTATAAAGAGCGAACCAGCAGAAAGACTATAACTTTTAACAAATTTTGTAAAACTCACAAACCTTAAACCGTAAACATCCGGGGTTATAGCATGTCAATAGAAGATGATGAAATTTTGCAGGGATTTATTGAAGAATCACTAGAACATCTTGCAGATATTGAAAACGACCTACTGACCATAGAAGAAGCAGGGGCTGATATTGACGAAGACTTGGTCAATAAAGTTTTCCGGGCCGCCCATTCGATAAAAGGCGGGGCTGGCTTCATGGGCCTAACTATTATTCAAGAACTCGCCCATGCAGCTGAAAACGTCTTAGGCCTCATCAGGAGCAATAAGCTCATTCCAACCCCGGAGATAATAAACGTTCTCCTAACTGCTTCCGATGAACTACAAAAATTAATCGAAGATATACAAAACAGTAACGACAAGGACATCTCCCACCATATCGTTGAGCTTAACGCTATTTTCGAAGGCAAACCTCCAGAGCCTCAAGCCACTCAACCAGAAGCGACGCCAGAACCAACCGAAGATTTACCTGAAATACCCGAACCTGAGGAAATAACAAAAGAGATCGCAGAACCGGAACCGTACCCCCCCCCCACCCCTGAACCAATTACCGCCAGCTCACCAGCCACTAACTCACAAGAACAGCCCTCTAAGCCAATCAGTACTGCGGAAACCACCATCAGGGTAAACGTGAGCCTATTAGATCAACTCATGAACATGGCAGGTGAACTGGTTTTAGCAAGAAACCAACTCCTCCAAACAATCGGGGCCAAGGATTTTCGTAACATGGACGCTTCGGGACAACGCATTGACCTTGTTACTTCTGAATTGCAAGAAGCAATCATGCTCACCCGAATGCAGCCAATCGGTAACGTATTCAATAAATTTACCAGAATTGTTCGAGATCTTTCTAAAAAACTTGGACGACAAATTGATCTAACCATCGTCGGCAAAGAGGTGGAACTTGACAAAACAATCATTGAAGCCATCAATGACCCGCTCACCCATCTTGTACGCAACTCGGTGGACCACGGTATTGAAAAACCTAATGATCGCATTAAAATCGGCAAATCTCCCAGAGGATTCATTATCCTCAAGGCTTATCATGAAGCAGGACAGGTAGTTATAGAAATAAATGATGATGGCAAAGGCATAGATGGTCATAAAATCGCCGCAGCTGCCATCAACAAAGGACTCATCACCCCTGAACAAGCTAAAATGATGTCGATTAAGGAAAAAATTAACCTTATCCTTTTACCCGGATTTTCCACAGCAGAAGTCGTAACCGATGTTTCCGGACGTGGAGTAGGTATGGATGTGGTTAAAACCAATCTCGACAAATTGGGAGGGTCCATTGAAATAGAATCGGAAGTAGGCAAGGGTTCAAATATAAGAATCAAACTACCGCTCACTCTCGCCATCATCCCCAGCCAAATCATTATGACTGGGGGCGAGCGCTACGCCATACCCCAAGTCAACCTTGAGGAGCTACTATTAATTCCGGCATCCAAAGTAAAAGAAAGGGTGGAACGAGTCGGCGATGCCGAAGTAGTAAGATTACGTGGCGACCTCCTTCCCTTATTACGCTTAGCCGATGTACTGGGAATTGAAAAAACTTACACTGACCCGGAATCTGGAGAAATAAAACCAGATAAACGGGAAGGCATAGCAGATAGACGCTCTCGATCATCATCTTTCACCGAACAAAACGGTGAGACAAAAAACGAAAGCTATAAACGAGTCGAAAAAGAAACAAATACTGATTTTAACATAGAGAACCGCTCGGACACAGAAAGAAGATGGCGCGCCTCCAGCTCACTCAATATCGTTGTTGTATCGGCAGGATCAGTAAAATATGGGCTCATCGTTGACATGCTTCTGGACTCAGAAGAAATCGTCATCAAGCCTCTAGGTAGACACCTTCAACAATGTAAAGGTTATGCGGGTGCCACAATTATGGGTGATGGCAAAGTTGCCCTTATCTTGGACATCAGCAGCCTGGCAAGAATGGGCGACCTCGCCTCTCTAGAGGGCTCCGACCGAGCAACAGAACTTGCGAAAGCTGCCAAGGAAGCCGTTAACGCCAACAAAGACAAACAATCATTACTGATCTTCAGAAGCTCAGAAGAAGAGCAATTTAGCGTACCCTTGAGCCAAGTGGAGCGAGTTGAAAAAACAACCCAGACCGACATCGGCCATATTGGTGGAAGAAGAGTAATAAAATATCAGGATGGAAGCCTTCCCCTTATATCCATTGACGAAGCGGCAGCAGTCCAGCCCCTTGCAGACGTAGATGATTTACTGGTTATCGTCTTTCACTTAGCCGGTAAGTATATCGGCCTACTATCTATCGGACCATTAGACACTGTGGAAATAAATATGGATATCGATGATTCCACCCTAAAACAACCCGGAATAATGGGTTCATCCATTATCAATAACCAGATAACAATGCTGGTAGACATTTTTGAGCTAGTACAAACCCTACACCCCGACTGGTTCTCCGACCACGCGATGATGGAAATCGCCGCACACCATGATGAAGTAACAATACTTATTGTAGAAGATTCAAATTTTTTCCGTAATCAGGTCAAAGGATACATGGAAGAAGCAGGCTACAATGTATTGGAAAGTATCGATGGCCTGGATGCTCTTCAGGTACTTGAAGAAAATTTCAACGATATATCCCTCATCGTAACCGATATCGAAATGCCCAATATGAATGGTTTTGAGTTGACCCAAAAGATACGCGCAGACTCTAGATTTGCAGATAAACCGGTCATCGCCCTTACCACCCTTGCTTCAGATGAAGACATAGCCAAAGGAAAAGCCGTGGGCGTAGACGAATACCATATCAAATTAGATAAAGAACGACTAATGGCGAGCGTCAACAATATCGCCCAAAAAGTTCATCATACATAAACAAAACCCTATACCCAAGCTCCATTGCGCAAAACCACAATCTGACAAAAGAGCTACTCATGAATGCTGATAAAACGAAAAACAAAGACCATATTGAACTTGCCACCTTTTATGTGGGAAGCGCCCTATGCGGCATGAACATCATCAATGTTCAGGAAATTAACAAGCTTATGGAACTAACAAAAGTTCCCCAAGCACCGGATTATGTCACAGGGATCCTTAATCTTCGCGGCCAAATCGTCACCATCGTAAACCTGGGAAAAAAACTTGGCCTGGGAAAAACCCATATAGGAGATGACCCACGCAATATTATTGTTCATACACCAGGGGAATATATCGGCCTATTAATACGTGAAATAAGTGACGTAGTAGTTGCCAACCCAGAGAAAATTGAACCGGCACCGGCAAACATGAGCGGAATCCAAGGATCGTTTTTTACCGGAGTCTACAAGACTGAAAGAAAACTTATCGGCATTCTCAACATAGACGAAGTGTTAAAAATCGAAAACGAATCCGTAGTAAGCATCGGATAACCAACCACAGAATTCCACGCAAGACTAACTAAAATCTATAATAATGACCACACCACCATAAATATATGTATATTAAAAAACTAAAAATACTCGTTGTTGATGACACTATCGTCTATCGTAAAGCTGTTAGTGATATCCTCTCGGAACTACCTGGTATTGAAGTTGTTGGCGTAGCCCATAACGGAAAAATCGCCATGAGCAAGATCAAAACTCTAAAACCAGACCTCTTAACTTTGGACATTGAAATGCCTGAAATGAACGGCATAGAAGTTCTTGAACAACTACCAACGACCTCCCCCAATACTCACGCCATAATGATATCCACCCTTACCACCGAGGGAGGAGACATGACAATGAAAGCCCTTGAATTAGGAGCGTTTGACTTCATACTCAAGCCCAATGCCACCAACGCAGAAGACAGCAAAAAACAACTCAGAACTCTTCTAATTCCCCTGATAAAAGCTTTTCGGACAAGCCACATCAACCTTCTAAAAAAGAGCACTGCAAGCAAACTTCGCAGTATTCCAACCAGCAAACTACAAACTACCCAACCAGGCAAGCCATCCTATCCCAAAAACAAGATTGCTCGCTCCAAATCAGAAATCGTTACCATCGGCATATCCACCGGCGGCCCAAACGCTCTCGCCAAAATGCTCCCTAAGCTACCAGGAAACCTAGGAGTTCCTATTGTAATAGTACAACACATGCCACCGATTTTCACTCAATCACTTGCAAACAGTCTAAACCAGAAATGCGCACTAGACGTTAAAGAGGCAAAGCACGGCGAACCCATTCTTAACAATACTGTATATATTGCTCCAGGAGGGAAACAAATGAAGCTTATGGCCTCAGCCGACGGCAAAAACCGATTAATAAAGATCACTAACGATCCTCCTGTAAACAGTTGCAAACCATCCGCAGATTACCTCTTTCACTCTGTTGCAGACTATTATGTAGGCAGAGCAACAGCTGTAATAATGACCGGAATGGGATCAGACGGAACCAGCGGGCTTGAACATTTAAAACAAAAAGGAGCCTTTATCGTGGCCCAGGATGAAAAAAGCTGTATCGTCTTCGGAATGCCTAAAGCACCAATCGAAAGAGGATTAACTGATTCTATTGTCTCCTTGAACGACATTGCAGCTGAAATCATAAAATCAGTTACATAATTACCAGACTCTCCCATACCAGATGATCCCATTAAGTTATGACCATTGGCTCAGAGCCCGGTAATAGGGAACAAGGTAGCTGCCAAAAAACTACCTCATCATTTTTTGATCACAGACTTTATAACCTCTTACAGGTAAACATATTTATCTTAGACCTATAAATTAATAGATCAAATCCTAAATACAAAACACGGACAGAATCGGTCAAACTGTATGATTACCATTAGCCCAACAGAACAGGCAATTATAATAAAACATATCTATAATATCTCAGGAATTGCCCTTACACCATCCAAAAAATACCTCATTGAAACCCGCCTTACCCCTGTTATCAAGGAACTAGGCTTGTCTAATTATAATGATCTATACAAAAAAGCCCTCGCCGACCGTACGAAAAAGGTAGATAAAAAAATAATCGATGCCATTTCTGTAAACGAAACCTTATTCTTCCGTGATAACGGTCCATTTCAGCTCTTACAACAAAAAATATTTCCAGAAGCTATAGATGCACGTCAAAAACGAAAGGCCAGAGCCGGTAAAATACCTTTACGGATCTGGAGCGCAGCCTGCTCTACCGGACAGGAAGTATATTCCGTTGCCATTGTATTAAAAGAGCTTTTACCTAACATTAATCAATACAATATAACACTTGTGGGTACAGATATTTCCGACGCTGCCGTTTCCAGAGCTAGTTCCGGAAAATATAATAAATTTGAAATAGAACGAGGAATGGCCAAAGATAAACTAAACAAGTACTTCACTATCTCTGGTGGATTTTGGAAAATTAAAGATGAAATCCGGGCCATGGCCTCTTTTAAAAAATTTAACCTCATGCAACCTTTTAACACCTTGGGAAAATTTGACATTATTCTTTGTCGCAATGTTGCTATATATTTTAACATGGAAGACAAAAAACAATTGTTTAATCGACTAGCCCAAGCACTGGAGCCAGATGGATACCTATTAATTGGTTCAACTGAATCATTAACCGGAATATGTCCAAGATTTAAACCAAAAAGACACCTTAGATCAACATTTTATCAATTAAACTAATCAGAGCCCTAACTTTAATATGCTAGAACAGCTCTACCAAAAAATTATTCAATAACTAGCAAAGGACGTGGAAATAATGGAAGGACTCACCATACTTGTCGTAGACGATGATCCCGTGGTACTCCACTTACTGACCCAAAGGCTGTTAAATGCCCATTACGAAATCACAACAGCCACAAACGGCTCAGAAGCGGCAAGCCAAATTCAACAAAAACGATTTGACGTAATTATAACAGATATGGTTATGCCTGGGGACATAGGTGGAATAGAGCTAATTGACATAGCGAAAGAACAAGATAGCGAAACCGAGGTAATTCTCATCACGGCACATTCGTCGATAAATACAGCAGTGAGCGCAATGAAAAAAGGAGCCACCGACTATCTCGAAAAACCAATTAATTTTGAAGAACTCTTTTTACGGCTGGATAAAATCAGCGAAATACGATCTTTATTAAAAATGCCGGTGACCTACGAGAAGCAATGGAAGTTACCGAAACTTCAGCTGCCGAAACCATCCAAGGCCTAGAGCTGCACGCTTCATCCCTAGAACAGAAGTTATCAGCAATTAAACATATTATAACAGACACAACCATTAGCGACAGCGACAAAATCGAAAGTATTCTTACAGCGCTGCACTTATAATCCCACAAGGTCATATTTATTTAACTAACGTTAAGTTGTATCACCCCAGTGAGTCACCATGCCAAATTCACCAAAAATAATTTCCCCTCCGTCTAACTAGCACACACCTAAGCAATTACGAAATACTAACCATCATTAAATTCAAAACTATTTTTCAACATACACAGCTACGGTTTCAACTAACTCCCCCATACACAAAATCATTTTAATTCTTAATGCACAGTGGTATATGTTAGACATTTAAAAATAAGTTATTGTAAAAATTAATATCATACTAATTCCTATGACTAAAATGAACACGCCGCTTGTATGTAAATACCAAAATCTTCAAAAAATAGTTGCAACCCTTCGAAGTAAATCAGGATGCCCCTGGGACCAAAAACAAACTCCACTATCTTTAAACAAGTATCTTCTTGAAGAAACCAATGAACTTGTCGAGGCAATTGAAAACGGCGATACCGAACATATACGAGAAGAGCTGGGAGATGTGTTTTTCATACTAACCATGCTTATAAATATATATGAAGAACAAGACCACTTCACCACTGCCGACGTCATGTCCGAGATCTGTGCTAAAATGATTCGACGCCACCCCCACGTTTACGAAGAAACAAATACAAAAAAGACCGATGAAGAACTACGCCGTCAATGGAAAGAAATAAAAGCAGAAGAATCCCGCCAACGCATCCCCTAGCAACAACTTACCACCCTGGAATAAAAAAGAAATAACCATAGAAGAGTACAAACCTTTTCCTATTATTCACTATTTACCGATTATTTATTGACATCGCATCAACACCAATGTTAAAATATACGGTTTATCAATATTAACCTTCTCGCTCTCCGATAATTAACATCGAAAGCGAGGGCCGCATTGACCAAGAGGAGGACTTATGCGTCGCTACGAAACAACTTACATCATTCGCCCAAACATTGGTGAAGAACAATTCACCGAAGTTATTGAGCGCACCAACGATATCATTAACAATGATAACGGAGCAATCATCAATCTTGACCGCTGGGGCATGAAAAAACTAGCATACGAGATTAAAAAAGAAGTACAAGGATACTACGTCCATGTTGACTATGCTACCCAAAGCACAAACGTTGACGAAATGGAACGAATTTTCCGTATTGATGACCGCATTCTTCGTTACCTGACCATCAAAACAGCAAAAGATATTGATCAGGAAACCATTGAGTCTGAAAAAGAAAGAATCATCGAGCTTGCAAACGCACCAACAGCTGAAGAAGCTGAAGCTGAAGCCGAAGACAATAATGAGAACACCGACAATAGCGACGAAGTCGCAACTGAAGAAGTTGCAAACGACGAAGAATAATTGTCCTTAATCGATCATCAATACTTTTTAAATATTGGAGAATAACCATGCCTCCCCGTAAAAGAATTTTTTCCAGACGTAAAGTCTGTCGTTTCTGTACTGACCAAGATATAGTAATGGACTATAGAGATGCTAAAACACTCAAGATGTTCATCACCGAACGTGGCAAAATCATCCCAAGAAGAATCTACGGGACTTGCGCTAAGCATCAACGTCAACTGACCGAAGCAGTTAAAAGAGCGCGCCATTTGGCCTTGATACCTTATTCAGGACCTTCACACGGTTAAAACAGCATAGGTTATGAAAGGACCGGGGGACAATTCTATACAAGATAAAGCCACAATGCTTAAAATAACCATTCTTTTGAGTAGTTGTTTTATCCTCCCGGTTGTTTTTCCCTCGCCTTTTAGTTTAATCACAGGTTTTCTGGCAGTTCCTGTATTCTATATACTAAGAACCATACCGGAACCAGAGGGAAAACAAATAATTCGTAACGGGATATTATTAGTCGGTGTTGCCGGGTTGCTATCCCTAAAGGCTTTACCGGACGTTATCTTTTCCCTTACTTTTATTCCGTTGGGCTACAGCTTACACGTGAGTGCTCAAAAGAACGAGGCTCCCTGGATTGGCGTAATAAAAGGAGCCTTGGTATTAGGGACGTCTTGGTTGATATTTTGGCTCGGTTATGCTGCCGGGTTTGATGTCAACCCCTATACGGAACTTAAACAAATATTAGACAACTGGTTGTCTGAGCTCTATGAGATCTATAAGAACAATGACATACCAGCTGATGTACTACTAAATCGTCAAAAAGAATTTGTTCTTCTCAAGGAACTTATTCCCCGCATCCTACCGGGAGTGCTTTTATCTTCCGTAGTGATGACGGCCTGGATAAATCAGGTAACCGGTAACGGTATCCTGAGAAAAATAAAACCTGAACGTACGCCATGGCCTGAATATCGACAGTGGGTCGTACCAGATAAATTCGTTTGGGTTCTTATTACCTCCGGGATATTATTATTAATCGGTATCGGATTTCTTAAAGATCTCGGTTTATGTATGATTTTTATCAGCTGGGTAATTTATTTTTTCCAAGGTTTGGCCGTGCTTCTACACTATTTTAACAAGTGGAACACTCCTAAAGCCATTAGAATTATCATAGTGCTCTTCACCTGTATCCAAACCACAGCCTTTTTTGTGTTGGCGATGTTCGGCCTTGCTGACATATGGCGTGATTTCAGACAACTACGGCAAAACGACACGCAATCCGTTAAATAATCGGATCTTTGCAACAAAAGGACAATAAAATGGAAATAATACTTAAAGAAACCATTGATACTCTCGGCCGGGAAGGCGATATCGTTAAAGTCAAAGCAGGCTATGCGAGAAACTTTCTCATCCCCCAGAAAAAGGCTGTATTGATCACCAAAGCATCATTAGCCCGACTCAAACAAGAACAAGACGCTATCAATTCCAGATTGGCGACTAATAAAGAGAAAGCAGAAGCTCTTAATAGCCAAATTGAAAAACTTACCCTGAAAATCGCTAAAAAAGCAGGGGAAGAGAACCGTTTGTTCGGTTCTGTTACCAATGGCGACATCGCTGATGCTCTTGAGCAAGCCGGAGTAACTGTTGATAAACGAAGCATCTCCATAAGTGAGCCCATAAAAACTCTGGGCGAGTACAAGGTTTCAATTAAAGTCGGCTACCAGATGACTACTTCAATTGCCCTTCAGGTTATTGAAGAGGTTGCTGGCGATTAATCCTTAAATCTTTTCTCTGGAAATTATGTCATCGACTTAATTTTCCTGCCGATAAGATGTTATAACGGAGTTTCATATAATGAGCTCCGTTATAACGGTTTTAGGACCACAGAAGAAAAAATTTAGCTCATTTAAGCACCATCTTTTATTTTTGCTCAATTTATTTCTTCCGAATTCCTTATTCCAAATTCAACACCACAACATCTTTTCTTCGGCTCTCACAACAAGCCGATTCCACCACCCATTACCACCGTCGGAATCAGTTATGCAAGGCCAACCCTCTTTTACATTCGATAAAAATACCAAAATGATTCCTCCACAAAATGTGGAAGCGGAACAAGCCGTACTCGGCACCATACTCCTGCAGGACAAATCCCTGCTCAAAGTCATTGAAATACTACAACCCGATGACTTTTATCGCGACGCCCATAAAAACATCTATCGTGCCATGGTTGAGCTTTTCGAAAAAAGAGAACCCCATGATCTAATAACTGTCTCCAATATTCTCAAGGACCAAAACAAGCTGGACGAATCTGGTGGGGCAGCTTACTTGGCATCCCTCACCGATGTTATCCCTTTTTCAGGCACTCTTGTTCACCATGCTCATATCATCCGACAAAAATCAGTATTACGTCGTCTTATCAAGACAACTTCCGACGTTGCTGCACGCTGTTACGAGGAACAAGATGATATTGATGGACTAGTTGACGAAGCGGAACAGACTATTTTCGAGATCGCTCAATCTAAAAAATCACAGGGCTTCCAACCGATGTCTTCCATCGTTCCCAGAGCCTTTGAGCGTATTGAAAAATTATTTGAAAGACAAGAACATATCACCGGCGCTCCCTCCGGCTATGAGGAATTTGATAAGATGACCGCTGGCTTGCAGCCCTCTGATCTCATTATTTTAGCCGGTCGTCCCAGTATGGGCAAAACCGCCTTAGTTATGAATATGGTCCAAAACTCAGCTCTTATACATAAAACACCGGTGGGTGTTTTTAGCCTTGAGATGTCCATGGAACAATTGGCACTCAGGATGCTTTGCTCTTTAGGCCGGATCGACTCACAAAGACTGCGTACCGGACATCTCCACGACAGTGACTGGCCAAAATTAACCAGGGCCACAGGCATGCTAAGTGACGCACCCATTTTCATTGATGATACCCCGGCTATTTCAGTTTTGGAAATGCGTGCCAAAGCCCGCCGTCTTAAAGCTG
>Ga0224507_10001015_pt1 | contig 11176 bp, 11 predicted proteins | sample SF_Jan12_sed_USG_3_FD_170159 | JGI IMG/M metagenome (GOLD analysis project Ga0224507, IMG submission 170159) | Sediment microbial communities from San Francisco Bay, California, United States - SF_Jan12_sed_USGS_13 | ecosystem: Environmental > Aquatic > Marine > Sediment | place: USA...
CGATGATAGTGTCACGGTACTCGATTCGGCAGCCAATTATGGTATTGAGTGGCTGGTAGCCATTAAGCAACCCGATTCAAAGGCCGTGGCTGCGTTAGAGTTTAAAGAGTACTTTTCAATTGATGATTTTCGTGAGATCACACCGAAAACGTAACTATTTTTTCGGTTTTTTGAAACGCTTATCCCACTTTTTAAAACGTTTACGACAGTAGTTGTCTAGGCTCTCGTAGCCATCAAAAAAGAGCTCAAAACCCTCCTCAGCCGGAGAGTCATATTCGCAGTAATCATTGCTATGGTCGCGACAGATCTGCGGCCTTACTTCATAGATGCCACATGAGCCATCATCCTGAATATGGGTGCAGCGGTTATTGATCAACAGAAACCAGCCATCCTCATCTTTGTAGAGCTGGATCTCTTTATGTGAGAGTTGCCATAACAGGAAATCAAAGGCGGCGATAGAACGAGGGGTATCGATCTGCTGACTGACATAGCTACAGCATTTAGCCGTGCATTTTTGGCACTTATTTTCGTTTTTGGAAGACATGATGATGAATAAATTTATGGAGTGGTGATCGTATCATGCTAAGTTTGAAAAATCTTTGCCTATAGGGATGTAGGGTAGAAAATTACTCTTGGATTTGTGGCATCTCTGTCATCCCGAGCAGTCGTATACGGTGATCACATGGATGTGGGGGAGCTGTTGTTGTTAGCGTGCCTTCTGTGCGTCTAATGGTACTTGCCACTCAGCGCTACAGGCGTGCAGATCGCTAATGTTACAAAGGTAGTTGTTTGATTTGGTAGATCGTATAGCAGTCGACATATTAATTTGGAGACTGTTTGTTGATCTTCGGGCACAAAAAAAGGGCACAAGGCCCTCTTTTTTACCGTTATGACGTACCTATTTTGCAGGAGCCTCTTCAGGTAAACGGTAGACGGCATGACAGGCGATGCAGTTGTTCATGCTCTCGCTCAATTTGGCAATGACCGCTTTACTGCCTTTTCCTGTTTCAGCCAGAACCGCGATCTGATCAAAATAGTCGCGTGTGGCAAAGCCGAGTTTTTTCATCTCAAGGGGAATTTTACGGAACAGTGAGCCGGGTGTTGCAGCCTCTGCGGCCATGCCGGATACTCGCGCAATTTTGGCAGCCTCAACCATATCGTCTTTTACCGCGGCGGCCAAAACGCCTTGAGCACTTTCAAGCCACACGCGCATCTCTAGAAGTATTGCGTTACGTTCATCTTTAGTAAGTACGACAGATTGACGACCATCATCGGATGGAGCAACTGAACCTACGGTAAACTTGTAAGAAAATATAGCAACAACGATAGAAAGGATAACTACTAGTACCCAACTCAAATTTTTCATATAGCCGACTCCAACATATTTTTTTTAGATAGAGTGGGCAGTATATCTGGTCTAAATAATTGTTCAACCGTTTAGTTAAAACATATAGTTAAATTTGTTGTGGGTATCTGATAGACTGATCATTATGGGTAGAGAGAAGAGCGCAACGGCTGAAAAAATCATCAAAATAGCGAGCGAAATCTTTGCGGAGCAGGGGTACAACGGAGCAAAGGTTGATGCGATAGCGAAGAGGGCAAAGGTCAACAAGGCGACACTCTATTATCAGATTGGCGATAAGGCGACGCTCTATTCGGCAGTACTGGATCGGGTGTTGGGACAAACCATTAATGATGTCTGCCATGCGGTAAAAGGGGCGGGTGATCCGGAGTCGAAGATTAAGGCATTTATTCACACGCTTTCGGTGAGTAGTCAGGCGGCAAATTTTACGGCACCCATTTTTCTCAGAGAGTTGGCCTCCGGTGGAAAAACCTTGCCTGATAGCGCGCTACAGCACATGGGTAAGTTGCTGGGAGCCCTTACCGAGACAATTCAACAGGGGATTGATGAGGGCATCTTTCGCAAGGTTAATCCCCTCTTTGTTCATATGATGATTCTGGGTTCCATTCTGCTCTATCAGACGAATGAGCCGATTCGGCGGCGCAATGTGGCAAAAAATCCAGAGATCTATAATCCAGATCATTTTTTGAAAAATGAGGAGAGCGCTGAGCAGATTCTGGATTTAATTCTCTCTGCAATTCGAGCCTAAGTCTGCTTCGGCTTAAACCTGTGATTGGTTATGGTTTCACGTTAAGATTCGCCCATGTACAGACGCACTGCAATTATAGTCTACGCCTTCCTGTTTTTACTGCTCTCTGGATGCGCCACAACCCCTCCTCAAAATATTGATAACGCCTGCGAGATCTTCCGTGAGAAGGGTGATTGGTATAAGTACTCCAAGCGTACTTTTGAGCGTTATGGTGTGCCAATTCATGTGCAGCTCGCGATTATTCATCAAGAGTCAAAATTTTTGTACGATGCGCAACCTGGACGAGAGTGGATCTTCGGTATCATTCCCTGGTTCAGGCCATCTACGGCCTACGGTTATGCCCAGGTTAAGGATGAGACTTGGGATTGGTATCGCACCAAGACCGGTCGTTTTGGTGATGATCGTGACGACTATGGCGATGCGGTCAATTTTATTGGCTGGTACGCTGATCTATCGCACAAGACGTTGGGTATCTCCAAGTGGGATGCCTATAAACTCTATCTCTCCTACCACGAGGGGCAGGGAGGCTTTAAACGTAAAACCTATCTACAGAAGCCGTGGTTGGTCAAGGTCGCCCAAAAGGTAAAGCGCCGTGCTGGACGTTACGGTAGTCAGTTAAAGAGTTGTCAGGCAAGCCTTGATCGCGGGGCGTGGTGGTGGCCTTTTTAGAGGGGGAGCGGAGGCCTTAATCGCTGTTTGATCGTAATAAAATGTTTGAACGGTGGTTTGCATTAAAATGCGTTAAAATGGTGTACATCATTCCATCATAATATTTTAGGATAATTTCAGATGCTTATAAAAAATAGGATGCTCCTTTCGGGTGTTTTACTGACGGTTATTCCGGTCATGATTGTCAGCATTGCGATTGAACGGATTGTTGCCGGTGAGAGTGAGGCTGCGTTACATGCCTCGACTAAAGAGCGTCTTGTCGCCACGCGAGATCTAACCAAGAGTCATGTTGAAGACTACTTTGGCACGATTAATAAGCAGATCCAGACCTTCTCAAACAATCGGATGGTGATCAATGCTGCGATGAGCTTTGTTAGCGCCTTTGGGGCATACAAAGATCAGGTCTCGGCCGATGTGGGCGCAGAACGCCGTGAGCTGGCCAAATATTATAGTGAAAAATTCGGCGGTGAATATCAGCGTAAGAATGCAGGAGAGTCTGTCGACACCAACGCCTGGCTGGCACAACTGGATGATGATTCGATCGCCTTACAGTATCGCTTTATTAAGACCAATCCGAATCCTATGGGTGAGAAGGATAAGCTCGATAATCTAGAGAACAACTCGACGTATAATCTGACCCACAAAACCTATCATCCTATCTTCCGAGATTATCTGAACAAATTTGAATATTACGATATCTTTATTGCCGATCCCGAGAGTGGGGATGTTGTCTATTCGGTTTTTAAAGAGCTCGATTACACCACCTCACTTAAGACAGGCCCATTTGCCCAAACGGGAATTGGCAAGGCTTTTCGTAAAGCTAATCAGGCGACAACGGCTGATTTTACAACGGTAACCGATTTTTCCCCTTACCCCCCTTCATATCAGGATCAGGCTGCATTTATTGCATCGCCCATCTTTGCATCGGGAAAGAAGGTTGCGATTCTCATCTTTCAGATGCCGATTGCTAAGATCAATAACATAATGACTCATGAAAAAAGCTGGGCCGATGTCGGCTTAGGTGAGTCGGGAGAGACCTATATTGTCGGTGCCGATAAACAGGCAAAGAGCATTAGTCGCTTCTTGATGGAGGATAAAGAGGGGTACCTCCAGGCATTACGTAGTGGCGGCGTTTCATCGACGGTGATTGATAAAATTGCCGCCAAACAGAGCAATATTGGCCTACAGAAGATCGATACCGTGGGGGTTAATGATGCGCTTGCGGGTGAAAAGGGATTTGATATCTTCCCCGATTATCGTGGTGTTTCGGTTCTATCGGCTTATACACCGCTCGATATCAAGGGACTTAACTGGGTAATGCTGGCCGAAATAGATAAAGAGGAAGCCTTTCGCCCCATCGGTCACCTACTCTCGAGCCTGTTGACGGCGATTATTGTTATTTCCGCAGTGGTGATTGTGATTTCTGTCGCGATCTCGCTCTGGTTTGCCGGGACCATTGCCAAGCCGATTGCCAAACTGAGTGAGACCATTGGTGAGATTGAGAGCAGTTCTGATCTAACCCAAAGAGTCGATATTGATTCAGCGGATGAACTGGGTATGGCGGCCAGAGCATTTAACTCAATGGTGAGCAACATGGCTAAGAGTATTGCGCATGTGGGCGATGCCGCATCGCAACTTGCAGCAACGGCTGAAGAGACGGCAGTCATCACCGAAGAGACGAGTCAGGCGATTGATGTTCAACTTGGAGAGACGACACAAGTTGCCACGGCCATTACCGAGATGAACTCAACCGTTGAAGAGGTTGCGAGTAATACGACCCGTACAGCTAGTGCAGCCCATGAAGCCAATGATGAAGTGATGCAGGGGCAGCGTGCAATGAGCGAGACGATTGCTCAGATTGAGCAACTCTCATCCGAGATCAATAGTGCCGCTGGCGTGATTCAGGAGGTTGAGCAGAATAGTAATGAGATCGGTTCAATCCTTGGTGTGATCCAAGGGATTGCCGAGCAGACCAATCTATTGGCATTGAATGCCGCCATTGAGGCTGCTCGTGCCGGTGAACAGGGGCGTGGATTTGCGGTGGTCGCCGATGAGGTTCGTACTTTGGCAAGTCGAACTCAGTCATCAACCGAAGAGATCAATCAGATGATTGAGAAGCTACATGCGGGTTCTCGTCGTGCGGTGGGTGTCATGGAATCGAGTCAGGAACGAGCTAAAGAGGCGGTTGATAAAGCTTCAACAACCGGTAATGCGTTGAGTGCGATTGTTGATGCCGTTACCCAGATCAATGACATGACGACCCAAATCGCGAGTGCTACCGAGCAGCAGAGTGCGGTGGCTACTGAGATCAATCGTAATATCGTACAGATTAACGATATGACTCAGCAGACGGCGGCTGGCTCTCAGCAGACCGCACAAGCGAGTGAAGAGATTGCCACGCTGGCAACCCGACTACAGGAGCAGGTTAGTCTGTTTAAGGTCTAGTTCAGTACAACGCTCTGTTGGGTATACAATAGGGTATGCAATATAGAGACCTGAGAGATTTTATTGCCCAGCTTGAGGCGAAGGGTGAACTGAAGCGGATAACGATTGAGGTTGATCCCCATCTGGAGATAACCGAGATCGCCGATCGCACCCTGCGTGCTGGTGGCCCTGCGCTACTCTTCGAGAATGTGACGGGCTCCGATATCCCGCTGCTGGCCAACCTCTTCGGTACCCCCGAACGGGTGGCAATGGGGATGGGACGCAGCACGGTTACCGAGCTACGCGAGGTGGGAAAGTTTCTCGCCTATCTTAAGGAGCCTGAGCCACCCAAGGGGATCAAGGATGCCTGGGATAAGCTACCGATGCTCAAGCAGGTACTCTCAATGGCTCCCAAAAAGGTCAAAAAGGCCGCTTGCCAACAGGTGGTGATCGAGGGCGATGCGGTCGATCTCAATCGGCTCCCCGTCATGACCTGTTGGCCCGGTGATGCCGCGCCGCTGATCACTTGGGGGTTGACGGTTACCAAAGGCCCCTACAAGGATCGCCAAAATATGGGGATCTATCGCCAACAGGTGATCGGTAGGAACAAGGTCATTATGCGCTGGCTCTCCCACCGTGGCGGTGCGCTCGATTTTCGTGGCTGGAAAGAGAAGCGTCCCGGTGAAAAGTTCCCGATCTCTGTTGCCCTCGGAGCCGATCCGGCGACCATCCTTGCCGCAGTAACTCCAGTCCCCGATGCACTTTCGGAGTACGCCTTTGCAGGACTTCTGCGCGGCTCCAAGACCGAACTGGCAACCTCTATCGGTAACGATCTACAAGTACCCGCCTCGGCGGAGTTTGTACTTGAGGGTTATATCGATCCCGATGAGGTGGCTGACGAAGGACCCTACGGCGATCACACCGGTTACTACAACGAGGTCGATAGCTTTCCGGTCTTTACTGTGGAGCGCATCACCCATCGTGAAGACCCGATCTATCACTCCACCTACACCGGCCGTCCACCCGATGAGCCGGCGATTCTTGGTCTGGCACTTAACGAGGTTTTTGTGCCGATCCTGCAAAAGCAGTTTCCCGAGATAACTGACTTCTATCTGCCACCCGAGGGTTGCTCTTACCGCATGGCGGTGATCAGCATCAAGAAGGAGTATCCGGGGCATGCTAAGCGGGTGATGCTTGGACTCTGGTCGTTCCTGCGCCAGTTTATGTATACCAAATTTGTCATCGTGGTCGATGAGGATATCGATATCAGAAAGTGGGAAGATGTGATCTGGGCGATTACCACCCGCATGGATCCGGCGCGTGATACGACCCTGCTGGAGAACACCCCCATCGACTATCTCGACTTTGCCTCACCGGTCTCCGGTCTCGGCTCTAAGATGGGACTCGATGCGACCAATAAGTGGCAGGGCGAGACAACTCGTGAGTGGGGTGAGGTGATCGAGATGGATGCCGCTGTTAAAGAGCGGGTTGATGCGATCTGGGATCAACTGGGCATCGGGTCTGGTAGAGAGAAGGCAGAGTAAGATGCGCCGAATTATGATCCTCAACTCCAAGGGCGGCTGTGGCAAGAGCACCATCTCTACCAATCTGGCGGGCTACTTTGCCACTCAGGGGATCGAGACGCGACTGCTTGATTTTGATCCACAGCAGAGCAGTATCGAGTGGCTACAGATGCGTCCTGAGGGTCGTCCAAAAATCAGAGGGCTCTCGGCAAATATCGATCAAATTATGGTACCCAACCACAAGGGGGTGATGATTATCGATACCCCGGCAGGAATGCGTGGCAAGGAGCTCAAATCCTATGTGCGACAGGCGCACACTATTATCATTCCGGTACTGCCGTCACCGATCGATATGCGTGCCACGGCTCGTTTTATCGAGTCGGTACTGCTGCTTGGAAGGGTCGATAAGAAGAAGGTTCGTCTGGCAGTGGTCGCCAATCGGGTGCGTAAACAGACGCGGATCTATCAGGGGCTGCGCCGCTTTCTCGATAGCCTCGGTATCCCCTTTATTGCGGTACTGAGGGAGAGCCAAAACTATATTCGCGCGGTGGATCAGGGGCTCTCAATCTTTGAGGGCGCGCCCTCCAAGGTAGAGGAAGACCTTGCACAGTGGAAGCCGATTATTAAATGGCTTAAAAGTAGTGATAGTCGTCCGGCGCGAAAAAAGAAGAGGGCTGAGGAGACAAATTAACAAAATGGCCTAAAATCAGAGGGCGATATATCACTAACATGAAGCGGAAGGAGAGAAGAATTCATGATGTGGGGGAGAGAGCAATGAATAAAAACAACAATCTATGGCATGTGTTTATTGTGCTACTTACACTCTCTTTTGCGAGCAGTGTGGCGCAGGCTGAGCCTTCAAGGGATGAGTGCCTACAGCGCGCATCAACGGAGCTGTTTGGCGTTAAACTCCTGTGTGCTAGTCGTGCAGAGCTTAGGGCGGCGATGGGTAAAACCAAGGCGAGGGTGGTTCGAGAGATCGACCGCACAGGGAGTGACGTCTATCAATCTGGAGACTATATTGTGGTGGTTCTTTTCTACCACAGTGATAAGTTTGTGGGGGCAAAGTACACCTATAAAAAGAGCGAAAAACAGCCTAAATATATCAATTTGGTTAAAGTGCTTACAAGACGATATGGTGAGCCCAAATCGAGTCAAGGAGGGGTGGACGATAAGAGCGTTTCACGCGAGTGGCATACCAAAGATGGAGCTTCCATTAAACTCTATCGTCAGAGCAACTCAGGTGTAATCAATCTGGCCTATTTTTTTAGTGACCGCCGCAAGGTGATGGTGCAGGAGCAGAAGGCTGCGCAAAAGAGGTAGGTTCCCCTATATTTGAGCAGCTACTCTAGGCACATCTCAATGGTTGCGATGACCTCGGATACATTCTGATAGTTGATGGCGATAGGCCAGCGGGTTTGCTCATTGATCTGTAGTACTAGTGAAGGGTAAGAGTCGGCTCCCATTGATCGGGCTTGAGCGATCTCCTGCTGTAACTGCTGCTCTGTTTTAGCCGATTCAAGTGAGCTCGAAAACTCTGGACCGTTTAGTCCTAGTGATTCAGCCAGAGTAGTTAACTGGTCGTTATTAGATGGATTTTTTGCCTGTTGGTAATAGCCATCCTGTATCGCGTAGGTCATCTTCAGGTCATATGCTTCGCCACCCAACTCACGTGCTGCGATGACCGCCCGGCAAGAGGGGTAGGTCGAGCGTCTGGGTTGATTGAGCAGCCAGAAATCAAAATTAAAGTGGATGCCAGGCACACTCTCTTCAATACGTCGCCAGCTGCGCTGTACCATCTTTTGGGTCGCCTCATCCATGGGTGTATCGCTATCGGGGGCGAGTCCCCCCAAAAGGCGTACAAATTCCAGCTGACCGGCAAAGTGTTTGGTAATGACGTGCCAGTTTTCACGGAAGGCGTAGCACCAACTACACATCGGGTCGTGAACATAATAGAGGGTCGGTTGTGACATCGTTAATGGTTACCTTTTGTGGTGCTGACGTACATATTCAAACATCATAATCGAGGCAGCGATACTCACATTAAGGCTCTCGACGGAGCCAAACTGTGGAATCGAAATGGATTGGATATCGGGATAATCACTCTGCTCAAAACTGATACCGAACTCCTCGTGACCAAGGATAAAGGCGCTCTTCTGTGGCAATGAGATATTGAGTAGACTCTCATTACCATCGGGTTCCAGCGTAAAAAGCTGGTAACCCTTCTCGGTCAGCTCCTGATAGCAGCTATCAAATTCATCATGGAAGCGGGCAGGTACCTTTTTGAACGACCCCTTGGCGGCGGCAGGATCAAATGGACCGATGCCAACGAGATGAACCGAATGGGCACCCATCGCCTCGGCACTGCGGAATATTTTGGGAATATTGAAACCAGCCTTAAGGTGATCGAGCACGATGATAAAGTCGTGCGCTCCAGGCTCTGCCAGAATATTTCTCTGGCGCTGCTTTTTATAGCGCAGCAACGCCTGTTTGCGTAGCTCTTGTTGATTTTTTCTTTCTTGTCGGCTGACCAAGGTTTAACTCTCGATTTTTAATTTGATGAGGTTACATTCTCGAATATAGGCGGGCTATTGTGAAGCATAAACAGGTGTGGATTTGGGTTTGATGGTGCTATTTTGACCTAAATGGTCGGAAATAGGATAATTGATAGCAATATTCATATTGCAGGAGCCCATTGTGGCAGTAGAACTTTCAGAGAGTGAACGCACTCAGCTCGGGCAGGTTGTCACTGATATTTTTAACAGCTGGGGTGTTAAAGATGAGTTGCAGATTGTATTGCTCGGATTGCCAGAAAAGACTAAGCCTCGACAACTGACCCGTTTTCGGCATGGCCAACAGCCCCTACCACAGGAGGACGAACTACTTGATCGTGCAAAACATATTCTCGGTATTCAGCAGTCGCTTGATATCATGTTTCCCCTCAATAAGAACATGCCCAATTTTTGGTTACATAATCGTAACCGTTCTCTCAAAGGGATTCCGTTGACCATTATGTTGGAGACGGGATTGATAGGAATGGGGCGGGTTTGGCGAACACTGGATTGTACCCAGAATTGGGAGGATTAGCCTGAACAATTCACCGCAAATCTACATTGCAGCTGAGTATCGATTTAAAGAGCTTTAATCCGCCATAAAAAAGCCCGCATAAGCGGGCTTTTTCGTTCTATTCCGGGGTGACCCAGGTTTCGTCGATGCCCTTAATTTTGGGCATCTCTTTGGCATAAGTCTTGGCCGCTTCGTAGCTATTAAAACCGGCTATGCGGACTCGGAACCAGCTTTTTCCATTTTTTGCGGTAAAGCGATTTCGTGTTGCGTTAAGACCGCTTTTTTGTAAGCGTTTAATCGCATCATTTGCGCTCTTACGGTTGGCAAATGAGAGTAAGTTAAGAGCCCACAGTTTGCCTGCTTTTGTATTGGCATGAGTTTTAGTTGCTGGAACAACCAGAGGCGTTGAGGTGGTGTGGCTAGAAACGGCAGAGGCTCTTTTCTCCAGCTCACTTTTCAAGCTGGAGATCTGTGTGTTCATCTCTTTTTTAAGCTCAGCCAGGTTCTGTTCCAATTGCTGAATGCGCTTCTCATATTTGGAGATCATCTCCTCATTGCTGGAGTTGATATGGCTTAGAGGGCCATCCATCATCGTTGATAGCTCATTGATACGTTGATCTAGATCGCGGATATAGCTGCTATTTTGATCGACTTGTGGATTGTAGGTTGAATCAGTGGACGCCGAGGCACCTTGAGTCTGCAATTTAGCAATCTGTTTTTTGTTTATATCGGCGGCCTGTTGAGCTTGAAGTACCAGCCATGTGGCTCCACCAGCAACACCCAACGCGATAATTAGCAGGAGATAGACCAGCACGCCGGCTGATCCTGAAGCAGGTTTTTCAGCCTTTGCCTTCTTTTTGGTAGGCTTTTTAGGTTCTTCAGCGGATTTGGGTTCGCTACTTGCCGAGATGGGGGCCGGTGTGGGTTCAGTCTCAGCCTCTAAATCAGCTACAGGGGGTGGCTCATCTGAATCGGAGATAAGTTCGTCAAAAGAGGCGCTCTCTTCAGCAGGTTCACTAATTAGCTCATCAAATGTGCTCATCTCTTCAACGGGCTCACTGATCGGCTCATCATCAATATCGACATCAGCGGAGAGGTCGAGTTCATCCGCGCCAATATCGAGCTCACGTTCGGCGGCAGGTTCGGTTTCAGCAACCATTTCGTCAAGCAAGTTGTCGAGATCATCCCCATCCCCTGCAATCTCATCGACGTGCTCTTCGAGGCCATCGAGAAGTGAGTCGAGATCACCATCATCATTGCTTTCTGTGCTTTCTGTGCTTTCTGTGCTTTCTGTGCTTTCTGTCTCGGCGGCTACTGCATCTTCCTCAGTAGCTTCGCTGAGCGCATCGAGTAGGGAGTCGATATCATCATCGTCATCTTCAT
>Ga0224507_10001020_pt1 | contig 11154 bp, 10 predicted proteins | sample SF_Jan12_sed_USG_3_FD_170159 | JGI IMG/M metagenome (GOLD analysis project Ga0224507, IMG submission 170159) | Sediment microbial communities from San Francisco Bay, California, United States - SF_Jan12_sed_USGS_13 | ecosystem: Environmental > Aquatic > Marine > Sediment | place: USA...
GTGGTTGGGCGAATACTTGCCCGATGTGGAAAGGGTGGCTGTCAGCAGCAATGCCGAGGGTGCCCGTCGGGCTCGTGACGAGCAGGGCACGGCGGCGATTGCCGGGGGCACGGCGGCTGACGTGTACGATTTGAAGATATTGGTTAGCAATATCGAAGATCGTCCTGATAACACCACCCGGTTCCTGGTGATCGGCCGAGATCTGCTGGCATCCAGCGGTGATGACAAGACCTCGGTGCTGATATCAGCTGCCGATACAGACAGCCCCGGCGCCCTTTACCGACTGCTTGAGCCGCTTGCCCGGCACGGTATAAGTATGACTCGAATTGAATCCCGGCCATCACAGCGTAAGAAGTGGCATTACGTGTTTTTCATGGACCTTGACGGTCACGCCTCCGACCCAGCGTTGAGCCAGGCCTTGGCGGAACTGGAAGAGCAGGCCTCATTATTCAGGATTCTTGGCTCCTATCCCAAGGCGGTTATGTAGATCCTATGGTGGATGAACAAAAGCCTTTTGTTGGGAACCGCGGCGGTATGGAGAGTTATCTTGTGGAGCCTGGTGGCAGCCTGGCAGGGGAGATTATCGTGCCTGGCGACAAGTCCATCTCTCATCGATCGCTGATGTTTGGCGCGATCGCTGATGGCATCACCGAGATTGACGGATTGCTGGCCAGTGAGGATTGTCTCGCCACGGCCGCGGCCCTGACCGCGATGGGTGCAAAAATCGAGGCTCCCGAGATGGCTGGAGACTGCTGGCGTGTGCATGGAGTGGGACTCAGGGGGCTAAAACGGCCTCCGGGGAATCTCGACCTGGGTAATTCGGGCACTTCAATGAGGTTGCTAACCGGATTACTCTGCGCCCAGAGCTTTTCTTCGACACTGGTTGGCGATAGTTCGCTGATGGCACGGCCTATGGAGCGGGTCGCCGTTCCCTTGCGCCTGATGGGCGCTCGCATCAAGACCAGCGATGGTCGACCACCGGTGATGATCGAGCGATGCCAGGGGCTTACGGGAATCGATTACCAGGCACCTGTGGCAAGTGCCCAGGTTAAGTCGGCCATTTTGCTGGCTGGATTGTATGCAAAGGGTGTCACCCGGGTTACCGAGCCGGGTGTCAGTCGTGACCATACCGAGAGGATGTTGGCGAGTTTCGGAGTTCCGGTTATCAGGAAGGGGATGACCGTGGAGATTGAGGCGCCCGCCGCGCTGCGAGCGCATCGGATATCTGTTCCTGGAGACCTTTCATCCGCGGCATTTTTCATTGTTGGGGCCTGCCTGGCCAGCAATAAGGGCGTAACTCTGAGAAACGTGGGGGTTAATACGACCCGTACAGGGGTTATAGAGATCCTGAGAAAGATGGGCGCAAAAATTGATGTGGCGACCGCGCCCACCGCCAAAGGCGGTGAGCCGATTGCCGACATTCGGGTAGCGAGAAGCAGGCTCAAGGGGATTGATATTGATGCCTCAGACGTAGCCCTGGCCATTGACGAGTTTCCAGTGCTGATGGTGGCCGCCGCCTGCGCTGAGGGCGTTACCCGGGTTTCTGGTGCTGAGGAGTTGCGGGTCAAGGAGAGCGATAGAATTCGCACCGTAGTGGATGGGCTTGTTGCCTTGGGTGCGAAGGTCGATGAAAAGCCCGATGGAATGATTGTCACCGGTGGATCGCTCAAGGGCGGAGTGGTAGACAGTCATGGTGACCACCGCATTGCGATGGCGTTTACCATTGCGGCGCTAATGGCCAGCGGGCCCGTGCGGGTTTTGAATACCCGCAATATCGCCACCTCTTTTCCGGGATTTGCCGATCATGCGACTCGACTGGGGATGGCAATTACCCAGGAGACGCTGTCGTGACCGGATTGCTGCCCCCGGTTATTGCGATTGATGGCCCAAGCGCGTCCGGAAAGGGCGCTATTAGCCGTAGAGTTGCCACGGCGCTGGGTTTCCACTTGCTGGACAGTGGTGCGCTGTACCGAATCGCCGGCTTGATGGCCTCCCGGGAGGGGCTGGATTTGGAAAATGGTCATGAGGTAGCTAAGTTATTGTCCAGGCTGAATATTTCCTTCGAAAGCGAGGGGGGTGGGGAAACCATAATTCGGGTGAATGGTCTCGACGTAACCACCGATGTCCGACGGGAAAGCACGGGGGAACTCGCTTCTCGGGTTGCCGCCCATCCAAAGGTCCGGAGTGCGCTGATTGGATTTCAACGCAGTTTTAGAAAGTCTCCAGGACTGGTAGCCGACGGGCGCGATATGGGGGCGGTCATCTTCCCCGATGCCCAGGTCAAGCTGTTCCTGACGGCAAGTCCCGATGAACGTGCTCGGCGACGCCATAAGCAGTTGAAGGAAAAGGGTATTAATGTTAATCTCGCCGCCCTCTCCGCAGAGATCGCGGAGCGGGACTACAGGGACCGAACACGGTCCGTGTCTCCGCTTCGCCCCGCACCCGATGCCGAAGAGCTGGATACCACGCATCTGAATATTGAGCAGGTAGTTAGCAGGGTGCTGGCATTTGTAGAGAAAAAAATGCCTGGGCTGACTAGTTAGCAGCCTTTTCGCAGTGAATTTATTTGGCTCCAAAAGGATTTTGGTGCTGTTTTGTAATACCCCGTCGAAGCATGGATCTTGAGGCGGTAGTTGGTCGTTGTGACCATGGAAATTAATCACATGTCTGAATCTTTTGCACAATTATTTGAAGAAAGCTTTGCTAGTAAACAGTTCAAGGCTGGCGCCATCATTAGCGCCGAAGTTGTCACCATCAGCTCTGACGTCGTTATTGTTAACGCGGGACTGAAAAGTGAGGCTGTTATCCCCACCGCGCAGTTCCTTAATGAACAGGGCGAGTTGGAAATAGAGGTAGGCGATCAGGTAGAAGTTGCCCTGGAGAGTCTCGAAGACGGTTTTGGTGAGACCAAGCTGTCCCGCGAGAAAGCCAAGCGTGCTCGTACCTGGACTGTTCTTGAAGAGGCCTTTGAAAAAGGCGAGATCGTCAAGGGTATTATCACTGGTCGCGTCAAGGGTGGTTTTACTGTTGAGCTTGGTGATGTCCGAGCCTTCCTTCCCGGATCGTTGGTGGATGTTCGCCCCGTGCGTGATCCCGCTTACCTGGAAGGTAAAGAGCTGGAATTTAAGGTCATCAAGCTTGACCAGCGTCGTAACAACGTTGTGGTTTCTCGACGCGCAGTTGTGGAAGAAGAATACAGCGCAGAGCGCGATGAGCTCCTCAAGAACCTGCAGGAAGGCAGTGTTCTCAAGGGCATTGTCAAGAACCTCACCGACTATGGCGCCTTCGTAGACATGGGCGGTATAGACGGTTTGCTGCATATCACTGATATGGCCTGGAAGCGCGTCAAGCATCCGTCCGACGTAGTGAACGTTGGTGACGAGATAGACGTCAAGGTTCTGAAGTTCGACCGTGAGCGTAATCGTGTATCCCTGGGTATGAAGCAGTTGGGTGAAGATCCGTGGCGCGCCATTGGCCGTCGCTACCCCGCCAACACACGGCTATTTGGTACGGTGACCAATATTGCTGATTACGGTTGCTTCGTGGAAATCGAAGACGGTGTGGAAGGTCTGGTTCACGTCTCTGAGATGGATTGGAGCAACAAGAACGTCAGCCCTGCCAAGGTCGTGAACATTGGTGACGAGGTTGAGGTGATGGTGCTGGATATCGACGAAGATCGTCGTCGTATCTCACTGGGCATCAAGCAGTGCCAGGCTAACCCCTGGGCCGAGTTCTCCTCCAGGTTCAATCGTAACGACAAGGTCAAGGGTCAGATTAAGTCGATTACCGATTTCGGAATCTTCATTGGTCTGGAAGGTGGTATTGACGGCCTGGTTCACCTTTCTGACATTTCCTGGGACTTGCCGGGCGAAGAAGCCGTTCGTAACTTCTCCAAGGGCGACGAAGTGGAAGCCGTTGTGTTAGCCATCGACCCCGAAAGAGAGCGCATTTCCCTGGGTATGAAGCAAATGGACAAGGATCCTGTTTCTGCTTACATGGCCGATCACCCCAAGGGCTGCATCGTTACCGGTGAAGTTCTGGAAGTTGATGCCCGCGGTGCGGTAATCGACCTGGGTGATGGAATCACCGGACAGTTGCGGGCCTCTGAATTGGCCCGCGATCGGGTAGAAGACGCCCGCGCCGTGCTGAAGGTGGGAGACAAGGTTGAGGCCAAGTTTATGGGTCTGGATCGTAAATCTCGCAACATAACCCTGTCGATTAAAGCCAAGGATGCTCACGAAGAAGCTGAGGCCGTTCAGAGCTACCAGCGTGAAGTATCTACTGGTACCAGTCTGGGCGATCTGCTTAAAGAGAAGATTGCTGGTAAGAATAGCGAGTGATGAATGGTTGTCTGCCCGGCCCCTAGGCCGGGCAGACATAAAGTTTCATGTACTTTGGGCTTGATTCTAAGCCTGATTGTCGATACCGTATGTAAGTGTATGAATAATAATGATCTAACATAAGATCAGGGTGCGGACCCACATGACCAAATCTGAGCTGATAGAAATAATTGCCCAAAAGCAGAAGCACTTGCCCAGCAAGGATGTCGAGTTGGCTGTAAAGCACCTTCTCGAGATCATGAGTGATGCGTTGGCTGAAGGAGAGCGAATAGAGATTCGGGGCTTCGGCAGTTTCTCATTGCATTTCCGTCCCCCGCGGTTGGGAAGAAACCCCAAGACTGGCGAGGCTGTGTCCCTGGCTGGGAAGCATGTGCCTCATTTCAAACCAGGCAAGGATATTCGCGAGCGCGTCAACGCTAATCGCCATCTTCCGATTAAAGCCTGATTTAATTTACCTTTTCTGGTACCTGACGTTGATTCCTGCTGTTTGCGGGTCGCGTCGTGCATTCGTTTGGTGTTAAATACCCTTGACCCTGATGGTGTGGGCGAGAGTGGCCCGCTGGCCACTGGAGGGCTCTGAAAGGGCGTTGCCCTGGGATAACTGAGCCAGGCATTAGATAGAGGGATCAGGAAGAACTGACAATGCTAAAAAACCTTCTGATTGGATTGGTAATAATTGCGGTGGCTGCTCTTGCAGTTCTGTTTGCCTGGTTAAATCCCTCACTGGTCCAGTTGGATTTGGCCTTCGCAAGTTACGAGATCTCAATTGCCATGGCGGTTACCGGCGGGGTTGTGCTGGGATGGCTGTTTGGTCTTGCCTGCGCAGCCTCCTATATTGCGACACTGATACGGCAACGCCGCCGCTTGCGCAAGGCGTTGAAATTGGCAGAAACCGAGGTGAGCAACTTACGCGGGCTGCCGATGCAAGATGCCGGCTGAATCCACGCTTTTACTCGCAACCCTTTTTGTTATCGCCGCTGCGGCGGGCTGGGCATTCGCCCGTTTTTCGGATAACAAACAACGCCAGGCCGATACCGCACAGCTCAGTGCAGACTACTACCGTGGCCTGAATTATCTGCTTAACCAGAAACCGGATGAGGCTCTGGAAGTGTTCATGCGGATGACTGAGCTCGACGATGAGGCAATTGAAACCCACTTGTTGTTGGGCAGCCTGTTTCGCCGCCGGGGGGAGGTAGACAGGGCAATTCGAATTCACCAGAACCTGATTGCCAGGCCCGATTTGACGGGATTGCAGCGCGACCAGGCCTTATATGCCCTGGGAGAGGATTACCTGAAAGCGGGACTGTTCGACAGGGCCGAAGATCTCTATGAACAGCTGGCTGAGTCGGAAACTCATTCGGTGGATGCGCTTGAAGGCCTGGTGAACATCTACGAGCAAGAGAGGGAATGGCTGAGGGCAATCGAGGCCAGGCAACGTCTCGAGAAGTTACTTACGCCCGATGGCAGGGATGTTATCCCGCATTATTACTGCGAACTGGCGCAGGAGGCACTCAAGCGGAAGGCGTTCACCGAGGCCAGGCAGTTCCTTAAGAAGGCTCGTACCGGTCGGAACAGAACGGCTCGGGGCGCGATGATGCGGGGGGATATTGCGCGTGAACTTGGCGACTGCGAACTTGCATTGAAGCTGTATGAGCGAACACTTCAGCAGGACCCTGAGTTGCTTTCGGAAATTCTCCCGAGGGCCCATGGTTGTTTCACAAAGACCGACAAGGAATCCACTGAGCGGTTTTCCAGATTAGTCACAGAGTGGATTACACGCAACGAGGCCATCCGGGATGAATTGGCTTATGCCAGTATCGTGAATGGCTTGGTAGGCGTGCCGGTCATCGATGAGGCTGTGCTTGAATACGTTCGCCAAAGCGACGCATTGGCAGCGCTGTTTTCCGCCGTGGTATCTGATGAAACAATCCAAGATGCTGGTGCGATACACCGTATTCACAAGGCCTTGCATAGAATCGCAAAGCGCAGCTCTCGGTACCGCTGCAGAGATTGCGGATTTTCTGGTGCAAAGCTGTATTGGCAGTGTCCAAGTTGTAAATCCTGGGATACGACTCGACCGATAGGTCACTTCAGGTTCGAAAGTCTTCTTCATCCTGGCGTGGTGACCGGATAGTAGCTATTTCTGGCTAATCGTCCTCCAAAATCAGACTGAACACCGCGATGCCCGTGGGTAGAGTCGGGATTACGCAATCTTGCGTAATTTCCGTTTAAACACCCTGGAGGTAGTCATGAATAGATTCAGGAAGACACTGGCTGCGGTAATCGTGGCCGGCCTTGGTCCCTGCGTGGTTTGGGCAGGTCCTGTAAACATCAATACAGCGGATGCCGAAACCCTGGCAAAAGAGTTGGATGGCATCGGTGCGGCCCGCGCCCAGGCCATTGTGGAATTTCGGGAAAAGCACGGTCCATTTAACTCGGCGGAGGAACTGATGCTGGTTTCTGGAGTGGGCGAAAGGGTCTTTGAGGCGAACCGGGGGAACATACTGATCAAGAGTAAAAGTCCTTCAGAGTAATTCCGGTTGCTGCGTCCAAATGGGGCAGGGGCCGTGATCTCGGCCCCTGCCTATGAGGACTATGGACCTTGGAATATCATGGGTTATGATGAATGCTGATTATTGCTGATTCAAGGCGCTTCCAACGTGAAAAAAATTACCACCGCTGTATTTCCCGTGGCGGGCCGGGGAACCCGTTTTTTGCCTGTAACCAAGGCCTGTCCGAAAGAGATGCTCCCGATAGTGGATAAGCCTCTTGTGCAATACGCCGTGGAAGAGGCTGTTGCGGCGGGTGCCACGAAAATTGTATTTGTGACCGGACGTGCCAAACGAGCGATTGAGGATCATTTTGATAACGATTTTGAGTTGGAGAGGGAATTGGAGGAGCAGGGCAAGGATGACTTGCTCGAATTGTTGCGTGCGACGGTACCCCCGGGCGTAAGTTTCGTTTACGTTCGCCAACCAGCCCCGCTGGGCCTTGGTCACGCCGTTTTGTGTGCGGAATGCGTTGTCGGGGATGAGCCATTTTTCATTCATCTTCCAGATGACTTTATTCATGGTGACGTCCCATGTCTGGAGCAAATGCGGGAAGTCTACGAATCCACCGGGTGCAGCGTGATTGCCACTGAGCAGGTCCCTCGTGAACACACCAAGCGCTACGGCATTGTCGCCCTGGATGATGTGGGGGTAAATCCGGCCCGGATTACCCACATAGTGGAGAAGCCCAACCCAGAAGAGGCGCCTTCTACCCAGGCGGTGGTTGGCCGTTACATTCTTACCCCGGCCATCTTTGACCTGTTGCGAACTACCGGGCGTGGTGCAGGAGGAGAAATTCAGCTAACCGATGCCATCTCGGATTTGCTGGGTAAGGAGTCAGTGTACTCCTACAGTTTCAAGGGCACCCGGTACGACTGTGGCAACAAGCTTGGCTTTCTTCGCGCCACGGTTGAAATTGCCATGGCGCAGCCGGAAATTGGCAGTGACTTCCGGGATATGCTGGGCGAGATTCTTGATAAGAAATAGTCGAATTCAGCGTGCATTTTCATAGAAGCGGGCGGGCTATCCTCGCCCGTTTTTATTTGTGCCAGTGTTTCCTCGGTAGCCGGGTAAACCTCAAAATGAGAGGCTTGACGAACAGTCTTGTGCGACATCCGGGCACCGGTCCGGCTGACTCGTGGTGGGCAATTCCCGACCTTGGCCCAAGCTGCAACTTTGAACAGCCAGGATTTTGGTTAGTTTGACGACAATTCATTCGTTCGCTGAAAGCTCCGGCACGAGAAGTAGGGGAAGTGAGCGGCCAAGGTGACCGGGAATAGAATCTATGGCATCTTGCAGAGCGACCTACAGCAATGTTTCCGGTCAGAGTTTGGATCTGATCTCTGTAAGCGTGGCTGTTCTGGCTGGTTCAAGAAGATAGGGGCCGGGATCCAAAAGGGTGAACGAGGAGCCAATTCATGAAGCAAGACGAACCCACTACCTTGGGGCTTTCATCAAAGACATTCATCGATGCGATGATAATTTTGTCGTTTATTGCTGTTCTTGCGTATTTTTGCGTACGCATCGTAACGCCGTTTTTGCCGGTTCTGTTATGGGGCCTGATGTTGGCGGTAATGATTTATCCACTTCAGCAAAGCTTGGCGAAGAAATTTGGAGGGAGGCAAGGAGGCGCGTCATCGATCCTGGTGGTCTTGGGTATTTTGTTGATTGTTGGGCCTGTAGCGATGTTGGGAACGTCGTTTGCTGAGCATGTTCGAGACTGGGATGCCCGATTCAAAAATAATGATATTACTATCAGTCAACCTGCTCCTGGCGTTGCGGAATGGCCAGTGGTCGGTGAGAAAATACACAGTGTTTGGAGTCAGGCGGCGGCCAACCTGCCTCAATTCCTGGAAGACAACAGGGAGCAAATAGAGCAACTCACTAAAGCAGGCATCGCGAATGCAAAGAATGCCCTGGGAATGATCTTTTTGTTAATAGGCGCATTGATCGTTGCCGGAATTATGATGGCCTGGGGTGAATCCGGTAGTAAGGCAATGCTGCGAGTTATCGATAGGGTAAACGGGCCTGCATCGGGCGCTAAAACCCAGAAGCTTGTGGTGGCCACTATTCGGTCCGTCGCCACCGGAGTACTTGGCGTTGCGGTCATACAGGCTTTACTGTTCGGCATAGGATTTATATTGGCTGGAATACCGGCACCTGGGGTATTTGCGATGATTGTTTTGGTGGTCGGCATCATCCAGTTGCCTGCACTTATTGTGGCCTTGCCGGTAATTGCCTATGTCTGGTTGGTAGGTGACACCTCAACAGCCCTGGCTATTTTCTTTACGATATATTTCCTGGTGGCAGGTGCGGCTGACAATGTGCTCAAACCATTGCTGCTAGGCCGAGGTGTCGAGGCGCCTATGCCGGTTATATTGATAGGGGCCCTGGGTGGCATGTTCACCGGGGGTTTCATTGGCCTGTTTCTGGGAGCGGTATTGTTGGCGTTGGGATATACACTGTTTATGAATTGGGTGGACGAAGGATCAGTTGTTGCGGTTGCTCAAGCGGACGATGCAGGCCATGCTGAAGTCGATGTGCCGGTTAGCAATTAAAGAGCTCAAATGTCGAACACACTTACCTATTTATTGAGAACCTCTGTTCTGTCGAGTTTTGCCTTCGCGCTGACGGCCTGCAGTTCGCTTGGGCCTGATTACAATGAACCTGAAGTCGCCTGGCTGGCGGACTGGGAATCGGAGTTGTATAGCCAGATTGAGGAGGCATCAGGGGAGGCTCAGCTTGACGCGCAAACCTGGTGGCATTTGTTCGATGATCCTGTGCTGAATGAATTGGTTGAAATCGCCAGGTCGGAGAATCCTTCCCTCCGAATAGCCGGCCTGCGAGTTCTTGAAAGCAAGGCTGCCCTGGGGATCGCCAATAGCGGACGCTATCCTCAGTTTCAGCAAGCCACTGGCGCGATTGCTTACGTAAACACCCAGAGTTCAAGCGGATCGGATCAGAGCCTTGGAAGCTATGAGCTAGGGCTGAACGCGGGTTGGGAACTGGATTTCTGGGGTCGCTACAGTCGCGGTATCGAGTCTGCCGATGCGGTGTTCTTCTCTTCAATATTTAACCAGCAAAACGGGCAAGTCCTTCTGGCGGCCCAGGTTGCGGATCTTTACTATGCCTACCGCACGACATTGCTGAGAATCGATATCGCCAGGAAGAACGCGAAGATTCAAAAGCGCAGTTACGAGATCACTGAGGCGCTTTTCAAGAGCGGAGAAAGTGCTGAGCTGGATTTGCAACAGGCGAAAACCCAGTATATGGCAACCCTTTCGTCTATCCCCGGGTTGGAGATCGCACTGACACAGATTCAGAACAATCTGTGTGTTCTGCTGGGCCGACCGCCAGGTAATCTGCCTGAGTTGGATCATGAAGTTAAGAGTCTGCCGACAGTTAGTCTCGCTGCGACAGGCGAGGTTCCCGCCCAACTATTGTTACGTCGGCCAGATATACGTGCCGCCGCCTCTCAGGTTGCCGCCCAGTCTGCCCAGGTTGGTATTGCCGAGACGGAATTGTATCCATCGATTTCCCTGTTCGGAAACCTGGGTTGGTCTGGCAGCACGCCCAGTGAGAGTGCGAACACCCTGAGCCTGGGTATCGGGCCAAGTTTCACCTGGAATCTCTTCGACCATGGGCGTATCAAGAATAATGTGCGTATTCAGGATGCGAGATTGCAGCAAACCATCGAGAGTTTTCAGAACTCAGTTCTGCTGGCTGCGCGAGAGATTGATGATGCCGCTATCAGCGTGATCAAGACCCGTGAGCAGCAAAGTCCCCAGCGCGAGTCCACCCTGGCGGCAGAGCGCTCCCTGGAGTTGGCGAATACACGATATCGTGAGGGGTACGCCAATTTTCAGCGGGTAATTGACGCTCAGCGCGCCGCCGCAGGACAGGCAGAGCGTGAATTGATAAACGATAGCAATCACATTAGTGCGGTCATCAGTTTTTATCGGGCACTCGGGGGGGGCTGGCTGGAGACGCCTGTGGCAGAGTTATTGCCGCAAAGCACCCGTGAAGCCATGGAGTCTCGTAGTGACTGGGGTGACCTGATGCAGAGTCCAGACCCCGCAGATCCCGAACCCTAACTTTTTACGCCGAAGGTTTTAAATCGTGAGCGAGAAAATCGAAGAACAAGCTGAGATTGTGGAAGAGATGCCGGTTGAGCCTTCGCCGAAGGCCAAAGCCGTTGCAAATAGGGGCTCTCTTGTTGTCCTGGGGCTGATTGTGTCCAGTCTGGTTTGGTACATGCTGGCTGA
>Ga0224507_10001021_pt1 | contig 11154 bp, 4 predicted proteins | sample SF_Jan12_sed_USG_3_FD_170159 | JGI IMG/M metagenome (GOLD analysis project Ga0224507, IMG submission 170159) | Sediment microbial communities from San Francisco Bay, California, United States - SF_Jan12_sed_USGS_13 | ecosystem: Environmental > Aquatic > Marine > Sediment | place: USA: California...
TGTTTTAAATTAACACTTACAGGTAAATTATGTTTTTCACGGACTTCTTCTTCACTTCGGCCGACATAAATATCGCCTTGCTCATCGTACCAGGCTGGGATTCTGTGGCCCCACCAGATTTGACGAGAGATGCACCAGTCCTGAATATTGTTCATCCAGTCGTAATAGGTATTTTTCCAGTTGTCAGGTACAAATTTAATGTCGCCATTTTTCACTGCATTAATTGCAGGCTCTGCCAATGGTGCTACTTTTACATACCATTGGTCGGTAAGAAAAGGCTCTATAACAGATCCGGAGCGATCGCCTCTGGGCACCATCAGTTTGTGGTCGTCTGTTTTTTCCAGTAAACCTAATGCGCCCAATTCTTCGATGACAAGCTTACGGGCTTCGAATCTGTCGAGCCCTTGAAAGTCTTCAGGAATTAAATTGCCGAATTCATCGTCAGCCGAAATAATGCTCGCATTGGTTGTGAGTATATTAATTAGGCCGTTGTTAGGCATGGCTTGCAAGGCAGATGTATCACGATGTCGTGTCCATACATCGTAATCGTTAAAGTCGTGAGCTGGTGTGATTTTTACGATACCCGTACCGAAGTCAGGATCAACATAATCATCAGCAACAATTGGAATATTTCGATTAGCTAACGGTATGGTAACTTTTTGGCCAATTAAATGTTTGTAGCGATCATCACCAGGGTGTACGGCTACTACGGCATCACCAAGCATCGTTTCGGGTCGAGTGGTAGCAACAATAACGTGTCCAGTACCGTCGGCCAGTGGATACTTCATATGCCACATATAACCGTTTTCTTCCTGAGATATAACCTCCAAATCAGATACAGCGGTATGAAGAACTGGGTCCCAGTTGACTAGGCGCTTGCCGCGATAGATCAGCCCTTCTTCGTGAAGGCGAACAAAAACTTCTTTTACTGCGTCGTTTAGACCTTCATCCATGGTAAATCGTTCGCGAGACCAGTCTAACGAGGACCCCATTCGACGAAGCTGGCGGGTAATGTTTCCGCCGGATTCTTCTTTCCATTTCCAAATACGGTCAATAAATTCTTCGCGGCCTAAGTCGTGGCGTGTTTTGTGTTCGGCGTTGAGTTGGCGCTCGACAACCATTTGTGTTGCGATTCCCGCATGATCAGTACCAGCCTGCCACAATGTGTTGTTGCCCTTCATGCGATGGAAGCGGATAAGGCTGTCCATAATTGTGTCTTGAAACGCATGTCCCATGTGCAAGTTGCCGGTAACATTAGGCGGTGGAATCATAATGCAATAAGGGTCACCTTCACCAGATGGCGCGAAGTGATCTTGTGATTCCCAGGTTTCGTACCAGCGTTGCTCTATAGCGTGAGGATTGTAGGTTTTTTCCATAATATTCGATAATTTCTTTGATAGTGACTGAGTAGGTTGTGACCGCAAGGTTAAAAAACAGCCAGAATGTAGCCGTTCAACTTGTGTGTTTATGATAACACGCAATTATACTTGTTTGATAAGTGAGTGGTTGCGTTTTTACCAGATGGGGTATTGTAGACCGATTGTTGCCTGGTACTGGGTAAAAGAGTAACTGATGTTGCTGGAATTGTTGTCGTTGCGGGTGAGTTCAGTAATAAATTCAAGGTTATCTTTATAGAGGTAAAATAGTGATGTTTTTACTTTGATGTAGGTGTCGTGCCGTTTTTCATCATCGATAAGTTGAGTAAATCGGTACTCTGTATTGAGATTTGGTTTAATTTTGTTGTTAATTTTGGCTCTAACTCTTACTCCTAAATTTTCATAGTTCTCAGAGTGTTTTGAAATGGTGAATGACTAAAATTATACGGGGGTATATTTCAATCGACTTTGAGCGGCAATAATAACTGATCGAGTACATCTTTGAGTATTTGTCGATCAAAGTTTTTTTCAATTGCGGCGTCAAAGCCGTATTCTTGCCAATTGGTCATTTCGGGGCTGTTTGAATCACCACTGGCTACGATTATTTTGGCATCAGGATTTAATGCTCGAATTTTTTTTGCTACCCGGTCTCCACTGATACTGCCGGGAATTGATATGTCGAGGATAACAGCGCTGATAGGGCTGTCAGTTTTTAGGGATTGTTGATAATGCTCGATGGTCGTATCCCCATTGTGGGTCAGGATCGATTTATATCCGAGTTTTGTTAGGTTGAATTCGAATAATTCCCGTACCTCATCTTCATCATCCATCACAAGTATGGTGCGACTGAAAAGTGTTATGTTGCCATCGTTGTTTAATAGTGTTCGTATTTGTTTTAGTAGTTTTTTTGATACATAAGGCTTGTGAAGCATGTTCTGGCAGAGGGAATTATTGGTCATGTTGTTGTGTCGATCATCGGTAAAACCACTGGCCAGTTGAATTTTAATGGCCGGGTATTTTTCTCGTACAATGTTTGCTAATTGATAGCCGTCCATGTCGGGCATTATCACGTCGGAGAGGAGTACGTCGACGGGTTCTTTTTCAAGTATTTCCAGCGCTTTTTTGGCTCGCTCTGCACAGATAACGTGGTAGCCCTGACCACGCAGTATTTCAGATGTTAGACTCAGTAGAGCAGGTTCATCGTCAACGAGAAGAATAGTCTCGTTACCTCGGTAGCTTGGAGATGCGGCGATTGGGCCTGTGATGGAAATAGAATCATGCGCGAGGTGACGGGTAAAATAGAGTTTAAACTGTGTGCCCTGTCCCGGTTCGGAATAAACCTTGATTGCGCCGTTACTGCGCTCTATAAATCCATACACTTGTGAGAGTCCAAGGCCGGTGCCTAAATTGCCTTTGGTTGAGTAAAAGGGTTCAAAGATTCGATCTCTTGTGGTCTCGTCCATACCGCAACCTGTATCAGTGATACTGAATACGACGTAGTCACCTGGAGCTAATTGTAGCTCGTGAGCAGTAATCGTATCTATGCTTTCATTGAGGGTTTGAATGGTTAATTGCCCATTTCCATTTATGGCGTGCATGGCGTTAATGCACATATTAATAATGGCATCTAGCAGATCGTCGCCATCAAGCCAGATTGGCCATAGGTTGTCTGTTAAGTCGAGTTTTAATTTGATGCGTGCGGTTAGGGTTTTTTCCAGCATGTGCTGGGCATCCTTAAGCTGATTGTTGAGATCAATCATTTCATTTGATGATGACTTTTGTTGTGAGAATGCGAGTAGCTTTTTAGTAAGTTTGGCACCACGCCCACCGGCTTGATATATTTCGTGGGCATATTTTGCAAGTTTTGGTTCGTCACTTAACATGCTTTCCAATAATTCAGCGTAACCTTGAATAACTCCGAGCATGTTATTGTAATCGTGAGCAATGCCGCCAGTGAGCTTGCCTAATGCGTCCATTTTTTGGGTGCGTCGTATGGTCTCGTCTGATAGTTTGCGTGCAGTGATGTCTTGAACAATACCTATTATACTGGTTGTTTTCCCTTCGTTGTTTAAGACAGGTTCTCCGATTGCTTGTAGCCATTTTAACGAGCCATCTTTTAGTCGCAATCGATATTCGTCAATCCAAGAGCTACCATTTTCTATACAATTTTCAACAAAGTTTAGTGTCTTTTCTCTGTCGTCAGGATGGATAACGTTGGCAAAGTTATTTAATGTCATCTCGTCATTACCAATCTCAAATATATTCAATAATTCTTTAGAGCCTTCTACCTCGCCAGTGTCTGGATTGAGTTTCCAATTACCTATCTTGGCAATTTTCTGTGCTTTTAAAAGGTTATATTCGTTTTCCTGAAGTGCAGTCTCCATTTTTTTGCGTTCGCTAATGTCTCGAGCTATGCCTAATATTCCAATAAGCTTGCCATCATTGTCTAGTATTGGTGTTTTAATTGTTTCGAGATACTCCCTATGGCCATCATTAGCATAGGTGACTTCCTCTTCGTTTATAGTAGGTTTTCCTGCTGCCATAGCTAGCTGATCTTTGTTGCGAAAAAAATCGGCTAATTCTTTATCAAAAAAATCATAATCAGTTCTTCCTAATATTTCATTTTCTTTTACACCAAACAATTGCTCAATTTTTAAATTGCATGATAGGTAAACACCCTCTGGATCTTTCAGCCAGATTAGATCAGGCAAAGACTCGATGACTGTCCGTAATAGCATCTCACTTTGTTTTAGCGCGGTCGCTGTTTTTCTTTTCTCTGTAATGTTGCGAATAACTTGAATTAAGTTATTGTCGTCATCAATGGGAGATATTGAAATGTCGAACCAAGTTGTATTATTGAACTTTAGTTCGTAGGTTGATAACTCTTTTCTTTTTGTAACGCATTGGCACACTTGGCAGTCGTGTGATTCGAGGTTGGCATTGTGAAAGATGTTGTGGGCATGTTTGCCGGCTAGTGCGATATTTGATTGTCTTGATAATCGGCAGGCGGCTTTATTAGCATGCTGTATGATACCTTCGTTATTGACGATAATAACAGCGTCGGGCATTGCGTCGTAATGAGTTTCGGCTTTTGACATGGCGCTAAAAGGCTCGTGCAAAGTTGTACGTACCACAGCAATAAAAATCAGCCAGTATGAAAAAAATTTTAAAATATGCCCAATAATAATTGGAGCCTCATAAACGCTGGCATAAAAAGTGAGCGTGAGTTCGGCCATCATAGTGAGAGCAATCGACGCAATGATTAATTTAAAAACACGTTGATCAATCAGTTTTTTTTGTAGGTTAAGATAAAACATGGCGCCCGCGAGAATCGCAATAACAAGATACTCGCTATAAACCTTAAAATGAGTCAGGCCTTTTTCTTCAATGAATCCCGTCGGGAAATTTCCGGAAATTATCAATATTGTAAACGATATCGAAATACCCGCAAATATGGCAGTTGCAAGTTTTGGTTTTACTGATCGGGTGAGAAACCAGGGGGCTGTTAACAACAAAAGCGCTTCCAGTAAGCGTGTTGCTATCCAAAACTGAACCGCTATATTTGTGCCTGTAACCTGAAAAATAGACATGTTTTCGTACGTTAGAGTATGAAGCATGTTCAGTGCCGCGACCCATAAATAGCCGCAGCCTAAATACATTAAAAAATGACTGCGGGTAAAGGTGTACATCTGCCAGGCCACAACGGCTATTAATGTGGCGACAATGATGGCAAAAAATTCTGCTAATGAATGAAATAAAAGGAAGTTGGACTGGCTTGCCGCAATTAATACTACAGCGAGGAAAGTGGGTAATATGAGTGATTTTGTATTAATTAAATTGCGAGTAATGCTCATGTTTAATTCGACGCCTATAATTCATTATGAAAAAAACGACAATGCGAAACGAGATTGGGCTGCTTAATTTCTCACTTTGTTTTTATAGTATAGGATTATTGCTGTTTCTATCAAATATACTTTCATAGAGGAGGCTGTTTTTTGATTTGTTGAGACGATGATTTAGGGTGCTGCCACAACTAAAAGTTAGTTTCGGAGCCGCCCTTTAGTCGAGGCAGGCTATAGAGAAGGTGGTGTAGGTTACAGGTATGTATTTTTTATTTGAAAAATATTTAATGCTGGTGACACCACCCTTAACTTAGCTAAAGTAATTTAAATTAAGGGTGGTGTTACTTGGTATAAAGACATTTGGGATAAATGTCCTCACTTTTATCGTGCTTTATTTAACTGGTCAGCGAGGCAAATAACAACGGTAGCTTTTCAGGCAAGCGCTCGATTTTGTCAATAACCGTGTATTGCTTTCCAAAAATATCTTCTACATATTCATCAGCATGTGCATCGAGATTAATACAATAGGTATATATGCTGTCTTGATCTAGCTCTCCTACTGCTTTGCGCGTATCTTCAATGAGTAATCGTTGATCGTCTACGTCAATGTCAGAAGGCTTGCCATCGGTTAGTACCAGCAATAGTTTTTTATCTGCTTTACGTGCACCTAAGTAGTGTGCAGCATGGCGCATCGCAGCACCCATGCGAGTTGAGTAACCGGCTTCCATTGCGGCAATACGTGCTTTTACAGAATCGCCCCAGCCTTCACTAAACCCTTTAATATGTTGGTAACGTACTTCGTGGCGAGTGTTCGATGAAAATCCAGCGATTGCGAAATCATCACCCAGGCCTTCAATGGTCAAGCCTAATAATGAAACCGCTTCCTGACTGAGTTGTAATATAGATTGCTCGCAGCCGTCAGGAATATCATTGAGAGACGCCGACAAGTCGAGTAGTACCATTACCGCAATATCACGACCATCGTGTTTGTGGCTCATGTTGATGCGGGTGTCAGGTTGTGCGCCACCTCTAAAGTCGATTAGGGCGCGAATAGCAACATCCAAATCCAGTTCGCTGCCTTCTTCTTGGTAGCGTACGCGGACGTAATTCTGCGGCTTAAGCATTTCCATGATTTTCTTTAAGCGTTTAGCAAGTGCGGCGTGCTTGGCAAGTAATTGATCAACGTCGCTCGCATTACCAGAAGGGTGTAATGTTTCGTATAGGCTTACCCAGTCTGGACGATAGGTTTTGCTGTTGTAGTCCCATTCCGGATAATGTCGTGGAGGCAGTGCAAATTCCTGTTCCTCTTGTTGAGGTTGATTTTTCTGCTCTTGCGCAAACATTTCTTCATCGTCACTTTCTTCGATGTATTGCCACATGTGACGATTATCATCACGATAATCTACTTCGGTATCTTTAAAGTAAATTTTGGGGTTTTGATCAGATTGACGACGAGTGCGTGCGATGAAAGAGACGGCAAGTTTTGCCATCTCTTTTGTGCTGCTTTCGCCTTGCTTCATTTGCTCAAAAAAACGATTGCTAAACTCTATTATGTCGGCGTTTTCGTACTTGTGATCGGGGTTTAGTATCGCGTAGGAAAGCATCGCTAATCTGTGTCGGATGCAGGAAATTTTTTCAGAATCACAGGCGTTTTCTTCGGGCGCTGGGTGTAACCCCATAAATAATTTTTTTAAACCGGGGTACTCTTGCATTGCTAGGTATTCAACCCGTGAGTCTTCAAGCAGGTCAACAGCAACACGCTGGAATGGTGCGTAATTATCAGCAATTATTGGAGTGGTCCAACGTTTGTGTGCAGCCATGTGAGCCAAAACTGCGCGGTAACGATTGATGCCGGTAATTTTGTCGCCGGAGAATGTGTCTGTGTCGTCAAAAACATCCGGGATACGTACACCGATCTTGTCGTAATACGGAACAGGTTTGCGCAATTCATCAAACGCGTTGGAGTAGGGGATCATGTATGGCTTATCTTGCCACATTGCTTTCATATACAAATCAAGCTTGCGTTCGTTGTCGATAAACAAAGTGCCGGCACGCTCCCTTTGTAAAACCGCTCGGCTATCTGCCGATTGTAAGCTGAAGTAATCTTTTTGGCGTTCAGGGTGATTGCTGTAATTACGTATACCGTATTCTACCCAGTTTTTTAAACCGCTTAGAGATAGTTGCTTAAGGAGTAAGGGCATTTGTTCCAGCATTTCAGGCAAGCCGGGGCTGGGGATTGTGGAGTGATGGCCATGAATGGAGCCGCTTGTGCGATCCATTAAGTCAAATAACATATCAATGTAGATTTGCATTGATTCAATGCTGCCTAATCTTCTTGATGCTTCTGCGATGGTATTTAAAAATGGCGGAATAGATCTGCCGTTAGGCGTGCGCGTGAATTTCCAGACAGACTGGGAAATAAGGCTCAGTGATGCCTCGCCAAGTTTTTTTGCAACTTGTGGCATTTCTTCAAGGTAGATTAACACGGGCTCAAAGCCTCGCCCAATCATGCAGACCAGCGATGCGCCTTCGAGATAGTCCTGAACGCCTTGGGGGGATAACAATGTGGTTGCTTCTTGAATGCAGTCAGGAAAAACCCCGTCAAGGTCTTTAAAATTACACTTCAGCTTTTCGCGATAAGCTTCAAGACCGGGGGCACATACTTTTGTATTTTCGCTCATGATGGAAACCAACCTGGGTTGCTTAGTAGTTGTGTTTTTTCTGTTACGGAAAGTCCTGATATTTTGACGAATATCAGGATTTTCCTCTTTCTCGTGCCTAAACAGGAAGTCCTGGTTTAACCTAGAATCCGCAGTTAGATTCGACTTTATAGTGCAAGATATTGATGTGCATAGTGAATTTAAAAAATGCGTGGTCACCTTATTGGTGATCAGCAGTTTTTTAAATTGACTAGGTGCATCAAGAGCTTGTGCTAGAAATCGCGATCTAACTGCGGAATCTAGGTTTAAGCAAACACAGCATCAATTGCATGGCATAGGGTGTCGTGTATATCTGCATCGTCAGTAATAGGCGCTACGAGTGCCATCTTGCAAGCATCTGTTTCACTGATACCATTTTTAATTAAGTTTGCTGCGTATACTAGCAGGCGTGTTGAAATACCCTCATCCAGGCCGTGGCCTTTCAGGTTTCGTGCGGTTTCACCAATTTTAACTAATTTAGCTGCTAGCTCTGTTGGAATGCTGGCTTCTTTACTTAGAATTTCAATCTCTACGCTTGATGCCGGATAGTCAAAGTTTAATGCGACAAAACGTTGCTTGGTGGACTGTTTTAAGTCTTTCATTAAGCTTTGGTAGCCAGGGTTGTATGAGATGACGAGTTGAAAGTCCGGATGAGCCTCAACAAGCTCACCTTTTTTATCCAATGGTAATGTACGACGGTGATCGGTTAATGGGTGAATTACAACGGTTGTGTCCTGACGCGCTTCTACCACTTCGTCTAGGTAACAAATAGCGCCGATACGCGCTGCTGTTGTAAGTGGACCGTCTAACCAACGCGTGCCGTTGGCATCTAATAAATATCTACCAACCAGATCTGATGCTGTCATGTCTTCGTTGCAGGCAACGGTGATCAATGGCTTGCCCAGTTTCCAGGCCATGTGTTCAATAAATCGGGACTTACCACATCCTGTGGGTCCTTTAATCATTACAGGTAAACGAGAATTGTAGGCGGCCTCATAGAGTGCGACTTCTTTGTTTTGTGCCTGGTAAAATGGCTCTTTAGTGACTTTATATTGCTCGATGTTGACCTGGCTCATTGAAAACTCCGTTTGAATTTATTGACTTCAATTACGGATAATTATAGCGGACGATCATCTATAATTGATAGTCAATGTTTTTGATTGCGTGCATAAGGTTTGTGTTATGAGCTGTATGTGTTGAGCCTATATTATTGGAGGCGCCTCGGGGTGGATCAGAAGGTTGTTAATTGATAAAACGCGCATTATTTTCATTAAAAATATAAATGAAAAGCGTATTTATCTTCTGTTTTTTCTGAGCTATTTGTATTCGGGCGTAAATATTGCTGATGTTCGACTTTCTGGGTGCGTTTTTTTAAGTTTAGATGACTAAATTATGGTATTTATCCGGAGACCTAAAGTCGATTGATCGTTGTAGAAGAGTGTTTCAATAACATTGATATTGTTGGGTAAATAGCGTTTGATAACAGTTCGTTGATATTGATTGTAAATTTGGTAAAGCTGAACTTTGGATTGGTGTAAATGGAATGGATTTTACTAGAAAGTATAGGTCGCTTTAAGTATGGGTGAGCAACTGGAAACAGCGACAATATTGGTTGTTGATGATGATGTTCAATATGTTGAATTTTTGGAGAGCTTGCTCAAGCCTCGCTATAAAGTAATGACGGCAACTAGCGGTTTAAAAGGTATAGAGATTGCGAAAACCGCTGAATCAATAGACCTTATTTTACTTGATGTAATGATGCCTGAAATGGATGGTTACGAAACTTCTGCTCGACTAAAGGAGGTAGTGACCTGTAAGGACGCGCCCGTAATCTATATTAGCGGCCTGCAAAATGTTGAGGATCGTGTAAAAGGTTTTGCTGCAGGTGCGGTGGACTTTTTAACCAAGCCTTTACGAATAGAAGAGGTGCTTGCGCGAGTCAATACGCAGATTCAGCTTCGGCGTATGCAAAAGCAGCTGCAAATATCTCATGATTTGCTTGAGCAGAAAGTAAAAGAGCGGACTATCGATCTTGAGGAGGCTCTTCAATACAATGAATTGCTACTTAATTCGGTTGGGGATGGAATTTACGGGCTTAACGTAAATGGTGAAACCACCTTTATTAACCCGGCAATGCGTGCGTTGTTAAATTATGAGCCCGACGAGACATCAGGGGGCACGACGCATGAATTGACTCCTCTCCCGCTTCAGAGCGATGGAGTTGAGTCGCCTAAAAGTGAATGTGGGATTCACTATCTTTACGGAGCTTCAGTGGAGCAGAAGCCGGGGCAGAAACCAGGGCAGAGCTCGGCAACTGATATCTACCGAAAAAAGGATGTAAGTTCTGTTTCGGCAGAGCATACCACCACACCAATATATAAAAATAACAAGCTGCAAGGTAAGGTTGTTACGCTAAGGGACGTTAATGATAAAAACTTTGATCGGAGCAAAGCAAGTGAAGCTAAACAAAAATTAGTTTCGACAGTAAGTCATGAGCTTAGAACGCCGCTTACTGTCATTATTGCGAGTCTCGAATTAGTTGCAGGCGGTGTTGCGGGTGAGGTCCCAAAGTCGGTAATGGAAATGATAAATTTAGCGAAAACCAATAGTGAGAATCTTAACTTTCTCATTAATAAATTGCTGGATGTTGGTAAAACTGAATACGGTAAGTTAAGAATAAATTTGAAACCGGTGACGGTAAACGAGGTCGTTCAGCGGGCGATCGAGACAAATATAGAGTTCGCCAGTAAATATAATGTAGAGGTTGCTTGGGAGCCATACGAAACTGATTTATTCATTGGTGGGGATATTGATCGACTGGTTCAAGGATTATTGAATTTATTCAGTAATGCGATAAAGTATTCCTTCAAAAATGGAAAAGTTGAAGTTGGTGTTCGAGTTGTTGATGAGTATGCACAGATTTATGTAAAGGATTATGGCTTAGGGATTCCAAAGGAGTTTCAGGGGCAGGTATTCGAGCGTTATACTCAAGCGGATTCTTCAATCAAAAGAAGCGTTGGCGGGACTGGTCTTGGGCTTGCTATTACGCGTGAAATTATTCATGAGCATAATGGTTATGTAGACTTTGAAAGTATAGAAGGGCAGGGGGCAACATTTTATGTCTGTTTGCCATTGATTTAGCCTTTCTTGAATTCAAGTCATAATTACAGGCTTGGGCTGATATTAATAATCTGAATATTTTTGGATTGATGGCTGGAAACTGTATAAAAAAAAGGC